>Ga0272448_1003464_pt1 | contig 18784 bp, 17 predicted proteins | sample YNPCB0191_FD_202220 | JGI IMG/M metagenome (GOLD analysis project Ga0272448, IMG submission 202220) | Hot spring sediment microbial communities from Yellowstone National Park, WY, United States - YNP-CB-019-1 | ecosystem: Environmental > Aquatic > Thermal springs > Hot (42-90C) > Sediment... | reverse complement strand
CAATCGATTATCCCCGTCCAACCGACAGCGGGCGGCGAACGAAGAAGTCCGCTGTGGGAAGCCGTCGGACTCTTGACATCGCTGGTCAAAGGCGGCGTACAGACAATAGCATTTACGCGCACGCGCCTGATGGCCGAGTTGATACTTCGCTGTGCGCGCGAGTACCTCGACGCCATATCGCCCAGGCTGGCACGAAGCGTCGAAGCGTATCGGAGCGGTTATCTGCCCGAGGAACGGCGTGGGATTGAACGCAAGCTGGCGAACGGCGAGACCCTGGCTGTTGCGAGCACGAACGCACTGGAGCTGGGCATCGACATCGGCAGTCTCGACGCCGCGATTCTTGTAGGCTATCCCGGCACCATCGCAAGCACTTGGCAGCAGGCAGGCCGCGCGGGCCGCAAATCCGGGGAGTCGGTTGTCTTTCTTATCGGCGACAACTCGCCCATCGACCAGTACATGATGGCGCACACGGGGTATCTATTCGCTCGGAGCCCGGAACAGGCCGTCATCGATCCCGACAATCCTCATATAGCTATTGGGCACATAAAGAGCGCTGCGTACGAGATGGCGCTCAGCGACGCCGAAGCCTCGATCTTCGGCGAGTACGCCCTCCCTTTGCTGGAGATACTCGAAGACGAAGGGTCGGTCAGACACATTGAGCAGCACTGGTATTGGGCATCGAGCGAGTATCCGGCCGCCGAAGTCAACCTTCGCAACATCTGCGGGCCGGTTTACACGATCCAGGATTCGTCTCAAGGAAATCGCGTTATCGGCACGATGGATGAGGTCTGCGCACTCTCCCAGCTTCATACCCACGCTGTCTACCTGCACGGCGCAGATACTTACTTCGTGGAAGCGCTCGACCTGGACCAGAAGATCGCTTACGTGAGTAAGCGCGATCTGGACTACTACACTCAGGCCGTTCAGACAAGCAGAATTCGCATCGACGAAGTGGAGTATGAGAAGCCGTGGCGCGGAGGAACAGTCGGATTCGGCGACGTGACAGTCACCACGTCGACCCCCATGTTTAAGAAGATCAGGTTCCATTCGCGCGACAGTCTTGGCTATGAAGAACTGGAGATGCCGCCGCAGACGCTGGAGACGGTGAGCCTGTGGATCGCTCCGCCCGAGTCGGCCGTGGAGGCAGTTCGCGCGGAGGGCCGCGTGTTTGCAGAAGGTCTGATCGGAATTGCCAATGCGATGGTGGAGTGTGCACCGCTTTATGTCATGTGCGATGTGCGCGACATCGGAGTTGTAGTGGACTCATCGAACCTGCGCAAGGACGCGCTGTTTCTATTCGATCGCTACCCCGGAGGAATGGGTTACGCGCAGCGCTGTGCCGATTGCATAGAGGCACTGATCCGGGCGGTCTATGAGGTGGTCAGTCGGTGCTCGTGTGCAAGCGGATGCCCATCCTGCGTGGGCTCGGCAATGCCCGCGTTTGCAATGTCCGACCTTGATTCCGGCGCACGGGGCAGAATCCCGGACAAACGCGGCGCACTTGCCATCCTGCGAGCACTGCTGGCTTGACCATTCACGCCTGCGGTCCGCCCGCTTCTGTATGTTGAATCGCCGGTTTGCGCTTTAGTGCTGGAGAATCTTCGCACGTTGCACCGCTCACCGTTCGCCAACGTTTAGGGGCCTTGTCCTGCGGGTACAGTTGCAAGCGAAAGTAGTAGCAGAATCCCTTTCTCTCCTTTCTTTCCGACGCGGCCCCGTTGGCCAGAGCGGGGCCGTTTTTTTGCCGACGAATCCTGCGGAGACGAAGCAAAGCCCCGGGAGAAGCCGTTGAGGCATCCTCCCGGGGCGTTCCCAGTGTTGTGGCAGATACCCGCCCTTTGGAGTGAGCGGCCCGTCTATGCGGGCTCGAAGGTCGAAAGGCGCTGGAGCGTAGCGCATTCCGACAAATCGTTGCTCCCACAATGCCCGTCCGGTTTGAGCCGGTATCGCCTGAACACTGGTCAGTACGACTCAACAGCAAACTCTGCAGAAACCGTGCCAATACCGCACATTTCTGTAAAGCCGACCGAAGTTCGCGGACACCGTGATGATGAGGTGTCCGATACGGGGCTAAAGGCGTTTGTGGCTACGCAGCGATCTCGATGCCTGGGGACAGCAACTTGGGAAGTCGCTGCGTAAGGGAGATCAGCGCTCCCCGCGCGAGGCCATAGGTAGGGTCTATCTCCAGGGCTTTCTTGTACTCGAACCAGGCTTCCCTGGGCACGCCGGCGGCTTCATAGGCTTGACCAAGGTTATAGTGGATGCGGGGAGAAGTCGGCCTAATCTCAGACGCTCGCTTCAACGCGCCGATCGCCGAGTTGTGGCGGCCCTGCTGAGCATAGGCGGCGCCGAGGTAGACGAATGCATCGTAGCTCTCCGGAAACTTCCGAGAAGCATCCTCGAGCAGCGCAATCGCTTCGTCGAACCGGCCCTGTTTGAATGCGCCTATGCCGCGCTCTATGTCCGTGATTTCCTCACTCATTCTCCCACCCTTGCCCCCAAACAAGCCCAGGGGACACGCGGACTGCTGTGTTTCAGACACTCTCCAGCCAGTTTATTCCCCAATTCCTGGATTCGACATAATCATTAGACGCCCCTCCAACGGTGTTTTTTTCACCCTAAGCGCATATTTGCTTTTGAAACACCTCATCGTAAGGTATAATGGAGTTGGCTTCTGCTGTCCGCGGGCGACGGTCGATTAGCCCTCGGACCGGACTGAAAGAATCGGAAAAGGTAAGAACGAACCCTTGGGTGCATTAGCGACCCCCATTCAATAGTCCAAAAGTCTGACAGAAGTGAAATCTAAAGTCTTCTAAAGGGGTAAAGCTAATGTCCCAGGACAAGGAACTAACCTGCAAGGACTGCGGCCAGACCTTCACGTTCACCGCTGGTGAACAGGAGTTCTTCCAGACCCGCGGGTTCAGCGAGCCGATCCGGTGCAAGACCTGTCGTGACATCCGCAAGGCCCAGAAGTCGGAACGCGGCTTCGGCGGCGGGCGGGACCGCGATCGCAACTGGTAGAACTTGATCCACGAAGGGCGGGGCGAACGTCCCGCCCTTTTTGACGGCATCCGATATACCCCATCGGCCCATATACCCCTCTGCAAGCACCAGTTTACCATCATACACGGCTGAGGTCAAAGCTGACGGAAGGACATGCCGCGTCCTCGCAACAAGGATACATTGATAAATAGGCCCCCGGGAGGATATGCGCCATGTCGTGCCGTTCTCGGCTAACATTTTTTGCGCTCGTTGTTGCGACCGCGCTCGCCGCAGGCTGCGGAACAAAGACTGCGTCCAGGTCCGCCGCAATAGGAACAGCCGACAACCCAATCAAGATGGCCATGGTTCCTTCGCTGGACACGCAGAAATTGGTCGCGAGCGGCGACAGGTTGGCACAACTGCTCGAAAAAAAGACCGGCTTGAAGTATGAGATCACCGTGCCAACGAGCTACACCGCCGTCATCACTGCCATGGGCGCGGGCACGGTGGATGTCGGATGGCTCTCTCCCATTCCGTATGTAATTGCGCATGATCGCTATAACGTGCAGGTGGTGCTGAGAACGGTCCGGGACAACTCCGATAGGTATTGGAGTTTCATTATCGCGCGCACCGACACCGGCATCAATAAGCTTGCCGACCTCAAGGGCAAGCGCTTCGCCTACGGCGATCCAGTGTCGACTTCGGGCGCGATCTACCCCAAGCACCTGATACGTGCCAGCGGATACGACCCCGAAAAGTTCTTCTCGGAGGTCATCTATGCGGGTGCGCACGACAGAGTTGTGATGGCGGTCTATAACAAGCAGGTCGATGCGGGAGCAATATACGGAGGCATCAACACCGATGCACGCGAGAAAGTGATCAAAGCGCTGCCGGACGTCATGACCAAGACGAAGGTCATTGCGAAAAGCATCGAGATACCCAACGACACCGTCAGCGTTCGCGCGGGACTTCCGCCGGCGATAGTGAGGAAGATAGTCGACGGGTTGATCGCCGTGTCGAAGTCCCCCGAGGGGAAAAAGGCGGTATTCGATCTCTACGGCATCGAAGGCTTCGTGCCGGCCAAGGACGCCGACTACGACTCCGTGCGCAAAGTTGCAAGAGCTGAGAAGATCCGCCTCGAGCAGATCGACAAACCGAAGTAGGTCGTATGCTGCGCATCGAGAACCTGATCAAAGTCTATCCGAACGGGACGCGGGCGCTCAACGGCGTTTCCCTGAAAATACCGACCGGCCAGTTTGTCGCGGTCATTGGTCTGTCGGGTTCCGGCAAAAGCACGTTGATGAGGTGTATCAATCGTCTGATCGAGCCCACTTCGGGCAGGGTGTTTCTGGACGATGTGGAGATAACCGCCGCAACCGACTTGCGGCCCGTGCGCCGGCGGATCGGTATGATCTTTCAGGACTTCAACCTTGTGAGGAGATCGTCGGTGCTGACCAACGTGCTGTGTGGAAGGTTGGGTTATCGATCTTCTCTTGCGAGCCTATTTCACCTATTTCCCCCGGAGGATTACGAGGATGCAAGGGCGTGCCTGGCGCGCGTGGGACTCAGCGATAAGGAATCCCAGCGGGCCGACACGCTCTCCGGAGGTCAGCAGCAGCGTGTGGGCATCGCACGAGCGCTGATGCAAAAGCCGGACGTCATCTTGGCGGACGAGCCCGTCGCTTCGCTCGATCCAGCAACCGCGCATACAGTTCTTGACCACCTGGAGCAAATGAACAAGCGCGATGGGATGACGGTGGTGTGCAACCTGCACTTCCTGAGCCTTGCGCGCAGGTACTCGGACAGAGTGGTAGGGCTTAAGGCCGGAGAGATAGTGTTCGACGGCGGGCCGCACGAGATCGACGATGAGCGATTCAAGCAGATATACGGCCAGGACGCCGAGCAGGTGGAGATCGCGTGATGAAACGAAGCCCGATCTTGGCAGGGTTGCTCTCGTTGATTGCGCCGGGGCTGGGTCAGATGTATGCGGGGGCGTGGCGGCGCGGCCTGACGCTGCTTGTCGGGCTGCCGGTTCAGGCGGCGCTGTTTCACGCTATCGGGCTTCACTCACTGGCGTACTGCCTAGCGCCGGTTTACGTCTGGAGCATCTACGACTCGATCATTGCCGCCCGCGGCAGATGCACGTCTGCGGTATTGCCGGTGCTCGTGATTCTGGCGCTCAACGTCATCGCATCCCTTCAGGTCACGCAGTTTCATATTCCACAACTTGGTCCGCAGCAGCGCGGCGCAATGCGAGAGATCGGGGGCAGCATTCTGGTCCCGGATCTGTTGACTCGCACGACTGCAGGCCGGTTGACGTGGAGCGAAACGGTCCGAACGGCGGCACGACCGATGGTAGAGACCATTTACCTCGCGCTGCTCGGCACCGGTCTTTCCCTGCCGCTCGCGATCCCGCTCAGCTTTCTTGGCGCGCGCAACCTAATGTCGGGATCGCCGATTCTGAAGACGTTTTATGGGATTACAAGGGGCCTGTTCACCGTCCTGCGATCGGTTGAGGTGCTTGTTTTCGCTCTCATTGCGATTGCCGCCGTGGGAGTGGGGCCGCTTGCCGGGGTCTTGGCGCTCGCCGTACACGGGGTCGGCGCGCTGGGTAAGCTCTACTCCGAAGCCATCGAAAGCATCGAGCACGGCCCCATCGAGGCGATTCGCTCCACCGGCGCGAATGAGCTACAGGTTGTCGTGTATGGAGTGGTTCCGCAGGTCGTGCCGCAGTTCATCGCGTTCACGCTCTATCGTTGGGACATCAACGTTCGAATGGCCACTGTGATCGGTATGGTCGGCGGCGGCGGTATTGGCGCCCTGCTGTTTCAGGAGATGCAGCTTTACCAGTGGCGGCAGGCAGCGGTCGCGATATGGATGATAGCGGGCGTGGTAATGCTGATGGACTATGCCAGCGCGGTCATTCGAGAAAGAATCGTGTAAAATGCAGGCCCTAAGCGGTCACGACTCCGGCAGAACGGAACCCTGTCCGCGCCGCCGATCACTGCACCGCAACCGTTCCCGTCCTGAAGCTGCGGGTAGGTATATCGAGATCGGGTGCGTAGTAGCGCACCGTACCGGCCTGTGTGAAAACCCTCGTGAAGGTGCTGCCGGGCGCCAGGATGGGGCTTTCGAAGCTGTTCACTGAGGTCGTGTCGGGCACCGGCTTGCCGAATAGAACGATCGCCCCCGATTGCCCCACCCCTCCAAGCCGGAACGTATAAAGTCCCGCGCCGGCGTTCAAGAACAGGTTGGTCACATCGGACAACTGGCCCTGAACCAGTGAGACGCTGAACACTAGACTGCCGTTGTCGTTGAAGACGTTTACCGTAACCGCGACGGCAGAATCGTTGCTATACTGGATCGTGTCGCCGAGATTGGCCTCGATGGGATTCGTGGGGCTGGAAGGCGGGTTGAAGAGACCTCCACCCGTAATGCGTATAACCCTTGGCAGCGCGCCGCTCGGCTGCGGCGCGAGAATACCGCTTACGACTTGCTGGGGCTTGCTGGTGCTGTTGACCCAGCGAACCGGCGTGCCCGCTTTCGCGTTCACGGACCTGGCTGTGAGCGACGTGTCGAGAATATGGACGAAGGCGGATTGACCATTTCCGTCACTTGAGGTGCCTCCGCCGCAGCCCGACACGCAGAACACATAGGCCGTTAGTGCTGCAACTGCAATCGCTCGAGTCATAAGGCTCCTCCCACACGCGGCTAACACAAGATACCCGCTGCGGAGAAAGCCTCAATCACTTCGTTGAATCGGCGACCTTCCGCAGTTCGGACCGCGGGGCATCCCCGACCAGTGTGAAGAGCGTACCGTCCTTAACCCACGTAATGACCGTCACCAGCTTGTCCGGCACCCTGGGAGCACGCGACGATCCGGTGTATTTCCGCTCGAAAAGCGAGATCGTGTTGACGCCGTTGGAGTATTGCAAGTGCGCGCAAGGATGACCGCACGCGGTTTCCTTAGTGATTCCGACCATTTTGTAGCCCTTAGGTAGATAGGATGGCTTCTGCACACGAAAATCCAACCCGGTAGGCGTGGGGAAGCCATGGACCTTGCCGGCGACTGCGAAAATGCGCGGAGATATGTCGGAAGGATTGATCGTAATGCTGGTGAAGCCCGACGAGCTGCGCAAGACGCCCTCAGGCGTCTCAGCCACGGTCTTCAACACAAGAAAGCATTGCTTGTCCACCCATATCGTGCGGCGCGGCTCCCTGCCGTTCTTGTGAACGGCGCGTATGACATGGGCATCGCGTCCGGCGACCTTGCCCGATCCCACCAGCTTCACGTCGTAGTTGCGCAGCGCTATCTCGCAGTTGGCTGATCGTCCGGGCCCATACTTGTCCGAACTCGCAACCTCCCACGTAGGATCGTAGGGTTCGTGCCTCCATACTCGGCAACCGTTCTGTACGACGACCGTCCCAGCAAGAGCGGCGGGCGCGAAATACTCCTTGCGCAGTTTATCGGGCGCCAGGTGTACGACCTTGATTATCGCGCGAGTTTGGAGCCGGCCGGTGCGGACGAAAGTGGACTTGGTTCCTCTGTAGCTTACGTGGCAGTCGGCGTTGTGGGCTCGGCGCACGATTTCCAGGGCTGTCATGGCGTGCGCTGCGCAGCAAATCGCGCCAAGAAGCGCTGCTGATAGGAGAACTCTACCCCTCATTGCACCCCGGAATCTCTAACCAAGGCTGACTTCTGAAGCTCGGCACGCACGAGCACGACATCGGGATCTACGAATGCCTGCTGGCGCTGCAAGCGCCAGTGCGAGTTGAGGTAGTATGTATATTCGCGTCCGAGCGAATTGTCCACTGCGGACCTTCCCGACGGCCACAGCAGCACCGCCGCCAACAGCGCAGCTACAACCGCGGCGGGGGCCGCCACAATCGGCCCCAGCGTCCAACGCCGCCATAGCCCGCGCTCCCTCTGCTCGCTTGTAACGCGTGCGTGTACCGCTTCCCATAGGTCAGCAGGCGCCTTACGTCCGCCGAGCGAGGCCAGGGAGGCCAACAGCTTCCTAGTCGCGTCTGCTTCCGCGCTGCAAGAAGGACAGCCGCCAAGGTGAGCCTCGATCGCCGCGCGCGTCTTCCTGTCAAGGCAACCCGCCAGATAGTCAGATATCAAACTGACTACATGGTTGCATCTCATAGCGCCTCCCCCAGTTGCTTGACCAGCAGATTCTTCAATTCCGCTCTGGCCCTCGAAACACGCGACTTTACGGTTCCGACCGGAATCCTCAATATCTGTGCCACTTCTTCCTGCGAGAGTCCCTCGACATCGTGCAGGATAATCACGGTTCTGAGCTTGTTCGACAGCCGATTGATAGAATCCCTCAATGCTCTTCGCTGCTCGTCAAGGATGGCGACTTTCTCAGGATTCCCCCTCGGATCCAGCGATACCGGCTCAAAACCACCGGCTGTGAACTTCTCGTCATCCAAAGAGTCGGTCGGCCTGCTCTTTCGCCGCCTCAGGAAATCGATTGCCGTGTTGACTGCGATCCGATACAGCCATGTGTAGAATGCTGAACTGGCATCGAAGCTGCGCAGTTTCGCGTATGCCTTCACAAACGTGTCCTGAGCAATGTCCACCGCGTCGTCGGGATTGGACACATAGTTGGCAACGGCGCTGTAGATACGATCCTGGTACTTCCGGACAAGGATGCCATACGCCTCAACTTCGCCCTTGACGACTCGCTCAACTATTGCATTGTCGGCGCTATCGCTTGTCAACACCCGATTCCCGACTCATTCTCGGCGAGTACGGGCGTGCAAACCATTCGCCTCCGTCTTATTTGACGAAAGCCCCGCGGATTCGTTCCGTTGGGCCGTACTCGCTGACATGATTCATGAGTTGGCGCAGGCACCGGGTTTGTCCTTCAGCCCCACTTCGTTGGCAACGCATCCGACGTGGGAATAACATCCATGGACAAGGTCCGTGAAAGGAGTAACCTGCTATGAGAGGCCTTACGATATTCGCCCTGCTGCTCGTGGTGATAGGCGCGATCAACTGGGGGCTTATAGGATTCTTCGGCTTTAACCTAGTCGGAGCCATTTTTGGCTACAGCACTGCCGGCATGGCCGTGCAGAGAATCATATATGCTCTCGTTGGCCTTGCGGGCGTGTATGGCATATTCGTCATCGGCCGACTCAGTTCGGCCAGGGACGATGTCTGCGTTCCGGGGCACGCCACGCCCATCGCGCAGACCTAGCGCACCATTGCAGCGGCGTAGAAACGACGGGGAGCCGCGCGGCGGCTCCCCTGCTCCATCAATTCCCCGGCTTCATCAACTCGATAAGCGAGGCGGCGAAAAACTCGTGACCGGCATCGTTGGGATGATTCAGGCCGTTAGCAAGCAGCGTCTCATACGGAATGCCGATGCTCCGCAGATGCGCCCAGATGTTGGTCGCGTCGGCCAGGGCAACCTTGTTCTCCGATGCCGCATCCCGCATAGCCTGCACCCCCGCCGTAAAACCGCCCATCCACGCGGGCGTCACGTAGTGCGGCGTGATTAATATGAACTCGACGACGGGATTAGCTTGGCGCGCCCGCGCGATGAATTCGGCCCAGTTTGCCTTGATTGTCTCAACGGGCTTTCCGACGTCGTTTACGAATTCGACCGTTATCAGGTCGGGCTTGTAAGACAGCACTTCCTCATCATAGCCCTCGCGGCGGGAGTCCGTATTCGAACCGCCGATGCCGGCGTTGATCACTTTGATTGTCGACTTCGGATAAAGGGCTTTTAACTGAGATTCGAACAGCCCCACATAGGTCTTGTCCGGCGAGCTTGCCGAACCGCCTGCGGTAACGCTGTCGCCCCAGCAAACAATGGTGACGGGCTTGCCCTCGCGCAACAGACCGAGAGTGTGGCTGAGATATCCTCTCCCGCTGACCCTGATGAAATGGCGCCAGGAGATGTCGTCCGCCGGCATCGGGCAGATATTCTCGGCCGTGATGCATTTGCAGCGATACGGCACGTACACGGCGCCCAGCGCCGTGCAGCCACGGTCCGGAACCGGAATCTCCGGACATACGGCCGCCGGAGTCCCCTGCTTTACCGACACTCTGCCGTCAAGCGAAACCTGCACGAGGTCAACCCGCTCAAGGCAAACCGCATAGTCGATGTAGACCTTCTGGCCCCTAGCGATGCTTCCCGACTCGACGCGCGACATTCCGCCCCAGTCCCGATCCAAGAAGTAATCTCTGCCCTCTTCGTAGACCGCGCCTCCATCCGGCTCAGAATGAACCTTGACGTACTCGGGGCAGATCGCGTGGAGCAATCGAGTTCCGGTATCCACCGGGCCGAAGGTCTTTGCGAGCGGAGTGCCGCCGAGGTAGGCTCGCGGTTTGTCCTCCGTGAGCACGTGCTCCTCTGCCTTGACGAACACTCTGTTCGGCCCGTAGATCGTCACTTCGGTCGTCTGCCCGACTTTGACCCTCTTTGCCCTGATGACGTATTCGCCGGCTTCGACGAGTACCTTCATACCCGGCTTATCAGCCGGCCGAACCGCTGCACAAGCCACGCCGCAACACGCCGCCGTCAGCGCAAGACACACCCATATCCACATCCCAACACCTCGTCTGTTGCTGTACATCCATTCAATTATAGCGAAAAAAAGCTGTTACCTTGGTGCATCTGCGGTGTCGAAGCTTATTGAAACGCGATTTAGGGCGCGTGACGTGAGACGGGAGGCGATTTGGGATGGAATGCGGCAAGATCAAGGAGCAACTGGGATTCTACATCGACGAAGCCCTGGACGAGCGTGACAGGGCTGCGGTCGAAGATCACCTGGCCAAATGCGCAGCATGCCGCGCCGAATTGGCAGCTCTTTCAACTTTGATCAAGGCAACACGCGGCATTGAGGATATCGACCCTCCGTCAGGGCTCCGGCAAGCAATCGCGGCCGTGACGACGCAGCGTGAGAAGGCCTCGGTGGTCGATAGTCTGCTCGCGGTATTCGCGCCCAAAGCGCTGCGATGGGCGGCGGGCTTCGCAGGGGTGGCGGTTCTGCTGGTCGGCCTGATAATGTCGTGGCTTTCTTGGCAGGTCCCGACGTCTTCCCCAATGCCTCGCAAGCCTGCGGCAGGCACTCGCGCTAATCTCGTTCCGACTCGGCCCGCTCCGGTGACTACCGCGCTTGCGCCCACTCTGCCCGCCTCGACGCGCGACAAAGCCGTTTTCAGACCGCGGCAGCCAAGGCAATCCGTGCGACTCCGCACGGTTGCCCAGCACGGCCTGCCGCCGATTCCGAACATCAAGCCCAGCGCCAAGACAACCGTAGTTCCGGCTGCGCCTGCTCTGGGCGAGTCCGATGCAGAGGTCTACGGGGTCGATGATACGACGGTTGCACGCACGGTGACAACCGAGGACATCCGTCCGCCGGAACGCGCTGCGGCAACTGAGACTCCGAGGGTCGAACGCATACCTATCAAAGTTGCTTCGGCGCCGCTGCCCAAAGAGGAGGAAGTCGCGCAGTGGCTCAGGGATGCGAAGACCGCGGCCGAAATGCATCGCCACGGGAGTTCGGTGGGCGTGAGCTTGATTAACGCTCGCTTCTAGGGGATTTGATAAGCCCGATGAGGAAGGTTGTGCTCATATCGCTTATAGCGGTTCTGGTCTGCTCGTCGGCAGTTCGCTCTGAGAACTTGGCGAACTCGCTTGTAGGCGCGCTCAACACGACTGTAGAGCCGTCGAAGTCGCAGAATGCGCCGTCCCCTAAGGAGACAGGCACGAACGCAAGCGAGATTCTGCCGGGCAACGGCACCCGTGCGGGCTATATGCTCAGTCACGGGGGCGTGATCCCCGACAGCGAGTGGGTGGACATAGGCACGCATCACGGCGTGCGCAACCGGGACTACGTTATCGACTATGCCTCAGGCGCACTGTTCTTCACCGATCCCGTGCCGCAGTCCGATTGCATTCGCGTCGATTACCGATATTCCAAGACTGCCACAAGTGAACGCACGGTTGCAGCGCCGGGCCTCATCTCGCTGCGATTCGGCGGCAATGTGCAGAGCAACATGCTGTATGCCTATCGAGCGGCTGACAGCGCGCTCGGATTCGGCGGTCAGGACATTCTCACCTACGGCATGAACGCGATCACCAAGCTTGGAAGCGAGTCCACGCTAACCAGCATGTTCTACGTCGCTGCGCCGCAGAAATCGAACCGTTTCGCCGTCGACACGATGGGCGCCCCCGCCAAGGACAAGCAAGCGAAGGTCAAAAAGGATCGTCTGATCGTGCAAGATGCCGATCTAAGCGCGGGGAAGGTCCGCCTCAAACTCGGTTATCAGGATATCGGCCAGGACTTCGCCGGATTTGCGTCGATGAGGGACTCAAAGGCTGCTGCCAAAGAGGTACTGGATCAGCTCGAAAAGGAGAAGGGCATCAAGCGGATGAGCATCGCGGGAGAGATGCCGTCGGGCCAAGACCAGGGGCTGACCTTTGCCGTCAGCCAGATCTCCGACAAGAATGATCATATCCTCTCTCGCAGTTTTGGGTACCACTCGGATAGCTTCAGGTTCTCCTTGAGCGCCCGCGAGGTGGGCAAGGGCTTCACACGGTTCAAGGACATTCGGGAGGCCGAGCGTGCTCAATTGGCCGCCGAGACCGGCATCCGGCGACAGAACATCGGCATGCAATTCAGAACCGGCTTCGGAAGCGACGGCAAAGCGATCTGGAGCGGCATCAGCTTGACGCAGTTAAGCGGCGCGGGCGGCAGTTTGGCCTATGAGTCGGCCGATCTCGATCTGGGAAAGGTGAAGGTCGAGGCTGACATACGAAGGATGGACGACACATTCAACAGACTCGCCGCGCTTTCGGATCAAGAACGTGCGAGAATGGCGCTGATGGCCCGCAGACAGTTCGATCCCACCGCGCCGGAGACGCAGGTCACTGATGCCGACAAAGCTGCGATCAATAACGAAGCAGGACTAGACCGCACGACCTGCGTGGTAACGGTTGATGGGTCCGCGGTCGATACGTGGTTGTCGCTGTCCAGTGTCGATTCGGCTGAGGGCGGGATCACCCGCAAAGCTATCGGCATCAGCTTCGGCCCGTTCAGCGGACAGCTCAGCACACAGAGCATCGGCGCAAGATTCCAAAAACTTGGCGTGCTGCAGCCCATCGAGCGAGCGCGCTTCGGAAACGAGTTCGGTATGACGCGCACGGAAATCGGCGGCCGGCTCAAGATAGCCGGCTCGGAGATAGCTCTCAACTCGGCTAACGTAATCGATAACAAGGGCGCGGGCGTGTTTCGGGAAGCGGTAACATTCAAGCACCCCAGGCTTTCGATTCGCGCGAATTTCCAGAATATAGACCCGACCTTCAGCCGGATCATGGACTTATCCGACGCCGACAAGAAAAACCTTCAGCAGGACCTCGGCTTCAAGCGCACCGACTACGCCATTACGTGCCAGGCAACCAAATCCCTGCTGATCGACTCCTACTTCTACGACTCGACGAATGTCACCGAGGGCCAGACGCGCGGCCAGACCCGCCACAAGATAGCCTACACTCCAGCCGGGGGGCCGAAAGTGCACCTGCTGCGCGACGATTTTGCCTATGTATCGGAGAGCGGCAACCTGGCGAGCTATTCGCATCAGGAGATCAAGGTCGATCATTCGTTCAACGTGCTGGGCGGGGTTGCATTCAACAGTCGAAGCGACGTCTACACAGATCGGGAGGGCCTCAAAGATCCGCAGACGACGACCGTCTCCGAGAACCATCTCCGGTCGAACCCCAAGGCCAAGACATCCTTTGCGGCCGACGTTGTCAATATCGATTACGGCATGGGGCGAACTGAAAACACCCAAGCGGTAGCGGTGAAATCCGCGGCGGTTCGCAACCTGTCCCTGGTGGCGGGTATGTCCAGCACTCAGAGGAGCGGCGGTCAATCGGAGGCCAACGGCCAGTTCGGTTTCGAGTGGGCCGCGACGAAAGACCTCAAAATGACGTTCAGCTTGAATAACCGCGACGGCGGTCCGAAGGGAAGCCAACAGAGCTCGTCGTTCACTCTCAACGGGCCCCTGGCCAAGAGGTTCCTGTTCCTGCGGGACATCACTGTCGCGTCGGGTGCAAACCAAACATCGCTGCGCGGCAAGCAGACCGCCTGCGACAACGCGTTCAAGTTCGACGCCGGACTCGCGGGCGGCAAGCTCACTTTCGACAACACCGACAAGCTCAATCCGAAGAACGGCGTCTACTACACGTCTCGCATATTCCAGTATGAATCCGATAAGGACCCCAAGAAGCCCGTCCACCTGACCATCTTCAGGCAGAACCTCACGACGCCGCTCGGCACTCGCGCTACCAAGCGCAACTACGCTCTCGACCTGAAGGCCGCGGGCAATGCGACCATGACATTGAGCTCTTATTTCGGCAAGGATGGGCCGAATGGGACCGTGAACGCGGTCGGGGGAATGGTTGTCAAGCTCAGCAAGCAAATCGGCGCCAATACGTTCATTGCGGACTATACAACGGACTCCAACGCCGCCACCGCTCGACACGCGAGGGTAGTTGGATTCGGCGTCAGCCGCACGATCTCGCCGAAATCGTCCTACGAGCTCTACTACGGCTGGTGCGACCTGGCTGAAAAAGGCAGCACCGAAGCCAAGAACGTGTTTCGGCTGAAATACGACGCCAAAATCGATGCCTCACACTACGTCTCATTCAGTCTGCAGCGCAAGTCCGGCGTGGAGAAAGGTTCCATCAACCCGTGGGAAGGCGACACCGTCGGACGAATCGACCTCAACTTCGATTTCGACTGAATACAGCGCTCTGCGATTCCAAACGATCTCCAAATGCCGGCAGGAAGATGACCGCGCGAAGGCTAATGCAATTCTGAAGCCACACGGTGATGGAGTCCCAATTGGAGATCGTATGCCCCGCCTGGTACCCGGGCGTAGACAAACTCATCGAGGCAATTCCCGTTCTGGCCGATCAGGGAGTCACCGCACTCGAGATCGGGCTGAACGCGCCGGAATACTTTGACTACCGCAACGGCGCCGACCTTGGGAGACTGCTGGACGCGCTCAGTTCGTCGGGCGTGCGGGTACATTCCATCCATGCTCCCTTTGGCGTTCAGGTGGACATTTCGAGTCTCGATGATTCGGTTCACGAACGCGGAGTGGATTCGCTGATCGAGTCCATAGAACTTGCGAGCGTGATCGATGCCGACAAGGTGATAGTCCACGCAAGCGAGCGGGTAGACGGCGAGCGGTCCCGCCGAATGGACCGCGCGCGAGGAGTTTTGCGGGAGATGGGCATTGTGGCGGCGGAGTCGGGGATAGTGCTTGCACTGGAAAATCTGCCGCCAGGATATCTTGGTCATACGCCCGAGGAGATCATTTCGCTGCTGGATCGAACCGACCGAGGCTCTGTGGCCGTATGCTTCGACAGCGGACACGCGAACATGTCGGGCCACTTCATAGAATACGCCAGCGCCTTGCTTCCCCTGTCGGTCGCCATGCACCTGCACGACAATGACGGCACAGCCGACCAGCACGCATTTCCCGGAACGGGAAACATCGACTGGCCCGCGTTTGCGGCGACCTATCGGGTGCTGGAATGCAAGGCGACCCCCATCATCGAGTGCAAACTCCCGGAAGGCATGATCTGGTCCCAGGCGTTCCAGAAGCTCAGAACGGCACTGGGTGAGTAGCAGCCGTTTCCAATGTGCTAATACTGGCTGGCCTTGATCCAGTCAACGATGCTCTGGGCCATGCGCAGGTGCAGACGTGCGGACTTGCGGTCGTAGTTCTGCGCGGGAACGCCGCTGACCGCCTCGGGGCTGCGCGTGGCAAGAAATTCCGGATTGAGCTCGGCGGCTGCGTTCATGACTTCCATGGGCGCTTCGAGGCCGTTACACATCTGAATGAGGTTGTGGCCGCGGGGTATCTTGCCGAGCTTCTGGATGCTCGCAGCCTTGAGCGCCATCTCAGCGGCCTGCTGAGCGAAAAACACGCTGGCGAAATAGACGCCCGCGTCAAGCAGCGTTACAGCCGCCGCGTAATCCGCCCTCGCCTGCGACCAGCATGCCTCGGCGAGCTTTCTAAGTCCTTGCCAGTTTTCGGGTTGCTGTTCCATAGCACCTACGCAAACATCCGAAGGTAGTTCTTACCCTTAATGAAGCCCTCTTCGCGACCAAGGGCACCGTCTTCGTGCTCGATCGAAAGAACGCCATTGTAGCCGTTGCGCCTCAGCGCCCCGATATACTCTCCCCACCGGACTCTACCGAACCCCGGTATGACATACCTCCACCACCCGCGCTCCTGGTTGCCCAGGTATGCCAACTTGTCCTCCCGCACCTCAGTGTCCTTTGCATGCGTGTGGAATATCCGGTTTGCAAAACGATCAACCGCCGCGATGTAGTCGATACCTTGCCACACCAGGTGCGAGGGATCGAAGTTAAGACCGAAGTTTGAGTGCGGCACCACCTCAAACATCTTGTCAAAATGCGCCAGACCCTGAATGTTGGTGGCAAACCAATTCTCCAGCGCAACTTTGATACCCTTGGAAGCGGCATACTCAACCAGAGGCGGGAAGACAATCGCACAATCTTCCTCGATGGTCTGGAACTTGTCCTTACCCGCAACGGGTTTGCCGGCCAGCGTACATACCACGCCAACGTCGAGTCGCTGGGCAGCGTCCACCAGCAGCCTGAAATCCGCCATCCTCTGGTCGCGGCCCTCCGGATCGGTCATATCGGCGTACCACGCGAGACTGGAAATGACAAGGCCGTTGGCGTCGAGTAGCTTCCTGATCTCCGAGACGCGCGACTCCGGCAGATCGGCGATGTCGATATGCCGCGCGCCGGGGCCGCTGGCGACCTCAAGCGCGTCGAAATCGTTCGCACCTGCAAACGCGATCACGTCCTCCAACGGCTGACTGCGGAATGGGGCGGTGAGCAAACCTATTTGCATGTGTCAACTTCCTTTCAAGCACAGCGAGCGAACTCTGGCTCGAAGCAGATTCTCGAAACGGTCGACATCCACGTCCACGGCAACATCAAGCGAGCCGCTCGGATCAGTCGTGAACGCAACCTTGCCCTCCTCGAGCACCTCGGCGCTCATCTTGCGCGTAGTGACGACCGAGGGATCGATCTCACTGGCGATTGCGAGCGGGTCGTGCATAAAGCTGTAGTCACGCCCACAGATGCCGAAATACTGGCCGGTCATCGCAGCCAGATAACCGCCGAACGGCGTATCCTTGATCGCCTGCAGCTCATCGCGGCGAATGCGCACCCTACCGGTCACGTTCAGACCGACGACAGTCGCCGGAATATCCGACTCAAGGACGACTTTGGCGGCGTGCGGATCGCAGCGCACGTTGTGCTCGGGAGCTGCCTTGTCGCGGCCTTCCCCCTCGTATGTAGCGCCCATGACCGTGAGCCGTCTCACCCTACGCATCGTGGAGCAGTCCTTGCGAATTGCCGCTCCGATGTTGGTCATCGGTCCGATGGGTGCGACGACCACCTCCCCCGGATTACGCCTTATCGTATCCAGGATGAAATCGACCGCGCCGTCCTTGGCGGACAGGCCGGCGATGTCCGAAAAATCGGTATCGGTTCCCTCGTGGCCGTGCCAGTAGACGCCGAGTCCCTCGGTTAAGGGGTGAGAGAGCCCCTTGTAGACGGGTATGTCGGTCCGTCCGGCCAGCTTGAGCATCTTGAGCGCGATCTTCGCCCGAGTATCGATGTCGGCGTGTACGAGTGTCACGCCGACGAGCTCGATCTCCGGCGAAGCAAGACACAGCGCCAGCGCCCAGGCGTCGTCAATGTCGGTCCCGATGTCGGTGTCAAGTATCAGCTTCGTGGCCATCAATGCTCCCCTGTTGGGTTTCGTAACTTATAGCACAATTCTGCACGACAGGCAAGGACAAGTTGCAGAGTGTGTCTGTTCAGTTCTCCAGGAATAGGCAGACGTAAGTGCTGAGCTTGCAAAGGACGCATGCGCCGCCATTCGATACGGTGGGCAAGCCGCGCTTACACAGTGCTAAAGCGGCCGAGACTCCCACAGAACCAAAACACACATGTTATACGGAACCCAGCAAGCGGCTCGTGCGTCCAAAATATTAAAACGGGCTGTCAATTACGCAGTTTCCTCAATGGCAGAAGTGCCCGCGTAGGTTTTGGTGAAGGCGTGAGATCTAGCGCAGCAAGGTACACGTTGGTCATTCTCGGTATCGTCGGGCTTGCTTCACGCGTCGGTGCCGACGTTTTTCGTGTCGTAGCGCTGCCGGATACCCAGGGCTACTCGCAATACTATCCCTCCATCTTTCTGGCACAGACCAATTGGGTTAAGGCAAACGCTAGCAACCTCAACATAGTCTTCGTCACGCACTTAGGTGATGTTGTCGAGCACGGCTACAACATCAACGAGTGGAACAATGCCCTAAAGGCGATGCAAGTTCTCGATGGCGTAGTGCCCTACGGACTGTGTCCGGGCAACCACGACATCATGGATGCCTGTGGCGCGTACACGTCGACCAACTTCGTCACGTATTTCGGCCCGGACCACTTCGCCGGCCGCGATTGGTATGGCGGGGCTTCGCCGAGCGGGATGAGCTCGTGGCAAAAGATAACGGCTGGTGGGTACGATCTCATGTTTCTCCACCTCGCGCTCGACGCGCCGGACGACGAGATTGCGTGGGCCAGATCAGTGCTCACGGCGCATCCCGGTGTGGCTACCGTGTTGGTGACACACGAGTACCTGGGCACTACAACACGCCTGCAGAGCCCTGGTATTGCCGGTCGCAACTCCGCTGAGGCAATATGGAACAAACTCATCCGACAGTACGACCAA
>Ga0272448_1003462_pt1 | contig 18798 bp, 20 predicted proteins | sample YNPCB0191_FD_202220 | JGI IMG/M metagenome (GOLD analysis project Ga0272448, IMG submission 202220) | Hot spring sediment microbial communities from Yellowstone National Park, WY, United States - YNP-CB-019-1 | ecosystem: Environmental > Aquatic > Thermal springs > Hot (42-90C) > Sediment... | reverse complement strand
GCTTTTTGTTTTTTTTGGGGCAATTATGGGGATTTTGTTCGGCTGGGGCTTGGGTGAAATAATTAATATATTAGTGGCCTATATGATGCACAAAGCCGGCCAAACCGATATTTTGACGCCCTTTATTACCCCCTATAAATTTGCCATCTTGGTCTTTTTCTTCGGGCTTTTTATTGCTCGTTTAGCCGGCGTTTACCCGGCTTGGAAGGCCTCGCGAACCTCGCCGCTGGGAGCCCTAAGATACGAATAGCGCCGAAAATTATTCTAATTAGAAATTTATGCCCAATGACCCCTTAAAAATCGCTCTCCATTTTCTCAAATTCCGGCCAAGGAGTGTTTTTGAAGTTCGCCAAAAACTTAAGACAAAGAGAATACCAGACAAAGAGATAAAGAGAGTGATAGGCACTCTCAAAAAGAATCAATTGCTCGATGATCAGAAATTTGCTAAAATGTGGGTGGTAAGCCGAAATAATCTCAAACCTTCGGGCGCGTATGTTTTGAAAATGGAATTAAGAAAATTGGGTATTGCCGATGATGATATTGCCGAAGCCCTCAAAGAGCAAGATGAAGAAGAATTGGCGAGAAGGGCGTTAGAGATGAAGGCGCGATATCGAAACGCAAGTTTTCAAAAGAAAGCAGCTTTTTTGCAGCGACGGGGATTCAAGACAAGCGTGATATACAAAATTTTGAAAAATTGACCTAATTAACCTAATTATTCTAAAGGAATCCCAATTAGGAAAAATTCCAATAACCAAATTCCAAATTACAAACAAATTTCAATGACCAAAATTTCAAACTTTAAAACATTAGCTATTCGGAACTTAAATATTGTTTGGAGCTTGTTGCTTGGTGCTTAGAACTTTCAATATTTAGGTCAATTAGAATAATTGGACATTATGTCAACAATCAAACTTTTCCTTAAAACCATTCTCTACAAACCTTTATTCAACGCCCTGATTTTTTTAGTCTGGTTGATCCCGGGCCACAATGTGGCTTGGGCGATTATTATTTTAACCATAATTATTCGTTTAATTTTACTGCCCTCGTCGCTTAGGGCGGCCAGGGCGCAAATGAAGCTCCGCGACCTCCAGCCCGAACTGGCTAAAATCCAAGCCGAATACAAAGATGACAAAACCAAACAATCTCAGGCAGTAATGGAGTTTTATAAAAAGCACCAAATTAGCCCCTGGGGTTCTTGTCTGCCGCTCTTAATCCAATTTCCGATTTTAATCGTCCTTTATTATGTCTTTATCAATGGTTTGGGCACCCAGCGGTTTGATTTGCTTTATTCTTTTCTGCCCCGACCAGAAGTAATCAACACTGTTTGGTTGGGGATTGATTTGGCCCGACCCGATCGTTGGATTTTGCCAATTATGGCGGGAATCTTGCAGTTTATTCAGGGCCGACAGGTCCAGCCCAAACCCCAGCCGGGAAAGGGCCAAGATATGCAGATGGCGATGTCGCGGCAAATGCTTTATCTTATGCCAGTTTTTACCGTCATTATTGCCATGAGATTGCCGGCGGCTCTGCCTTTGTATTGGATTATAACCACTTTATTCGGCATTGGTCAGCAATGGTGGGCGATGCGCAGTCTTCAGACTGCGAAATCCGAAATCCTAAATCCTAAATCCGAAACAAATGGAGAAAAGGAAGAAATAAGAAAAAATAAAGAAGAAATTGACAAACAAGTCAAACACGGGGTGGAAGTGACAGTGAGGAGGAAGAAATAATGTCTCTACGAAAAACACAAATAGATAAAGGTTGCCTTTGGTTACAGGTTGGGAGCGCAATTGGTATTTTTGTGCTTTTTTGTAGTTTGTAGGAGTTGTATGGCATTAGATAAGTTTAAAATCCAAAAAACCGCCCAGAATTTGATCGGACATTTTGATCCGGGGGCGAAATTGGCAGTCGAGATGACGGAAGACAGCTGTAATATCCATGTTGAGACCGAAATGTCGGGTTTATTAATTGGCCGCCACGGCGAAACCTTGGAGGCCCTGCAGCATCTTTTACGTTTGTTAATCGCCAAAGAGCAGGCGACATTTGTTCCCTTGATTTTGGATATTGGCGGCTATCGCGCCGCCCGACAACAAGAGCTCGAAGAATTGGCTAAAAATTTAGCCGAAAAAGTCAAAAATTTTGGCGGCAAAGAGATAATGCCGGTGATGTCGGCTTACGAGAGGCGCCTGGTCCATCTTGTTTTACAAGATATTGACGGCGTCGAAAGCGAATCAGAAGGCGAGGAGCCGCATCGGCGGATTGTGATAAGACCGAAGAAATAAGGAGGAGTGCCAGAGTGGTTGATTGGGGCGGTCTCGAAAACCGCTGTATCCGCAAGGGTACCAGAGGTTCGAATCCTCTCTCCTCCGCCAGTTGGAAAAAGAGGTTGCTGGCTCGCCCTCTGCGAGGGCTCGCCAGCCGGTAAATGTTGGGGCCGGCTCGCCAAGAAGCGGGCTTTTTATTTTAATTTTTGATAGAATAAAGTTGAGAGCGGAGTTATTAAAAAGCCATCAGTTTTAGTAATTTTGGTAATAGCAAAAATCGCCAAGGCGTTAGGTGTTCCAATGGAAGGTTTGGTAAAATAACACTAACAATTAACTATCAATTTTATGGAACAAAAAATTCAGCCACAACCACTACAACCCAATTCTCTTCCACCGGAGAATAAAAATAAAATGACGATTATTGTAGTTGCTAGTGTTTTAGCCACTGCTCTCGTTGTTGGGGCAAGTGCCTACTTTTTGATAAAGAAATCACCAAAACAGCCAGCAACCAATAACACATTATCTGATGAGACAGTATCTCAAACTGCGGAAACACCCTCTACAAATAAAACCGTATATTTCGGAAAGGGTTCGCAAGGTAAGTATTCTTTGGTAAATGTTCAAACCGGAGAAACTAAAGAATTTCTTCCGGCGGGCTACACCCTGCTCAATCAATGGGACTACCAAATTTTCCCGACTTTTCTCATTCTTCAAAAAGATAATGATCTCTACTCATACAATGTAGAAAATAAAATCACTAATAGCATTTTCGGTTCTTTCAATGATCTGAAACTCAAGAAAAACGAACAGGCGCGAGTTTATGCTTCAATGACAGAAAAAGATAAATTTATCATTCGCATAGACACACTCGATTTATCTCAAGTTTCTGAATTTGACGGCTCATCGCCAGTATTAAGCACGCGGACTTACTCTTTTGACGCTTCAACTAATAAATTAGTGAGCATAGCCAATGGAAAATTTGACGGTTGTGCTGAATATGATTCTAAAAATCAAAGATTTTTCATCTGGCCTTGCGGAGAAGGTATCGGGTCGGCAGGACCTCTTTCAATTTCTGACCTAAATGGCAACGTCCAAAAACAAATAATCACCGCAGGAGATTTTAGATTGCCTCACGATGACTTAGTGCACATTGAATTCAAAAATGGATTATTCTTTGCTTTCAATAATAGTAAAGATATTAAAATAATTGTTGTAAACCCAACATTAGTAAATCCAACGAAAGAAATCTACACAGCAACGGAACAAGTCAAATCGCAAATTTCAGATATCTCTACTTATTCTATGGCAATAGATAGAAGTACAAATACTTTAATTATTGGTGGTGATAGTTATATTTTGCTTTTGCGATTTGATACAAATAAACAAATTACGCAAAGCACCTATATTCCAGACAAAGAGATTTATGCTAATTTTATCTTTCCAAACGCAGGAAAATTATATTATCAGGCAAAAGACAATATCCGAGTTATAAATCTCAATTCTTGGCAGATTGAAAAATCAATTCCGTCGTCTGGAGGTTTTCAAGAAATTACTCTTTTTGCTTTATAAAAGAATTTCCCGCCGAAGAAAAACTTGAAATCATTTTTTCAAATACACACTGCCAATATTCCCTTATGAAAACCCATTTGATTTCCCTTTATGACTTATGAGGACCTTATGCTTTCTCATCGCAACCCCTTAGGTTATCGAGCTCTGCGGACTTGGCAGCAAGCTAATGAGATTTTCGAACTGACCGAAGATTTTATCACTACTTTGCCGACGCGGCATCCAAAAACTCATGAAAGCCTAACCGACATCAAAGATCATATGCAGCGCTCGGCCCGAAGCCACGTCCGCAACATCGAGGAAGGTTACGCGCGGACTTCAACGCGAGAATATATATCTTTCTTGGGCTTTTCCGCCGGTTCGCTCGAAGAGCTGATCGGCGACTACAAATATTGCCAAAAGTGGAACATCGGGGATTCAAAAGGGAGATCAAAGGGGATAGGATTATGTGTGGGCGAGGCGAAAATGCTTGATGCCCAAATTAAGAGCTTGGAAGCCAAATGTTACCGGGAAAAAATAGCCAGCCCTAACGATATGGCCAGAAATCGTCTCAGAGAAAACAAAGAGAGGGAAGCGAAGTTTGATGAGTGGTTAAAGAACTATGGAAAATAAATGATTAGGCAACTCGGCTGGGGATACATTTTTGAATGATTGTGTTATCATCAAAATAGATGTGATCACGACTGGCAACTGAACGACTAAACAACTGATAACTTTTCTAAAACTATGGCTGACATTAATCTCCAACTTCAACAAATAGCGCGGGAGGACGAAGAGCGCCACACCAAAGAACAGGCCCAAAAATTAGGCCTGCCTTATATTAACTTGGTTGGCTACCCTTTCGCCCCGGACGTCATGGCTTTAGTGCCCGCAAACATCGCCAATCAATATCGAATTGTTGCCTATCTTCGGGCAGGCGATCTGATTCGCCTGGCGACCCACGAGCCGCAAAATCCGGAACTTAAAAATATTATTGCCCAACTCCAAGCCGCCAACAAAGCCAGAATTGAGATTTCTTATTGTTCGGAAACGAGTATCCGTTACGCCCTCGATTCTTATCGTCTGCTTTTGCCCGAAACCAAAGAAGCCAAAGTTGAAGTGACCGAGGAAAAAGAAGCCGGCTTCGAGCAGGAAATTGCCACTCTCGAAGGCCTCAAAGAAAAAATCAGCCAAGTTTCCACCAGCGAACTTTTAGATGTTCTTTTCGCCGGGGCGATTAAACTTGACGCTTCCGATATTCATCTCGAGCCCGGCGAGCAAAACTTTCGCATTCGCTACCGCATTGACGGCGTCTTAGAAGAAATTGCTCAATTACCAATGAGCGCTTTTCATAATCTTTTATCGCGGATTAAATTTTTAGCCAAATTAAAACTTGATGTTACTCACCCCCAAGATGGCCGTTTTGAAATTAAGGTTTTGGCGACCGATGTCGATATTCGGGTGGCGACCTTACCGACTTCTTACGGCGAAGCGGTCGGGATGCGACTTTTACCCAAAAATAAAAAGTTTTTAAAGCTTGATAATTTAGGTTTTCCCGAAGATGTTTTAAAAATGATTCGCGAGGCTATGGCCAAACCCCAAGGGATGATTATTAATACCGGTCCCACCGGTTCGGGCAAAACCACGACTTTGTATGCCATTCTTCAAGAATTAAATCAGCCGGGCAAAAAAATTATCACCCTAGAAGACCCAATTGAATACCGAGTGGCAGGCATTGAGCAGATTCAAATTGACGCCGAAAACAAAACCGGATTTTTGGACGCTCTGAAGGGCTCTTTGCGGCAAGATCCCGATATTTTGATGATCGGCGAGATTCGCGATCAAGAAACCGCCCGCATTGCTTTGCAGGCGGCTATGACCGGCCACTTGGTTTTAACTACCTTGCACACCAACAATGCGCCCGCGGCTTTGGCGCGGCTGACGGATATTGGCGTTGAGCCCTATTTACTTGCCGGCTCGATTAATTTAATTATTGGTCAAAGATTGGTGAGAACCATTCATCAGGAATGCGGCGGCAAAGGCTGTCCTGCTTGCCGAAATACTGGCTTTAAAGGTCGAATTGCCATTGTTGAAGCCATTGCTCCCGGTCCGGAAATTGAAAAATTAATTCGCCAAAAAGCCGCCCTGCGCGATTTTGAAGAAACCGCTCATAAATTGGGGATGCGCACAATGTATGAAGATGGTATGGACAAAGTTGCCAAGGGTCTGACGACTAAAGAAGAAGTGGAAAGAGTGACCAAGGAATAAAAGAATAAAATCCTAAATCCTAATTTCTAAATCCTAAACAAATCACAAATCCGAAATCACAAAGTTTGAAATTTGGAATTTAGATATTGTTTAGTGCTTCGTGCTTCGAATTTTGTCCAAAAACGGGTTGACAAACCTGTTTTTTTATGGTATAATCACTTGTTCGCTAAGAAGTACCTGAAAAACTCGGATAAGGAGGCCAATCATGGCCAAGGTGGCACTGGTAGCGCTGGTCGTTTTGCTGGCCCTCCTGCCCTTCCCCCTCCTGGCCCAACCAGGAAGGGTCGAGAAGGCCGGGACGGTCGAGAAGCTGGTTCTACCCAGCTTCTCGGTCTCTTTTGCCGGTACCGACTCCCAGGAGGTGCGCAATGCCTTCCTGGAGTACAGCCAGAAACAAGGCCAGCCAGTGGCGGTTCTTGACTATGGCGCGAAGTATCAGGTTTGTCTGAATGGGTACTCAGCGCCGAAGAATGTCTACGGCGGCCTCGTCCGGCTCCTAGGTAAAACCACGGTCCACGCCAGCCTCCAGGACTGGGAAACGTGGACCCTTTCCGCCGAGATTCGACGCGGTAATCAGGTTCTTGCCAACGAGGCAGTAAGCACCGAGGGGCCGCGGATGGATCTTCGGGCAACGACCTGGTCGCGCCAAGGCGGCGCCTACTTTGGCGCTGCCAACAGCTGGCTCTCCGATAACCTGCGCAACCGCGCGGTGGCGGAGATGACCAAGACCGTCTACAACCGGCTAATCGAGCTCGAAGGGCTCGAAGAGGCCAACCGCCCCCGCGACCCCCAGACCGGCAAGGTCGTGCCGCAGAAATTTCACTACACCCTGATGGCCTGCGGCAACGAGTTTTCGCCAGTCAATGTCGTCTTCGACAAGGCGCTGGATGAAGGCAGTGAGATCGCCGTCATCCGCGGGGGCCGCCAAGTCGGCACGCTTCATGTCGGCTGGTTTGCCCCCGACCACATCCGAGTCCGGGTTGGTGGCGACTTTGCCGCCGTAACCAAGGGCTGCAGCTTCAAGGCGCTGTAGCCATCCGTCACATCCTCGACGAACACAAAACGAGCTCCTGCGCTTCCGCGCGGAGCTCGTTTTCGTATCTTCATTATTTTCGAGCAACGAATATCAATGGCTTTCCATTTGCGAAGAAAAGAGATACCGCCGGCTTCAGTCGGCGGAGTGTCATTTTTTGCGAAATTTAGGCCCCGGTGCCGCTGATAATCGAACTCACCCAAGTAACGATCAGGTAGGCTAAAGCGATGATAACAATGCCAATGATGGCATTAATCAGGGCAGTGCGACCCTTGGTCGCTTTTTCGGCATCGCCACCGGCGGTGATATAGAGGAGACCGCCGTAGATAAGGTAGATGACGGCAATTGCCCCAGCCAGAATCAAGATCCAATCGATGACATAACTGATAACCCCCCCAGGGCCCGTCAATTTTGTGCCTCCTTCAAGTAGGGTTATTGTCGGTAATGCCGCCGCCGAGGCTCTATTAATTAGACTAAACATTAAACCTCCTTGCTTTTAATTTATATTTTAATTAATAATTTGTCAACTAATCTAAAACCAAAAATTTAGCGGCGCGCCAGTCACCAGCGTCCAAATTTCACTGACGATGACTTTAGCCAAAATGACCACCACAAAGCCAATAATTGCCCAAGTCAAAGTGTTTTTCCCTTTAGTCGCCTTTTCTTCGTTGCCAAAGGCAATAAAATATTGGATACCGCCCCAAATGATAAAAATCACAGCAATGCCTACAATCAAGCTTAAGGCCAGCTGAACGACATTGGCAATCAATTGTTGAATCTCCGCCGTGCCCCAGGTTGAAGGATCGCCGGAGGGTAAAATCTGCATTTGGTTTTTCTAGGGGGCGTTGTGGTTTAGAAAGCCCCAATTATTTGACCGACTTCATGAATAATCACATAAGCCAAAGTAATAAGCACAATGCCGATAATCGCCCAAATTAAGTTCTTCTTCGCCGTTTCTGCCTTGGCAGTATCGCCGCCAGCGGTGATATACATCAATCCTGAATAAATAATGGCAATCATTGCTAAACTCCCCGCCAGGCCGAGCAGCCAATCAATAACCCCGTTTAATAATCCGGTCAGGTTGCTAAATTTACTTGTTAGAAGACTAATATGGCCAATCTCAGGTGTGTTCATACTGTAAATCCGATCGAGCGAATTATTAAATTAATTAAAAAAAGCAGCATAATGCCGGTGACGACACCGATAATAATATCTTTGGCTTGGCTGATGCCCTCAGGATTGCCTTGAGAAGTCATATAAATGTAACCCGCATAAATGGTCATTAAAACTGCTAGGCCGCCGATAATTCCGGAAATCCATGGTAAGAGCAAGCTTATATATTCACCAACATTGTTGACATTTCCAAATTCTGTTTTTGCCTCGGCCGCAACCAAACCATTGGTGACTATGCCTAAAAAAACGCCGGTGGCGGCCACAATTGCAAAACAGGCAATCAAGGTTTTTTTCATTTTGGCAGGCTCCTTAAAAGTTCGGTGATTTGGGCGGCAGCGCCTTCAAGCACTGTCTGTGGGTTATCACCGCCCAAAGTTTGCTCAATAGCTTTCTGAAAAATGCCGGTGATTTTTGCCGGATCGGGATTATACCAGCTAGTGGCATATTGATTTTGGATATCAATGTAATTAGTTGAGCCCTCCACTCTGCTCTTAAGAGAAGATGGTAGTTTGGTGAGGCTCAAATAAGTGGTGGCTTTTGCCGGATTGGTCATATAGAGTATTAAATCCCAGGCTGCTTCAATATTTTTGCTCGATTTGGGCACTGTTAAAGTTTGATAAGAGGCGAGGTCTAAGGGATGATTGGTGTCTTTGATTTGAGGTAAACTGGTGACTTCCGGTGTTTTTCCGGTCTCTTTTTTCATGTCGTTGGCGCGACGGGACCAGTTAATCATCATGGCTACCTTGCCTTCAAGGAAGGCCTTATAGTCACTTTGGCTATTGCCATTATCCCAGGAATAATTGGGATCCCCGGGCGTGGCAAAACTGGCGTAATAACGCAGCGCTTTGGTCCCAGGATAAGGGGTATCGAAGAAGGCATTGGCCGAGGTCTGAAAAATGGCAGCGCCTTGATCTTCGCTGGTCATCTTAGCGCCAGATTGCAGCATGAGAGCTATCAAAATATCGCTGGAATTTTCAATATTTCTGGCGCCGCCCATGGCGATTGCCCCTGGTCCATAATATTTGATAAAATTGTTCAGTTCTTCCCATGTTTTTGGCGGATTGTTAAAAATTTTTCTCACCTCAGAATTATCAGTTCCGCGGTGGGCTTGGGCATAAGCCTCATACTTGTCGTCAAAGAGATTACTGTTGTAAAAAAGCGAAAGAGAATCAACGAACAGCGGGATGCCGTAAACCTGACCGTTCAAAACATTATCTTGATAGGCGACGGGCAGAAAGGTATTCTTGTAAACCTCGTCGTTGGTTTTTTTGCCCTTGGGATCCAGTTTTTTTTCGCCCAAAACCGCCAGTTTGTCATGATGCTTCGGCAGCCAATTGTTGGGAATTATCCAGATGTCCGGGCCAGTACCGGCAGCAAAGGCGTTGATTGAATCATTTTCAAAGGTGGCCGGATCTTTTTTGACATATTTTATTTCGACATTTTTATTTTCTGACTGATAATCTCTAAAAATATCGGCGAAATTTTCTTCCGTATCATAAGAACCCCAAATCGTGATAGTGTTCGTTGTTGGTCCCTTGGGCCTTGTGTTGCCCTTGCGGCTGACAAGGAAAGCAACGAAAACAATGAGTAACAAGACCAGCAATCCGCCTAAAATATAATATCGTTTGTCCACTTCCCCTCCATATTATTTTACAAATCCAAACTTTTTAGAAATTTTCGAAATTCGCCATTGATATCTTTTCTCGTTAAACCGAATTCAACATTGGCCTTGAGATATTCCAGCTTATTGCCAGTGTCATAATATTTACCGTTTTCAATCTCCCGGGCATAAATTTTGTGGTTTTGACGCAGGGCATTAATGGCGTCAACCAGCCAAAGTTCACCGCCCTTACCGGGTTTAAGATTTTTTAAAGCCGCAAAAATATCCGGAGTTAAAATATAGGCGCCATGAGTGGCTAAATCTGACGGCGCTTGTCCCGGCTCGGGTTTTTCGATAATTTCTTCAACCTCAAAAATTTTATCTTCAATGGGTTTAATTCTGGCAATGCCATACTTATTTAAAGATTCTTTTTTGACGCGTACCCCCGAAATGACGGGATTTTGGTATTTATCAAAAACATCGATCATTTGTTTTAGCCTTGGCGGATCGGCATAAATAAATTCATCACCCCAAAGCACCGCGAATGGTTCTTTCCCAATGACTGGTTCAGCATTTAAAACCGGCGTCGCATTGCCGTAAGGGCCTTTCTGGCGGATGTAAATGAAATTGGCCAGCCGGGCAATCTTGCGGATTTCTTCTAGTTGCTCTAATTTCCCGCATTTTTGCAGATAATTTTCTAATTCTAAAGTATGATCAAAATGATCTTCAATCGCCCGTTTGTTATAACCAGTGATAATGATAATATCTTCAATCCCGGCGGCGACGGCTTCCTCCACGACATATTGAATCACTGGTTTATCAATAATCGGAAGCATCTCTTTGGGCGCAGCCTTGGTCATCGGCAAAAAGCGAGTGCCGTAGCCAGCCGCGGGAATCACCGCTTTACGAATTTTCATCAAAAACCTCCGGTTTTGAAGGGGTTTTAGTTGTTAGGTTTTCGGTGTTAGTGTCTGTCTGAAACCTACAACCTGAAACCTACAACCTCTTATTCTTCTGTCTTCACAGGAATGGTTTTGACTTTGGTTTTTTCCTGTTTGGGGATGATAATCGTCAGAATGCCATTTTTGAGCGAAGCCTGGGCTTTATCGCCAATCACGGGGACTGGCAGGACATAGGAGCGGGAAAAACTTCCCCAATAGCATTCTTGGCAAAGATAATTTTCCCGCTTGACCTCCGATTCTTCTTTTCTTTCGCCTTTGATATTGACCACTTCATCGGTAATCGAGATTTCTAAATCCTCGGGCCTGACGCCGGCAATTGGCGCTTTGATGACGACATTATCCTCATTTTGATAAACATCAACCGCCAATTGTCCTTCAGTTTCCTCCATCCAATCGGGGTTATTCGGTGAACTAATTGATTGATCTCCAGCCATGACTCCTCCTTTTTAAATTGTTAGCAATTTTAGTATAATCTCGTCTTGCCGCGTTCGTCAAGTCATTAACCTTGGCCGGCATCAAGGTTGACAAAAACCATTTTTTGTGAGATAATAAAATCTAGGAGGGAAGTTGAGTTATATCTTAAAGATTCGTTATTTATTACTGGTTGGTTGGCTGATCTCAGCCTTATCAGGGGTAATCTTGTTGGAACCTTCTCCGGCTAAGGCTTTCAATCCACACAACTTAATCTCGGACGCCGAGTTTCTTGATTGGCAAACTCTCGATGCCGATGGTGTCCAAAGTTTTCTTAATACCAAGGGCGGCACCAGGCTCAGAAACTTTCGTGAAGGCGGTCGCTCGGCGGCCCAAATTATTGCCGGCGCCGCCCGGGCTAACGGGGTTAACCCCTTTGTTATTTTAGCCACCATTCAAAAAGAAGAAAGCTTAATTGAGTCTAACACTAATTTCGATTACCGCGTCCGCTGGGCCATGGGTTACGGCATTTGCGATGGTTGCGACGCCAATGATCCGGACTTACAAAAATACGCCGGTTTTACCAAACAAGTTTATGACGGCACTTGGCAATTAAAACATAATTACAATTTGGCGGCTGGCCGGTCTGATTATCGAGTCGGCAATACCATGGTTATTGATGGGACGGCCGTCCATTTTGATACCCGCGCCACCGCCGCCCTTTACCGTTACACGCCTCATTTACATGGCAACGAAAATTTCGTTCGTTTCTATAATCAATATAAAACTTATCGGCCGCCTTTAACCTATGACGCCCGACTGATTGCCCAGGTTCCGCGGGCGAATGTTACTGTCCGGCCAGGTCAGCGGATTATGATGTTAGCCATTTACCGCAACACTGGTACTGCCATTTGGCGCAAAACCGGGGCTAATCCCATGTATCTGGGCAATTGGGCCCCGCAGGATCGCGGTTCAATTTTTACCGGCGGCGGCAATGTTCGTTGGGAAATGATCCAATCGGCTGTTGGCCGTAACCGCGTCGGCACATTTAAGATATACTTTACCGCGCCGACTGAACCCGGCGTTTATGTGGAGAAATTCCGGCCAGTGATGGAAGGCGTGACTTGGTTGGGTCCGGAGGTTACTTATACCTTTAATGTTTCCGGCAGCCCGGTATCAAGTAAAGGCGCTCTTATTAAGGGCACTCCGGCCACCAAGAGTTCGCCGATGACCGTCAATCAAAAAAAGGCTTTGCTTCAATAAGTAATCATATCTTGCCTAATCCTATAAGATAGTGCTAAAATTCAAGGCAGGCTAATTTTGGTGTTTTTATGAATATTGGGATTGCTGCCAATTGTGTCATTTTTGAAAGAGCGGGCATTGGCAAATATGCGCAAAATTTGCTTCAGAATCTATTGAAGATTGATAAACGCAATCAATATTTTCTTTATTTTACTTTTATCCGCCATCGCCAAGAGCGTGAAAGAAAAATTCGGCAAATTTTCGGCGGCTATAAAAATGTTCAAATTAAAATTTTTCCTCTTCCCGCCGCCTGGTTGGATTTTCTGACAACAACTTCTTTGCCGTTGAATGGTTTATTCAAGGAAAGACTCGATCTTTATTTTGCGCCCTATGTCGCCGGTATCCCCCGGGTATTCTCTCCAAAAAATCCGCCGAAAATGATTTTTACCTGCCACGATTTAGTTTTTTTAAGATTTCCCGAGCACCGTGGCTCAAGGTTATCCAACTATTATCTTAAAAGACATCAAATTGCCATTAAGAATTCTCAAAAGATTATTGTTCCTTCGGCGGCGACAAAAAAAGATTTAATCAAGTTTTTAAATGTCCCTCCCCAAAAAATAGTTCTGATTCCCGAGGCGGCTGATGAACGATTTCGGCCAATCAGAGATAAAAATCAAATTAAGTCAATTATCAGCCGTTACTTCGACCCCCAAATTAAATATATCCTTTCTGTCGGGACTCTTGAACCGCGGAAAAATCTAGCCAAATTGGTCGAAGCCTTTTCGCTCTTGCCCCACCAAATTCTCCGTCAATATCGGTTGGTTTTGGTTGGCGGTCAAGGCTGGAACAATAACCAACTGTCAAAGACAATTACTAATCTTAATTTCAAAGAAAAAGTGATTTTGCCCGGTTTTGTCAAAGATGAAGATTTGCCGTATATTTATAATGGAGCGAGCGTTTTCGTTTATCCCTCGCTTTACGAAGGATTTGGTTTGCCACCGCTTGAGGCGATGGCTTGCGGGGTGCCAGTGGTAGCGGCCAAGACTTCATCTTTGCCGGAAGTGATCGGCAAGGCGGGGATTTTGATTGATCCTCAAGATGAAATGGCTCTGGCCAAAGCCATCAAGAAATTAATTCTCAATCCCAAGCTGGCTAAAAAAATGGCCCAGAAGGGAATCGCCAGGGCAAAAAATTTTTCCTGGTCTCTGGCTGCCCGCCAAACTCTTAAAGTTTTTAAGACCCTAAAAAGAGGGGAAAGTGGAAAAACTGAAAAAAATACTCTCCGCTGATTGGTTCATGGCCGTAATACTTTTTCTGGTGGCTGTTCTGATTCGCGCCCTTCCGGAAATCAAAGCGGGCAGCTGGCCGATTGGTTATGATACTTTTAATACTTACGCCGCTGAACTTGCCACTTATCATGGCCCGTTAATTAATTGGCTGAAAACCGCCAATATTTTGTATTTTCTTTTTCTACCTTTTAAACTTCTTGGCCTCAGTCCTAATTGGATTATGAAAATCTTTGGGCCAATTCTTTATGGCGGGCTGATGGTCAGTTTTTTTATTTTTGCCCGAAATCTTTTGAAATTCCCTGCGCTTAAGGCTTTTGTTTTAACCTTGCTTACCCTTGGGCAATTAGCGGCTTTGCGTTTAAGTTGGGATCTTTATCGCAACGAATTGGGGTTGATTTTTCTCTTTTGGGGATTGCTTTATTTACCCGAGGTGGGCAAGACTAAAAATTTAGTCCTTTTAACCCTCGTGGCTTCGCTGGTGAGTTTGTCCAATGAACTGGTGACGGTTTTATTAATCATTATTCTCTTATCTACGGCCCTTTACCAATTAATCAAGCGCGATTGGGACAGTTTGGTTTCTTTGCTGATTCCCTTAATGATAGTGCTTACCCTCTTTACAGTAGTTATCAGTTCATCGGGTAAAACGCTTTACGATCCTCATGTTTTTTTCAGTTCGGATAAAAATTATTTTTGGCGCTATTTCTACCGCTACAATTTAGACATGCCCTATGGTTTGCTCAAAGAAATAATTTTAGGTCTTTTCTGGCTGCTATATGGTTATCTTTTACTTTTTATTGTCATTGGTTGGTGGCGGTTAAGAAGAAATCTCATATTGCAAGTGATAACTCTTTGGTTACTCTTTGGCACCTTTTCGGCCCTATTGTTTCGTGGCAATGGTTTGATGGTCTGGGAGCGGTGGCTGTTTATGTTGGTTTTTCCATTCATGGTTTACGCGGTTGAAGGGATTTATTTTCTTGGCGGTTGGTTGGCAAGCCTTAAAAATTGGAGCAGTCGGAATCAGTTGGGCAAGACATTGGCGTTGATTTTGGCCACAGTTTTCTGGTTGGTTCTCTTGGGATTGACTGCTTGGCGATCGTGGCCATTTTTAACAGCGGATTATCGTCAGGCGAAACCGCCGTTAGCCAACGATGAATTAAATAGTTATTTTCCAAGAACTATGGTCCATAATTCCATTGGTCTTTGGCTTATCCCGGATACGATTAAGGCCGTTGATTGGCTGAATGCCCAAGCGCCGGCGGGATCGTTGATTTTAGTCGACAATCGCTATCGAGGAGTGATGCTCACCCGTTTTAACATTGATAACCGTTATATTCTTACCAATGAGTGGTCGGAAACGATCAAAAGTAGTACTTTGGAAGCGGCTAAAAAGAGTGGTTTTTGGCCGATTTATCTTATTTGGAATGTTTCCCGCGGGGTTCCGGATTTTGACCGTATTTATAGCGCCGGCGATCGCGGTATTTATCAAGCCCTGCCCTCTTTCAAAAATTCCAATTAACAAATTTCCAAATCCCAGCTAGCCCCAATGTTTAAATATTTAAATAATTTAGCAATTAAATATTGTTGGGGGCCTATTTTAGATTTTCTTTTCCCTCGTTTTTGTCTTGGCTGCGGCCGCGAAGGCGAATGGCTTTGCCCAAGTTGTCGAGAAAAAATCTTGGCCGTTAAAACCCAAGTTTGTCCTGCCTGCGGCCGAATCTCGCCGAAGGGATCATATTGCGCTTCCGACCGCTATTTTAAAGAAATTCAATACATCCAAGGGAAAAGAAAAGAAATTAAAACTCGCCGGTCGCTTGGGGGCATCATTGTTTCCGCTTATTATGAGGAAGGACCAATTAAAGAGGCGATTCATAATTTCAAATATAATAATATTGTTGAACTCAAAAATATATTAGGGGAGGTTTTGGCGGCGACTTTAAAAGAAAATTTAGATTTAGCCCCAAAGGAAGAAATCATGCTGACCGCCGTGCCCTTGCATTTTATCCGTCGCGCTCAAAGAGGCTATAATCAATCAGAATTACTGGCTGATTATGTCGCTACCAAATTAAATTTGGCCAAAAATTTTCGAATTTTGCGTAAAATTCGCTGGACCAAACCACAGGTTAAACTTGGAGGCGAAAAAAGATTAAAAAATTTAGAAAATTCTTTTAAAATTGTCACTAAAATTACTAAAATTGCTAAAATTAACGCGGCTTTGACTGCCAAATTCCCCCGTAAATTCCGAAGTAAAAACCATAAAAACCGTGAGAAAAAAATGCGACCGCTGAAAAATGACATTCTTTTCGGGAAAACGATTATTTTGGTTGATGATGTCGCCACCACCGGCGCCACTTTGAATGAATGCGCTAAGGTTTTGAAAAAAGCCGGGGCAAAAGAAGTTTGGGGATTAGTGGTGGCGAAGGGATGAGGAAAAATTTGACATTTTCTACCTGTTTTGTTTAAGATGAAGTCTATGATGAAAATTTCTCCCAAAACAACTCATATTGCTGTCTGCGGGCTTGGCTATGTTGGTTTTCCCGTGGCTTTGCTTTTTGCCAAAGCCGGTTTTCAGGTCACCGGGGTTGATGTCAATGAAGAAAAAATCAGAAAAATCAATCGCGGCGGCAATCCGATCGAAGGTAAAGAGCCGGGCTTAAAAGAACTCATCGGGCAAGTGAAAAAAACCGGTCGCTTTCAAGCCACCACTGATCCTGCCAGCTATCAGGAAGCGCAGGTGATTATTATTGCCGTGGAAACCCCCGTTGAAGAAGAAACCCATGAGCCGGCTTATCGAGCCTTAAAATCCGCTCTTCGGGATATTGGGCAAAATCTTTCGGCTGGCAGGTCAAAAGAAGTTCTGATTATTGTTGAATCCACCATTGCCCCCCAGACAATGGCGAAAGTTGTTCAGCCTATTTTAGAAGCAGAATCCGGCCTGCAAATGGGCCCGGATTTTCTTCTCGCCAATTGTCCGGAACGGTTAATGCCCGGCCACCTCATTGAGAACATTACTAATTACAACCGGGTCATTGGTGCGCCGGACCAAAGAACCGCGGACTTGGCGAAATCGCTCTATAAATATATTGTCAAAGGCAAACTGGAGACGACTGATTGGGTGACAGCGGAAATTGTCAAAGCCGGCGAAAATGCTTACCGCGATGTTCAAATTGCTTTTGCTAATGAGATGGCTTTGCTTTGCGAGGCTCTCGGCGCCAATGTTTGGGAAGTTCGCCGTTTAATTAATGAATGCAAACGCCGCGGTGAAACTCGCTTTGAAGCCTTACGGCAAATGCATTTTCCCGGCGCCGGGGTAGGGGGCCACTGTCTGCCCAAAGACTCCTGGCTTTTGGTTTACGGCGCCCGAGAATCCATCGAACCCAAACTTATTCCTTTGGCGCGGCGGATCAATAATTTTATGCCCCGCCATATGGTCGAACTTTTAAAAGACGGCTTGCGCCAAATTCATAAACCTCTTGCCCAAAGCAAGATTGCTGTTTTGGGCTATGCTTACGCTGGCAATTCCGATGACTCGCGTAACACGCCTACCGAAGAGTTGCTAAAGATTTTGCGTCATCAAGGAGCGAAGCCCATTGTCCATGATCCTTATATCAAAGAATACAAAATTCCGCTTGGGCGCGTTCTGAAAGGCGCTCAGGCAATTGTTTTGATGGCTAACCACGACCAATATCAGACGGATAAAAATTTAAACTACCATCAACTCAAACGGCTGATGAAACCTCATCCCATTATCATTGACGGCCGTAATGTTTTTGATAAAGAAAAAGCCCAAAAAGCCGGCTTTATCTACAAAGGCGTGGGGAATATCTGAAAATGACTAATTGATCTCTGCCTGCGACAGGCAAGTTTATCTGCCGGCAAGACAGGTAATTATTCTAATTAACCGAAATAAATTAGTCCAAATAAACCCTGTAGAGCAAGTTTTGGCTTGATCGCAGGCTAAAGCCTGATCTACAAAGAGGGAGGAGCCGTAGTTCAAGCTTTGCTGAAATACCGTAGGGCAAGCTTTAGCTTGTCGAACCTTCGGCCCGTTTTTGATTGACAAAAATTTTATCTGTGCTATTCTGAAAAGTTCCGTCTTCGCTAACTAATTCGTCGAAGCCTTGGCGAAGGCAGAAGCAAGACGGAATGTACCTTCTATCCGCATGGAGGATAAAAAATGAAGCAGGCCTTGATGTTGCCGCTCGGTGAAGCCGATTTCAGGAAGGGAGTCCGGGTGGACTTCCTACGTGCCGTGGCCCCGATGCTCAAAGAGATTGGTTGCCAAGTGGGCGTTGAGCTCAAGGGAAATGAAATTAATCCCGATGGTTGGATCAAGGATTTGATGACTGAACTGCCCGAGGCCCGAATCTGCTGGCATCCAGGCGCGGGTATTGCCAAAACATTGGGCAAGCCTGACGAGCCGATCCCGCCGGTTTTGGAAAAAGCCTGTGCTCAGGCCGCCACGCTTAAGCAACGGTATGGACTTTCCGTTTTTACTATCCATCTGCCCCCTGCGCAGGCGATAGAACCGCCAGCCGATGCGGGTTTGGAGCGCTATAATTCCCCGATTGAGGCCGAGGAAATGCTTGGGCACATCAATCGCCAGATTGATCCTCTTTGCCGGCTAGTCGAGTTAAGTGATCAAACTTTGGCTGTCGAGACCGTTGACACCTGTAACTTTGTTGACGCGGGTCATAAATTGCCGACCTATCTGGCTTTGCAGACAGGAGCTGGCCAAGAACTGAAATATCTGCAAGAAGAAGTAGAAAAACGCTCTGGTTGCCATCTGATGATTACGGTTGATCCCGAACATGTTATCTGTAGCCAGAATGTTTTTCGCCGCCGAAGAGATATGCGCCATCTTCCAAAATGGGAACCCTATTCGCCGACGCCAGCCCAACGGGAATTGGCAAAAATCACTGGTTATTGGCTCAAGAAGGGTTATCCTCCCTATAGTGCGGATTTGAAGTTTGATTCAATCGAAGAAGATATTCTTCAACGGCTAGAATATTTC
>Ga0272448_1003461_pt1 | contig 18802 bp, 15 predicted proteins | sample YNPCB0191_FD_202220 | JGI IMG/M metagenome (GOLD analysis project Ga0272448, IMG submission 202220) | Hot spring sediment microbial communities from Yellowstone National Park, WY, United States - YNP-CB-019-1 | ecosystem: Environmental > Aquatic > Thermal springs > Hot (42-90C) > Sediment... | reverse complement strand
CTTATAGTCCCGGGATACCACCACACCTTCCAGCCCACCTGCAAAACGGCTCACCTCTCCCACATCTACCGTCCCGGCTATGTTGCTCCCACAATGACATACATATACCCCTATACGTGGCTCCACTTATGCATACTCCTTTTGTTTTCTATCAACATTCCACTTATCTCAGCCATAATCTGCTGAGTTGTAAAGTGTCTGGCGGTTATAGCACCGCTTGGACAAGCCGCCACACATAAACGACAGCCCTTACAAAGCGCTTCATTAATCTGGCTGACCTTCTTATCAGGATTATATGTAACGGCTTTAAATGGACAAATGCTTTCGCATATTCTGCAGCCCGAGCAGCGCTCTTCATTGATAACCGAAGTAGTAGATTCTATATCTACTTCGCCCCTGCTTATCATGGCCAGAACCCGGCCTGCGGCGCCTAACGCCTGGGCTATAGTATCGGGGATATCCTTAGGACCCTGGCAGCAACCCACCGCAAATATGCCATCATTCATCGTTGATAGAGGATCCATCTTCGGATGCCTCTCCAGGAAAAATCCGTCCCCGCTGCGGCTAACGCCAAATAATCTGCCGATATGATCGGTATCTGCGCATGGCTCAAGAGCGGCGCTTACAATCACCATATCTACAGGCTGTCGGCGATTTACCCCGTCCTTCAGTGTATACTCAACGATTAGCTTACCAGCTTCAGTATCATTCTGGGCAATGTTTGTAACACGACTGGGTCGCGCTTTGATAAAAACGGTTTTCTCATCGACTATGCGGTTATAAAATTCTTCGTAACCCTTCCCGAAACTCCTTATATCCACATAAAACTCATAGACTGCTGCGCCAGGTAAATGTTCCTTGATCAAGTGGCTGAATTTCATTGAATACATGCAGCATACCCGTGAACAATATTCGTGGTAATCCTTATCCCTGCTCCCGGCACAGTGTATAATGGCTATGCTCTGAGGATGCCGTCCATCTTTAAGCAGTATCTCGCCCTGGGTAGGACCGGCAGAATTGACCATCCTCTCAAATTCGAGGCTGGTAAGTACATTATCCAGATGACCGTAACCATATTCATAAATACCTGAGGGTTTAAAAAGGTCAAATCCCGTGGCAAGTATCACATTACCCACTTCAATTTCAATGATTTCATCCTTCTGCCCAAAATCTATTGCCTTAGCCTCGCAGAATCGTTCACATGCCCTGCAGGTATGTTTGGAGAAATAAACGCAGTATCGCGGGTCGATTACAGGCCTATTAGGCACAGCCTGTGCAAAAGGCACGTAAATAGCTTTCCTCATACCCAGCCCCATATCAAATTCGCTCGGTGCTTTCCAAGGACACTTCTCCTGACATAAACCGCAACCGGTGCATTTATCCATATCCACATAACGCGCCTTCTTCCGTATGGTTACCCGAAAGTTCCCCCGATAACCAGATACTCCCTCAACCTCACTGTACGTCAACAACTCTATATCCGGATGCCGACTGACCTCCGTCATCTTGGGCGTGAGTATACAGGCCGAACAATCCAGCGTCGGAAACGTCTTATCAAGCTGCGCCATATGACCACCTATGCTCGGCTGCCTCTCCACCAGATATACCCTGTTACCCGAATTGGCTATCTCAAGCGCCGCCTGTATCCCGGCTATCCCTCCACCTACCACCAGCGTGGCCGGATTTATCTTCACCTGCCGCGCCTCCAGCGGCTCGTGATAACATACCCGGCTCACAGCTGCCGCCACCAGCAACTCCGCCTTCCTCGTCGCCTTCTCCCGATCATCCGTTACCCATGAACACTGCTCCCGGATATTCGCCATCTGGAACATGTACGGATTAATCCCGGCTTCCTCACATACATGACGAAATGTAGGCTCATGCAGCGTCGGCGAACACGACGCTACCACCACCCTGTTCAACCCCAGCTCCTTTATATCTTCCTTGATCAAATTCTGCCCGGGCTCGGAACACATGAACTTATAGTCCCGGGATACCACCACACCTTCCAGCCCACCTGCAAAACGGCTCACCTCTCCCACATCTACCGTCCCGGCTATGTTGCTCCCACAATGACATACATATACCCCTATACGTGGCTCCACTGATACCTCCAGAATAACCCTTTTAAAATGGTACATTAATACCTGATATGATATTTTGGTACCATTGTACTTTAATAAAATAACAGAGAAAAATGGATTTGTCAAGAGAAATACAGGGCTTGACGTTAATGGTATAATGGTATATATTAATAAAAATACCAATGTACCATGTTCTTGCGGTTAATATTATATGAAACAAAGGCAGATCCATATAAGGATACCTGAAGATCTTTATAAAAAGTTAAAGGTTAGATGTGTTTACGGAGATATCACCATACAGGATTATTTAATTAAATTACTTACTGAAAGTATTGGACAACGTTCCTCTGATCAAGCTTCCGTCCTGATAGTAGAGGATGAAGCTATTATACGGGAATCTTTGAAGGAATGGCTTAAGGATACATATGATGTCAAAACAGCTGAGAACGGAGAAGAAGCTCTTTCAATGCTGACTAGAGAAGATTTCGATATCTTAATCGTCGATGTGAGATTGCCGGGCAAAAGCGGTCTGGAGGTAATGACGGAAGCCAGAGCAATAAAACCACAGATAAAATGCATAGTAATTACCGCTTATCCTTCAGTTGAACTGGCTGTAGAAGCCATGAAGATGGGTGCGGTCGATTATTTGATCAAGCCCGTAGCACCCGAATTGCTTGAACGTGTCATGTGGGAAACACTTTTAAAGTGTAAATCTTCCAATAATAAAAGGGCCGTAAAAGAGACCAATAGCAGTCACTGATCGAAATTTATTATTAATAGATTAAACTGGAGCTTCCAGACTGTGGAGGTTTAGGTAATGGAAAAGTTAAAGCTGGCTTTCTACTGGGCGGCAAGTTGTGGTGGTTGTGAGATCGCACAACTATTAATCGGCGATAAACTCCTGAAGGTAATTGAAGCCGCAGAAATCCTGTTCTGGCCGGTCGCCATGGACGCAAAATACAAAGACATTGAAGCTATGCCCGACAAACACATAGATGCCTGTCTTTTTAACGGTGCTATACGCAATTCCGAGCAGGAGCATCTGGCCAAATTGCTACGACAAAAATCAAAATTCCTGATCGCCTATGGCGCGTGTGCTTGTAGAGGTGGCATCCCCGGCCTTGGCAATTTACATGACCGTCAGAGTATTTTCAATACCGTTTATAAAGAGGCATTTTCCAACGATAAAAGTAACGTCTTTCCACAGCCCGATTATCAGGCTGATGAAGGCAATCTGGAAATACCCTCTTTTTTTGACACCGTGAGGACTTTAAATCAAACGGTTGAGGTTGATTATTTCATACCGGGTTGTCCACCTGAAGAAAGGACAACCTGGCTGGCTTTGGAGGCTCTGCTAAAGGGTGAGCTACCACCCAGAGGGAGCATTATTTCTCACAGTAGTAAAGCCGTGTGTGATGAGTGTACGAGAAAGAAAAATGTTAAGAAAATAAAAAGGATATACCGTAATTTTGAGATAGTTCCTGACCCTGAGATATGCCTGCTGGAGCAGGGGCTCCTCTGCGCAGGCATTGCCACACGCGGCGGCTGTGGTGCACTCTGTCCACAGGCCAACATGCCATGCACCGGGTGTTATGGTCCGGTGGAGGGTGTTATCGATCAGGGTGCGCACTTTCTCAGCGCCGTAGCTTCGATAATCGATTCTAAAAATGAAGACGAAATAAGGTCAATTCTCGAAGGGGTACTTGATCCTGTAGGCACATGCTACCGTTTCAGTCTGCCTGATTCTCTGGTAAGGAGGGCTGCCATCAGATGAAAAAAATCAGCATCGATCCGATTACGAGATTAGAAGGCCACGGAAAAATAACCATTTTTCTCGATGACAAAGGCGAGGTTCAGAATTCATATTTTCAGGTACCAGAATTGAGAGGTTTTGAGAAATTTTGTGAAGGACGACCGGCAGAGGAAATGCCACAAATCACACAAAGGATATGCGGTGTCTGCCCCGAGGCACATCATCTTGCTTCCAGCAAAACACTGGATGCACTCTTTCATGTAGAACCTCCAGAACCTGCTAAAAAACTGCGTGAACTGCTTAATTGTGCCTTTTATGTAACAGATCACACCACCCATTTCTACATCCTTGGAGGCCCCGATTTTGTTATGGGGCCGGATGCTCCTGTAGCAGAACGAAATATTATCGGCGTTATAGGAAAGGTCGGCCTGGAACTCGGCGGCGCAGTAATAAAAACGCGTATGCAGAACCATCACATCATCAAAATGCTCGGGGGTCGCGCTGTGCATCCTGTATTCGGTCTGCCGGGCGGGGTAAGCAAAGGACTTAACGAAGAAGAGCGCAAAGAAGTTGAACAAATCGCCCGTGATTCGGTTGAATTCGCCCTTCTTTCACTGAAGGTCTTCGATGACATCGTCCTGAAAAATAAAGAATATGTCGACATGATACTCAGCGACACATATACCCATCATACCTACTATATGGGGCTGGTTGACAGCCGCAACCGGGTGAATTTCTATGATGGGCAGTTACGTGTGGTTGATCCTGACGGCAAAGAGTTTGCCAAATTCCCCGTGGATAAATATCTTGATCATATTGTTGAACACAGTGAGCCATGGACATATATAAAATTCCCATATCTGAAAAAAGTGGGCTGGAAAGGATTTGTCGATGGACGAAATAGTGGTATTTATCGGGTTGCACCGCTTGCCCGCTTAAATGCGTCTGAGGGAATGTCAACCCCACTGGCTCAGGAAGCCTACGAGAAAATGTATGCTACACTCGGAGGGAAGCCGGTACACCATACACTGGCCACCCACTGGGCACGGTTAATAGAAACTTTAAATGCCGCTGAGAGATTATTGGAGCTCAGCCTTGATCCGGATATAACCAGTCCGGATATAAGACGTATACCTGCTGCTACCCCTGATGAAGGTATTGGAGTTATAGAAGCACCCCGCGGTACGCTGATCCATCACTATGTCACCGATGAAAGGGGACTTATCCGCAAAGCGAACTTGATTGTTGCCACGGTAAACAACTCCGCCGCTATCAATCTATCCATAAAAAAGGCAGCTATGGGTATAATCAAAGCAGGAAGTAAAATCACAGAAGGGGCGCTCAACCGTATCGAAATGGCCTGGCGTCCGTACGATCCCTGTCTTGGATGTGCCACCCATTTTTTGCCCGGCAAAAGCACAACGGAAATCGAGGTATTCGACTGCAAAGGAAATAAAATCTATTGATGTTTTTTATTCGTTGCTGGAAGGGTACATGCCCCTAGAAAGGCGAAATTACAGTAAAGTGAGGTATAAAACGTGGTAATATCTCCTTATATCCAGGCGGCTGATATGGTCAAAGAGGCCGGTGGGTTGGAACTTGATCAATGTTACCAGTGCGGCCTGTGCACCGGCAGTTGCCCGTGGAATCAGGTACGGCGATTTCCCGTGCGCCAGCTAATCCACCAGGCACAATTGGGAGTTATTGATTTTGCATCAGATGACAACTGGCTGTGTACAACCTGTTATAACTGCGTACAACGTTGTCCTCGAGGAGTCAGTATTATCGACATAATGAAAGCGATACGCAAGGTTATTTCAGAGACCGGGATAGCCAGAGTGCCCGATTCCCTGTGGCTGGCACTTACCAATATTGCCGGTTCAGGCAATCCACTCGGACAACCGGCGGAACAACGTGGATCCTGGGCTATTTCTTATCTCAAAAACAGGAAGCCTGCTGGAAACTTACTATACTTCCCCTGCTGCATACCTGCCTATGATCCCAAAGCAAAAAAAGTAGCCCATTCTACCGCCCGCATTTTCGAATATGCTGGTGTAGAATATAACCTTCTTCCCGATGTAGAAACCTGCTGTGGAGAAAGCGTCCGGAAATCGGGCTATGAGTCTCTATTCACCACCCTTGCCGAGAAAAATATCAAAGCCTTCTCCAGCGCAGGCATTACGCGGGTAATCGTCAATTCTCCTCATTGCTATCATACATTTAAGAATGAATATCCGTTACTTGGTGCCAGCTTCGAAACGCTACACATAGTCCAGTACCTTTCCGATATGATAGATCAGGGCAAATTAAAATTCCGCAGAGAAGTGAAAAAAAAGGTGGCATATCATGATTCCTGTTATCTGGCACGCCACAACAAAATCTACGATGAACCGCGGCATGTATTAGAGAGCATACCGGGAATAGAGCTGTTAGAGCTACCGGACAATCGTGAAAACACACTCTGCTGTGGTGGTGGAGGTGGTAGAATCTGGATGGATACCAAAAAAGGCGAGCGGTTTTCCGATCTACGCCTAAAGCAGGCGGTAGATGCCGGAGCAGAGATACTGGTAGTTTCCTGCCCGTATTGCCTGCTTAATTTCGAAGATAGCCTGTTAAACTTACCTGAAAACTCTGCTTTTGAAATTAAAGACTTAGTCGAACTGGTCTGTGAGGGACTAATGTAAATTCTTTTATGGGAGCAGTATGGACGATAAGAATCTAATAAACATCGGTGTCTATGTCTGTCATTGCGGTCACAACATAGCCAGTGCAGTCAATGTGGAAGAAGTGGCACAACAGGCACGCAAATACGGCAATGTCCTCATAGCCCGTGACTACATGTATATGTGCTCTTCTAAAGGCCAGAACATCATCAAACAGGATATCATGCAGCTTGGAATCAACCGGGTGGTGGTTGCGGCCTGTTCGCCACGGTTATATGAACAGACATTCCAGAACGTGTTAAGGGAAGCCGGGCTTAACCCGTATCTTCTTCAAATGGCAAATATCAGGGAACAATGTGCCTGGTTGCACGAGCCGGGGCCGGCAACGACTGATAAAGCCAATCGGCTGGTTCACGCCGCCATAAATCGAGTAGCAGAGCACTCACCGGTCGAAGAACAGAAGGTACCGGTGTTCCCAGCCACACTTATTATAGGTGGCGGCATTGCAGGAATACAGGCTGCACTGGAAATAGCCAGCTCACAGCATGTCGTTTATCTTGTTGAGAAAGAGCCAAGCATCGGTGGACATATGGCGCAATTCGATAAAACCTTTCCCACTCTTGACTGTGCCGCCTGCATATTGACACCCAAAATGAACGAGGTGGCGCATAATCCTTATATTAGATTAATGACATACAGCGAAGTAGTGAATGTCAGCGGGTATGTGGGCAACTTCACGGTTAAGGTTAAACGTAAAGCACGTTACATAGACGAGGAAAAGTGTGTCGGCTGCGGTATATGTCAGGATAAATGTCCCTGGAGCACCGCCAGCGAATTCGATGTAGGTCTGGGATTACGCAAGGCAGTCTATACACCCTACCCCCAGGCTATTCCTAATATACCGGTTATAGACAGGGAACGGTGTGTTTATTTTCTCAAGGGAAAGTGTCGCGCGTGTGAGAAGTTCTGCGAAGCGCAGGCGATTAATTTCGAGCAAACCGATCTATACATAGACCTGCAGGTAGGAACGATAATAGTAGCCACAGGTTACGACGTTTTCGATCCCACACCGATTACCCAGTACGGCTATGGACGACTCCCCAATGTCTTCACCAGCCTCGAGTTTGAACGACTTTGCAGCCCTTCCGGCCCAACCAGCGGACAGCTGAAACTGGCTAACGGACGCACCCCGTCCAGCCTTGCTATTGTGCATTGTGTGGGCAGTCGTGATGAGAACTATAATGCCTACTGTTCACGTGTTTGTTGTATGTATGCACTTAAATATGCCCACCTGTTCAAAGAAAAAACCGGAGGGGAAGTTTACCAACTTTATATCGACATGCGCTGTGCAGGAAAGGCTTATGAGGAATTTTATGAACGGGTACAAAAAGAACATGTGCATTTTATTAGAGGAAAGCTCGCAACTATCGCCGCCAATAATTCAGATGACGGTGAAGATAATTTGCTAATAACCTGCGAAGACACGTTGCTGAACAATGTCATCACCATTCCAGTGGATATGGTCGTGCTATGCGTGGCACTGACACCCCGCCAGGATGCAGAACAGCTGAGTCAACTGCTGCACCTGGGCAGGAGCCGAGACGGCTTCTTCCTTGAACGGCATCCTAAACTCGATCCTGTGGCAACCATGTCGGAAGGCATATTTGTTGTCGGCTGCTGTCAGAGTCCCAAGGATATACCGGATACGGTAGCTCAGGCTTCAGCAGCCTCGGCACGTGCCATGGCGATAATTTCCAGGGGCAAAATGGAGATAGGAGCAGTTACTGCTTCAGTCAATGAAGCTATTTGCTCAGGGTGCAAAGTCTGCAATATGCTGTGCCCGTTCGGAGCCATCTTTTTCGATGAAGACAGTCACGTATCACGTGTAAACCAGATCCTATGCAAGGGCTGCAATGTTTGCGGTGCGGCCTGTCCGAGCGGTGCTATCTCAACACGCAATTTCAGTACATCACAAATACTGGCAGAAATAGAGGGGGTTTTAGCATGAGTTTTGAACCTAAAATCGTAGCCTTTCTGTGCAACTGGTGCTCATACGCCGGTGCTGACCTTGCAGGGGTTTCCCGCATGAAATGCTCTCCGAATGTTACCTCAATAAGGTTGATGTGCAGCGGCGGTTTGGAGCCCGTTTTTGTATTAAAAGCATTCAGTGAAGGTGCCGACGGCGTGCTTGTGTGCGGATGCAATCTGGGAGATTGTCACTACATAGACGGCAATTATAAAACACTGGCGCGCATGACACTTCTTAAAAAACTGGTTAAACAGCTTGGTATCGAAGATGAACGGCTTAGATTACAATGGGTCTGTGCGTCCTGCGCCGATGATTTTGTCGATGCTGTCAACAAAATAACAGAAGATGTTAGAAAACTGGGCCCGTACCAGAAACGCCAAATTATAGAAGAGGTTGAAACAGCTTCTGTACAGCAATAAAATTATAAGTGAGAATAAAACAGGAGGTTGATAAAATGTCGAAATGGCAATGTGTGGAATGTGGATATTTTACAGATGGAAATAAACCACCTGATATCTGCCCCGGCTGTCATGCCCACTGTACATATGCGGATGTAACATGCTATCGTCCGGAATGCGGCGGCCCACCCAACCCCGATCCCATGGTCATGACCCTGATAACCCAGCGCATCGGCCTGGTCGCCCCCCTGCGTCCTACCCAATCGCCAAAAGCACCCGATACCGTATCTGCTGAGAAGGTGACCCGTGCCGCCCTTTTTCAGGGCCTTAATGAAACCGATATCAACCGTATTTTAAGTATCGGCACTGTTAAGACCTATGAACCCGGAGATATCATATTTAAAGAAGGTGATGACGCAGTCAATATTTACTTTGTAGAAGAGGGCAAACTCGCTGTACAATCGCCCGATAAACAGACGCTTTATACAGCGCAGGCGGGAGATGTATTAGGATGGTCGACGCTGGTACTGCCTTACAAACGAACGGCAACGGCGGTAGCCCAGGAAAAATCGAAGGTAATCGTTATTGACCAGGCAAAATTCCACGAGTTCTGTGAACAGAATCTGCCTATCGGCTATAAGGTAACCCGCAATGTAGGCCGGATGGTGGCCACGCGTATGAGGACATCTAAAGCCATGTCGGCCGATATGGTTTACGGCTGATTATTTATTCAATGCAGACTGATATTACCCGATGTTCTCCCAGAAAGCCTGACGGAATCGTTTATATCCTGTTTCAAGTCGGCGCTCCTGCTCCACAGCCCGATGTCGGGCTATCTTATATAACAACCTCTGCTTAATTCATTTTCGGCCAGTCGTTGACATTGTCTGAACCTGACTGAATCTGTATAATGTTACTCTAATTACATAAAAATATTTATTTCTTTCATTATTCGATGACGGCAAAAATAATACGCGGTGCTGAAATAGCAGCTGAAATACGAAATGAGCTTAAATCTCGTGTAATTCGGCTGCAGACCATAGGCATCAACCCCTTTCTATGTGTTATCCTTATAGGGGAAGATCCCGGCTCATTATCATACGTTTTTGCCAAGGAAAAAGGTGCATCCGAGATAGGTCTAAGAGAAAAGACCTTCCATTTCAACACAGAAGTATTAGAAGAGCATATATTAAAGCTGGTTGATGATTTAAATAAAGACCCCGAAGTGGATGGCATACTTGTTCAATCTCCATTACCTTCGCACATAGATGCCGAAAAGGTACTGTATTATATTTCACCTGAAAAGGATGCGGATGGATGGCATCCCGTAAATCTGGGGAAACTCATGCGGGGGGAATCCTGTCCACTGCCGTGCACTCCTCATGGCATCCAGCAACTGCTGATTCGCAGCGGCTACGACCCTTCGGGAAAACACGTGGTAATATGCGGCCGCAGTAATATTGTGGGCCGGCCTCTGGCCAATCTGTTAATGCAGAAGAAAAAGGGTGCCAATGCCACAGTAACCGTCGTCCATACCGGGACACCCGACATATCCTACTTCACCCGCCAGGCGGATATCCTGGTTGCAGCCATGGGCAGTCCACTTTTTATCAAGGCAGATATGATAAAAGAAGGTGCCGTGGTAATCGACGTAGGTTCCAATCGTATAGAAGACAAAAGCCGTGAAAAGGGCTTCCGCCTGGTAGGAGATGTAGATTTTGAAAATGTCAAAGAAAAAGCCGCAGCTATTACACCGGTACCCGGTGGAGTCGGCCCTATGACGGTTACCATGCTGTTGCAGAATACAATTGAAGCTGCAGAACGAAAAGCCGGAATAACAACATAATTAACACCTGAATTGGAGCAATTTTAATATGCCGTACAATCCTTTAATAATGCAGGACTGGCAGATAGCCGAAGAGGCCGAGAAGGGCATGCCCGAGCCTCTTGCCTGGCAGGAAAAGTTAAATCTCGAAAAGGGAGAGATTATACCATACGGACGGGTTGCAAAGCTGGACTATGCCCGTATTATGCGGCGGTTATCCGGCAAGCCTGACGGCAAATATATTCAGGTTACGGGTATCACTCCAACCCCGCTGGGAGAGGGCAAAAGCACCACAACCTGTGGATTACTGGAAGGACTTGGGAAAAGAGGCCTGAATGTCGGTGGATGTATAAGGCAACCATCATGCGGCCCGACTATGAACATTAAAGGCACCGCAGCAGGCGGCGGCAATGCCCTCCTCATTCCCATGACCGAATTCTCTATGGGCCTGACCGGCGATATAAATGACATCACCAATGCACATAACCTGGCCATGGTTGCCTTAACAGCCCGCATGCAGCATGAGAGAAATTACGATGACCGGAAGCTTCTGGCTCTTTCCCATATGAAGCGTCTGGATATCGACCCTACCAGAGTTGAAATGGGATGGGTCATAGATTTCTGCGCACAGAGCCTTCGCAATATCATCATCGGCATTGGCGGCAGAATGGATGGCTATACGATGCAGTCGAAATTTCACATATCTGTCAGTTCAGAGCTGATGGCACTGCTGGCCATAGTCAAGGACCTGGCGGACCTGCGCCATCGCATGGACCGCATCACGGTTGCCTACAACAAGCACGGCGATCCCATCACGACCAGAGACCTGGAGGTCAGCGGCGCTATGACAGCACTCATGCGCAACACCATCAATCCAACGCTATGCTGCACGGTTGAATATCAGCCGCTCATGGTACATACTGGGCCATTCGCCAATATCGCACTGGGGCAGTCATCGATCATCGCCGACAAGCTGGGTCTTAAGCTGTTCGACTATCACGTTACAGAAAGTGGGTTTGCCGCAGATATCGGATTTGAAAAATTCTGTAATGTTAAATGCCGTTTGAGCGACCTGCGCCCCAATGCCTCGGTTCTGGTCGCTACCATCCGGGCACTCAAAATGCACGGTGGCGGACCCGCCATAGTTCCCGGACTGGGTATCCCTGAAGAGTATACGCGCGAAGACCTCGACCTGCTTGAAAAAGGCATCCCCAACATGCTGCACCACATAAAAATCATTAAAGAGGCCGGAATACGTCCTGTAGTTTGTATAAACGTGTTCCATACCGATACCAGAGAAGAGATAGCCATGGTAAAAAGAGCAGCGGAAGAAGCCGGGGCCCGGTGCGCCGTATCCAGACACTGGGAGTTTGGAGGAGAAGGTGCCCTTGAACTGGCCGATGCCGTTAGAGATGCCTGTGAAGAAGAAAACGACTTTAAATTTCTATATCCGGACGAGATGAAACTGCGAGACAGGGTCGAAAAAATAGCCCGCGAGGTTTACGGTGCGGATGGTGTATCCTGGTCGCATACCGCTGAAACCAGGGCAAGGGAGCTGGAATCAGACCCCGAATACGACGATTACGCCACCATCATGGTTAAAACACCCCTCAGCCTCAGTCATGATCCTTCTCTGAAAGGTGTCCCCAAAGGCTGGGTACTGCCTATCCGGGATATCATGATATATTCCGGCGCCAGATTTCTCTGTCTGTTCGCCGGTGAAGTAAATCTCATGCCGGGAACAGGCTCCAACCCCGCCTTCCGTCGCATTGATATAGATACTCAGACCGGCAAAGTCCGCGGCATTTTTTAATTTTGTACTCGCATAGAGTTTGTTCTAAAATTTCTTCGTGAACATGGAATCTCTGGGGAAAGTCCTGCTTGTCTGTGGAGCCGCTGTTTTTTTTATCGGCCTGCTGCTGATATTAGCCCAGCACATACCCTTCTTCGGCAAACTCCCGGGGGATATTTTTATAAAAAAGGATAATTTTTCGTTCTATTTCCCGATTGTTACGTTCCTCATAATCAGCATAATATTGACCGTCCTGATAAATCTAATCATCTACTTTATCCGCAGATAATTATCATGAAGCTCTCCGATTTCGACTATGAGCTACCGGTTCAATTTATCGCACAGCACCCGGTTGAGCCGCGCGATAGCTCCAGACTTATGGTCCTCAATCGAACCGACGGCTGCATTTCGCATACAGTTTTCCATCAGATTACCGATTATGTTTATCCCGGCGATACACTGGTGTTTAACGACAGCCGTGTTCTGCCGGCAAGGCTTAAAGGCACAATAAAAGGAAGCGATAAGCCCGCCGAAATCCTGCTTCTTAAAAAGCTCGCCATTAATTCATGGGAAGCCCTGGTCAGACCGGGCCGCAAGCTGCCTGTCGGTTCACAGATAGCTCTTACCAACGGCAATGATGTTGAGATGACAGCCACCATCATCGGCAGAAGTGATAACGGCATCCGTATGGTCGAATTTTCTCATCCCCATCTCCTGGAAGTAATTGGGGAAATACCCTTACCGCCGTATATAAAGGCTAAACTGAAGGATGGCGAGCGCTATCAAACAGTTTATTCCAGGTATAAAGGAAGTGCAGCAGCTCCCACGGCAGGCCTCCATTTCACACCGTCCCTGCTCGATTCTCTGAGAGAAAAAGGGGTAAATCTGGCTTTTATCACACTCCACATAGGTCTCGATACCTTTCAACCGGTTCGCACGGAAAAACCTGAAAACCATCGCCTGCATACCGAATACGGGCATATCACCGCTGAAACCGCAGAGCAGTTAAATACTGCCAGAAAAGCCGGTAAACGCCTGATAGCCGTCGGCACAACCACCGTGCGTTTACTGGAGGCGGCCAGTACCTCGGGTAAGGTCCAGCCGTTTGATGGAATGGTCGATATTTTCATACTGCCCGGCTTCCGCTTCCATGCAACCGACGCCATGATAACCAACTTTCATCTTCCCAGATCAACGCTGCTGATGATGGTTTCGGCCTTTGCCGGCCGTGAGTTCATTCTTCAAGCTTACGAACAGGCCAAGCAAAGCGGCTATCGATTTTACAGTTTCGGCGATGCTATGCTGATCTTATGAATGAATACCATTCATTGCCAAACCGATAAAATCTCCATATAATCTTTACGATCGCAGTATTGTACTCGATTTTTATGATTTGGCTATTTTGATATGAAGTCGTGGTCGGGCATAGTCTTCATCGTACTTATGGCAGCCCTGGCCGTCACAAGCGGGCTGATAATCTATTTTGCTTTTCTTCCGGGACCGGCCGACACGTTCAGCGAGTTCTATCTGCTGAATGAAAACGGTCAGGCCTGTTTTTATCCACAGAAAGTAACTGCCGGTCAGCCGGTAAATGTAATTGTTGGAATAGTTAATCACGAAGGTAAACCGGCAGAATATACGGTACGTATTATGGCTCAAGATGCTATAATCAAGGAGATAACTACGGGAGTATTGAATAACGATGAAAAATGGGAGGAAAGAGTAAGCTTCACTCCCGTCGGTTCAGGGAAAAGCTGTGAGGTAGATTTTTACCTTTACAGGGGGTTGGAAGAGACACCCTGCATCAAGCAACCACTGATTTTGAGGCTCGATATAGAATAATTCCATAGCTTGAATATACTGTAATGGGGAAAATAAATGTGCGGCATAATCGGATATTGTGGAATCAACGGTAAAGCTTCTTCCATTATCTACGAGGGATTGAAGCGCATGGAATACCGTGGCTACGATTCTTCGGGCATTGCCACCATATCCGGGAACAGGCTCCTGGTAAGAAAGGGTGTGGGCATGCTGGAAGAAGTCAACAGACGCTACAAAATAGCCGATATGCCGGGCCATACCGGAATCGGGCACACCCGCTGGGCAACGCACGGAGGAGTGACACAGATAAATGCACATCCCCATTGCGATTGCGATAACCAGATAGCGGTTATCCACAACGGCATTATCGATAACTATCAGGAACTACGCAACGATTTGACCAAACACGGCCATCGATTCCTATCTGAAACAGATACCGAAGTCATACCTCATCAAATCGAAGACGAGCTAAAAAAGGGTCGCCCGCTTGAAGATGCCGTAATAGCTGTAGCCTCGAGGCTGCAGGGCTCCTATGCATTCCTTGTCATCAGCACAAAGGAGCCGGATAAGATCATAGGAACCCGCAGGGGCAGTCCTCTGGTGGTTGGAACCGCCCGTCGAAAAGCTTTTGCCGCCAGTGACTCCCTTGCGCTGGCAGGCCTGGTAGATCAGCTCTACATACTGGGAGAAGGTGAAATCGCCATCCTTACACCCGGCAAAGTCAACTTTCTCGATCACACGGGTAAAGAGATTAACAAAAAGGCAGTCAAACCGGATTCAATGTGGGAAGAAGGCGATAAAGGCGGCTATCCTCATTTCATGCTCAAGGAGATTATGGACCAGCCAAAGTCTCTGATGGCGGCTGCATCCCAGGACAGGGAAATATTCACGTCAATTGCACTTGACATCCTCAGAGCCGATCAGGTCATCGTGACGGCCTGTGGTTCGTCGCGGTATGCCGCCCTGGTCGGCCGCTATCTATTTTCCAGCGTGGGTAAAAAATTCTGCGAAGTGGTAATGGCCTCGGAATTTCAGTACTTTGCCGATTCAATCGGCAAAAATACACTCGTGATCGCTGTTTCCCAAAGCGGAGAGACACTCGACGTGATCGACGGCGTTAAGATGGCGCGCCAGGCAGGTGCGCGCATTATCTCCATCATTAACAGACCGCACTCACTTCTCGGCGAGCTCAGTCATAATGTAATTTACCTCAACTGCGGGCCGGAGATCGGCGTGGCGGCTACCAAAAGCTTTCTCAATCAGATGGCTATCTTCTATCTGCTGGCCTTCTCCATGGTACACTCATTTGAAATGGCGGCAGACAACATAAGAAAGGTCAGCAAACAGGTCACCAAGGTTATAGACTGGAACGACGAAACCATTTTACAGATTGCCGATAAATACCATGGTAAGAACGATTTCTACTACATCGCCCGCGGCATTAACTTCGCCATAGCCTCCGAAGGCGCACTGAAATTAAAAGAGATATCCTACATACATGCCGAGGGCATGCCTGCCGGTGAGCTGAAACACGGCACCCTTTCTCTAATTGAACAGGATACTCCCGTTCTCGCCATCTGCCCGGCCGACTATACCTACAGGGAAACCCTCAGCAACGCCATTGAGGCAAAATCCAGGGGTGCAAAGATCATCGCAATCTCAGATGAAAACAACGAGATATATGACCACTGGATCAAAGTCCCCAGAGTACATGAATTGCTTTACCCGTTTGTAACCGTAGTACCCCTTCAACTTCTGGCCTACCATCTGACAATTAAACGCGGGTTCAATCCAGACAAGCCACGCAACCTGGCCAAATCCGTCACCGTCAAATGATCCGCCTTATTTTCTCGATAAATACTTCAGTCGGCGCTCATGGATACTTATTGACTTTACCACTGTTTGTCTATACTCTTTTATGCAAATGGATACTGAGAAAAGGAAGAGGGTTATAGCTGTTATTCCCTGCCTTAATGAAGAGCGATTTATACCCCACATAGTCAGCCTTGCCACAAAATACGTTGATGAGGTCATTGTTGTCGACGACGGTTCGGAGGATGATACCGCCGCAGCTGCCGAAAAAGCAGGAGCCGTCGTATTCAAACATCCGCATAGGATGGGAGCCGGAGCAGGCACAAAAACTGGTATCCAGAAGGCCCTTGAATACGGCGCCGACATAATTGTAACGCTGGATGGTGATGGGCAGCATGATCCGAATGAAATACCCGGACTAATTCAGCCGATTATCGACGGCCGATGCGACGTGGTTATCGGATCTCGGTTTCTGCGACCGGCAGCCGTTGCACGCTATCGCAAATTCGGTATCGACGTGATAACTTGGTCGTATAACCTCGGCTGCCGGGAAAAAGTAGCTGATGCCCAGAGCGGTTTCAGAGCATACAGCAGAAAAGCGGCTGAATCTTTACATATCACCTATCCCGGATTTGGCTTCAGCATACAGACGCTTGTTCAGGCACGTAAACAGGGCTTCAGGATAGCAGAGCAACCCGTTTCCTGTATCTATCATGATGCCGGCTCCACCCTGAACCCGATAGTCCACGGCTTAAATGTCCTGTGGTCGGTAATAAAAATACGTCTGCAGGAGGAGATATTCAACAGGAGCAGAACCGGGCAAACATGAAAATACTTTTTGTGCTGGAACATTACTATCCGTTCATCGGGGGAGCCGAGGTACTGTTCAAACAGGTTTGCGAAGGTCTGGTGAAGAAGGGACACATCGTAACCGTGATCACCAGCCGGTTGCCGCAAACTTCCACCTTTGAGATTATCAACGGCGTATCGGTCTACCGGATAAACACATCGCACCGTGCCTCCAGATACTGGTTTACTTTTCTGGCCGTGCCCCTTTCCATCAGGATGGCGCGTTCGGTCGATATAATCCAGACTACAACCTATAACGGTGCCTTCCCCGCCTGGCTTGCCTCACGGCTTACGGGAAGAAAATGCATCATAACCGTGCATGAGGTCATCGCCGAAGGGTGGCGGTCGATGATGGGCATGAACCCCATTATGGCATGCCTGCACCGCAGTCTGGAGCATATCATCATTATCCTGCCCTTCGATCACTATATTGCGGTCTCCTCATATACCGCTGAACGGATAAAACGCTGTGGTGTTAAAAAAGAGAAGATATCCACAGTTTATAACGGGATCGACTATGAACTCTTCGATCCACAGAAAGCTGATGGCCGGGCGGTACGCAGTAAACTCGGATTGAAGGATGAATTCATTTACATGTACTACGGACGCCCCGGCATCTCCAAAGGGCTTGAATATCTGATCAGGGCAGTGCCGCTGATCTCCGAGAAAATCTCCCATGCGAAGCTTTTAATGATACTTGGCAAGATGCCGTCAGACGGCTACAAAAGGATAACTGACCTAATCAAAGAGCTTCATGTGGAAAAAAGCGTCATCCTGCTTGAGCCGGTGCCGCGAAACCAATTGCCATCGTATATTGCGGCCGCAGATTGTGTGGTCGTGCCTTCTATTTCCGAAGGTTTCGGCTTCACCGCCATCGAAGCCTGCGCCATGCGCAGGCCCGTGGTAGCATCAAACGTGGCATCCCTGCCCGAAGTAATTTCGGGCACTTTCAAGCTCGTCCCCCCTGCCGATCCATCGGCCTTAGCCGACGGCATCCATTCGGTATTTGCAGGAACGGTCACCACTTCTGAGGAGAAACATTTCTACTGGTCAGACTGCATAAACGGATACGAAAAATTGTATTATAAATTAATCGATAATGATTTTTCGAGGAGCAGGACTAAATGAGCTTCCGCAATAAAAGGGTCCTCATCACAGGAGTCAGCGGATTTGCCGGTTCATATCTGGCAAACCATCTGATCAGGCAGGGAGCACACGTTTTCGGCTTTTATCGACGTCGGGCGGATGGCTGCGTACCTTCTAACATAAAATACTTCGGGTTAGATCGTCAGATAACCCTGTGTGAGGGCGACCTGCTGGATATATCCAGCATTGCTTCAGCACTGGATCGCAGCCGTCCTGACTACATCTTCCATCTGGGAGCACAGTCGTTCGTACAACGGTCTTTCGATTGCCCCACCGAAACCATGGATATCAACTGCCGCGGCACCAGCAATGTCCTGGCAGCCGTGGTCAGCAAAAGCATTGACCCGGTCATCATATACGCCGGCAGCAGCGAGGAATACGGACTGGTCATCTATTCGCAGCGGCAGTACCAAAAGCTGAAAAGGAAATACGGTGTGATTTTCCCGCCACCTTCCCGTATACCCGAGCTTCCCATCACCGAAGAAAACCCGCTCCGGCCTGTGTCGCCCTATGCCGTAAGCAAAATTTACGGCGATTATCTAACACGCAACTACCATACCTGTTACGGACTCAAGACGATAGTATCACGCGGCTTCAATCACGAGGGTGCCGGCCGAGGTATCATGTTTG
>Ga0272448_1003459_pt1 | contig 18806 bp, 13 predicted proteins | sample YNPCB0191_FD_202220 | JGI IMG/M metagenome (GOLD analysis project Ga0272448, IMG submission 202220) | Hot spring sediment microbial communities from Yellowstone National Park, WY, United States - YNP-CB-019-1 | ecosystem: Environmental > Aquatic > Thermal springs > Hot (42-90C) > Sediment... | reverse complement strand
TTTCAGGTGATTCGGAAGCGGGTCCTATAGTACAGACGATTTTGGTCTTTCTCATTTCAATTACTCTCTATCATGCCGATTAGGGGCTTTGGACAGCTCTAATTCATATAACATGCTTTCTGCCCAATATAATTCTATCTAAATTGGGCATTGATCGTCAAACTTTTTCTCAGGAAATTTCACAGCAACTCATCGTTCACAGAAGGACATAGGGAAGCTCAGGAAGTACAGGGGTAATGAGGGAAACAAATGAAAAAATCTTTTCTATTTAGCTTACTGCTGATCATCATGATCGGTATACCATGCATGTCTGAGGAGAATTCGGCTATGAAGAACTGGCCTCAGTTTCGGGGAGACCGAGCGCTGACCGGACATTCGGATCTAAAAGGTCACATCGAAACCCCTGAAATTAAGTGGAATCATTTCATTGGGGCGAGGGAGACGCTTCTCAAAGTGAAGTTTGGCGGCGGCTCAGCACGCCGTTCACTGCCTTCAATGGATATGAGGGCCGAAGTATACGAGACTATGTTTATCGATTGGAAGATCGGTCGGCCGATCAATGCTGACGATTACGGCGGCAGCAGATGGGTAATAGGGATGGGGACTCCCATGATGGACCTGGATGGGAACGGCGAGCTCACCCCTGTTCCTAATGATCCATTATACAAAGTCGGTAAGTTTCTTCCCGATGTGCCGGGATTGCAGAAAGTAGAATCGGAAACGACCTTTACCAAATCCCGTGATGCTTCCAGTCATCCGACCGCTGCAGTGAAATTGTTCGTCCGCAATCACCGCGATTGGAAGCAGTTGTGGAAGAGCGAAGAGATTCCGATGCTTTATAATCCTGAGCCGATAGTCGGTGATTTTGATGGAGATGGAAAAAAAGAAATCGCCGTTCTGGCCTGGTATGATCTCTGGGTGCTGGATCTCGAAACCGGAAAGACGAAGTACAAATGCCGATTCATCCCCGACGGATCCGAAAGTGGACGCGCTTACGGACGATTTGAAGCCGTAGATATCAACCATGACGGCAAGATGGAGTTTGTCATCCTTTCCGATTTTGAAAGCCAGATGGACGTCCTGGGATTCGTAAACGGAGAGTTGAAGGTTTTGTGGAATCGGCTCCTTGAGCATGGGGTGGCGATGAAAAAGCAGATATTCCGTCCAGGGGCTTTTCCGGTTTGTGACGTAGACGGTGATGGAATCGCAGAAATCGCGGTTTCCATGTTCAATAATCAAGGCGATGATAAATGGCACGTACAAGTCTACGATGCCATGACAGGCAAGATGAAGTATGACCTACCTAATCAAATAGTCAGCGGTGTCTGTGACTTAACAGGCGAAGGTATTGCCGATTTGCTCTGTACGCAGATGTCCGGCAGGATTGAGCCGACTGAATCTAATCTATCCATCGTAAATTTCAAAGACGGGAAACAAAATATCCTGTGGCAGCGGGACGGCTGCTCTTTCCAGACACAGCATTATGCTGATTTCCCTGTCAGCTTGAACTGCGTCAGTGATGTATTCTTCGCTGCTCTTGCCGGTCCGGTCGATGTGGGAGAAAAGCCCATCTTCATTACCCGGAAAATGATTGATGAATCGTCGAGGACTGTTGAGCTCGCCGCATGGCAGTCCGGGAAAGACGGAAAGATCAACAAACTTGGATCTGTCACCGGGCCAAATCTGGAAGGAATTACGCTGTCGCACTCTCTGATGAACAGCGGTCTGCTGGTAAGGGCATGCAGCACCGGTCGGGCGAATACGATTGTAACTGATGGAGCCGTCGCGAAGACCCTGCTGTCGCGTGCCTCGGGTGCTCCGATCGCTCCTGCAGTAGCAGGTGTGCTGAGTTCCGGCGGCAAAATGAGTGTAATCGCTCAAGACCCATGCGAGCAGTTGGTCTGCTTCAATGTATCTCCGAACGGCAATACTTCGACCAAATGGAGAGTTTCTGCAAGAGGGATTTGTACGGGCATACTCGAGCATACAGGCGGAACTATGTACGGTGGTGCTGTTCTGGCCGATGTGCTGGGGAACGGAACACTTGCAACTATTGGGGCAAAGAGCTCCCCTGATGGTTGTGCCCGTCTCGTTGCATACGATCCTCAAGGCAACGAGATCTGGCATTCGGATTTTGCGGGCTTCAGTGGTATCTCTCCTGAACACAGCTATTTCTACGGTGGTCTTGCACTGTGGTTTGCCGGTCATTTTACCGATCGAAATCATGAGGATCTGATAGTAACTCTGCGCCGCAGCACTTCTCATACCGAAGAATCGTTCCTGATCAACGGTAGGACGGGGGAGAAATTGTGGCATCGAACCGTCGGCAGCCGATCGAGTATCAATGCCGACCGTGCTTGCGGCGGCACATGGATGGCGATCACCGATTTGGACGGCGATGGGCTCGATGATGCCGTCTGCTGCTTCCCTGATGGGATACTGTACATTAAAGGTTCGAACGGAGATATTCTGAAGGACGTGAGCACTCGTTACACCGTATTTCCTTCAGCCTGGGCAATGTTCGCCTTCCCTGCGGTGGCAAATCTTGCCGATGGTAAACGGGCAATTCTCTATTGCTCACCCAAGCAATTGACGGGCGTGGTCTCGATGGATTCTAAAGCGTTGTGGTATGTCACGGATCCCACATCTACACCGGGCATATACTCAGGGATCGGCGATATAGATGGTGATGGCAAGCTCGAAGTAGCAGGTCCTGGGTATGGGAAAGAGAAAGGGACTACCGAACACGAATTTCACTGTTACGATTCCGTAACGGGCAGGCTGAAATGGAAACTGGCGCTTCCGGGCAGGCCGGATGGTTTCTACACCAATTCTCCTGTGAGTCCGATAACCTGTGATATCGATTCCGATGGAAAAGACGAATGCATCTTCGGGATCGGAGAAACCCTTTATGCCGTAAGTGCGGACAGGTCGGGGACTCTTGGAGAAATCAAATGGAAAGTAGATTTTCCAGCTCGCGTAGGCCCTGCGTCGATTGTAGAGGTCGGCGGAAAACTGCGGATAATAGTCTCCTGTGAAGATGGATGCGTTTATGGAGTAGGAGACTTGAGAAACTGATGCCTGAGCAAGAAAGTTGTGAAGGATAGCGAAGGGGTCAGCCCGGGGAGCATCGTTTATCGAATATTTCAAAGTGCGGGAAGGGTCATCTTCACTTCGGTGCGGTCTTTGATAACGTCTCATGGGTCAGACCCAATTTTTGCGCTGCAAAAAAAGGTCTGACCCCATCACTACACGTTAGAAGTTTTTTTTGGTCGAGTAACTCGCATACGCTCCTCGTCCCGACGACCCTCACACTTAAACTGCCCACAAACGATGATCCTGGGGTCAGACCCGTTGTTTCAACTATCGCCCGCTTACAGAGAACCTATCATCTCCGCTGCCAGTGCTTGAATCCCTGCATAATCTTCGCGTTTGATCGCGTCCGCCGGAGCAAGGTTCGATCCGAGTCCGACTGCCAACGCGCCCGCCGCAAACCAATCCTTCATGTTGTTCTTATCGACTCCGCCGGTAGGAACGATCTTTATGCCGGGGAATGGTCCCTTGAGCGACTTCATGTGCCCAAGCCCGCCTGTCGATCCGGGGAAGAGCTTGAAGACCTTGGCTTCGAGCTTCATCGCCTGGAATACTTCGGTAGGGGTGAAAACGCCCGGCATCACAAGGATGTTCTGATCATTTCCCCAACTGATGATCTCCGGAACGAGACAAGGGCTGACGATGAACTTCGCTCCTGCCGCAACTGCGTTCTTTGCATCTTCCAGGCTGAGCACAGTCCCCGCTCCAACGATCATCCCTTCCTTGTCTGCACAGGCTTCGATGATCTTCAATGGAGTCTCGTTTGTAAAGGTAACTTCGATCAAGTGCACGCCGCCCGCGACGAGTGCATCCGCCGTCTTGATCACCTTTTCTGCTGAGTCACCGCGGAGTACTGCGATAATCTTGCCGTTTTTGATCTGCTGGATGGTATTTTCCATGATTATTCACCTTTCTCCCAAATGCGTCCACTCAGATAATCCGCCCATGTCGTTTCGAACCAACTGTTGTCTTCAGGCAGAGGACGTACTTCTTCGATGCTGGTATTCATATTCGGGCCATGAACCTTCACTCTGATCTTTCGGTCGTCCAAACGTTCCTTGCGATAAGCGAATAGAACGGTATCGCTGTTCTGAACCGGTATGGTGTCCGTGCCGGAATCTTTTACGAGGTACGAGCCCCTGCTCCCTCCGCCGTCGGAAATGTATCGGTCGATCGAGGCGAGATACGCCTTGTGTGCGATACAAAGGTTCTTCGTCTCCCATGCGAGCGGTAGATCGGAATTGTCTTTCGCTCGAAGGTCGATATATCCGTCTACATTTGCAGCCGACAACGCCGTCTTGACCGTTTCCTGTTCCCTGACGAAGCCGCAGGAAGAGGTCATTCGATCTTGAACCTCGCTGCGAACCGACCAATGGTTGCGTCCACCTTCACCGAGCATTGAGCAAGTCTCTTGGAAAGCTTTGGCAGCAGTTTCAACCAATACGCCTTCAGCTTCCGATGGGATGGCACTCGATTTTCGGCTCTTGATATACTGAGAAACTCTCGTTCCGCCGACCTGTCCGGAGTTCAACGCCGATCCCCCAGGGCGAGCGACGCCGTGAGACCCGGCAACTTCTCCGATTGCGAAAAGGTTTGTAATGTTGGTCTGATAAAGGTTGTCGATACGCAATCCACCGTTGTTGTGCTGGAATGATACTGCAATCTCCAATGGTTCGTGTAGATCGACGCCGTTTTCCGTGTAAATGTCGATGCTTGCCGGATTCATGTGCATCAAACGCTCATACGGAGTAGCCTGCAGTGCGCCGGAAGCGATCAAATACTGTTTCGCCTCTGGTAGAAGGGCGTCGATGTCGAACACTTCGTCGTTGTACGAAGGATTCACCATGAAGTCCATGAACACCCGGCGACCGGCCCTGAGCTCGGTTTCAACCGCAATATCGACCAGCGACGATCCGAAGTCCTTAGCTCTATTAGCAGAGAACGGCCACTGATAGCCCTTCAGGAAGATGTTTGTCGCCATCTCGGGAAGATTACGGTAGTAGGCTGTTAGGAAGTTGTATCTGTTGCCGTCGGCATCTTCGCTGAAGTATGACGGCACTACCTGCTGATAAGTGCCGGACAGATTCCAGCGGAATTTGGTAGAGGTGATTCCAAACTGTGATTCTCCAAGGTTAACCGCATCGACTCCTGCATCCAAAGCGACGCCGTGCATGCTGACCTGCCCTCGCGGATAAACCGATGAAGAGTAGAGTTCGCCCGGGCCGCCGGTTGCCAATACTACGTTCTGTGCGGAGAACAGGGTGATACCCATGTTTTCATCATCGACTTTGCTGCCGTCGATAGCAACCACTCCGCAAATCGCGCCGTTGACGGTTGCCAGCTTGACGACGGTCATCCCTTCGAGGATCGGAATGCCGAGTTTTCTAACCTTGACGAGCGAAGTTTCGACCATGAATCGCGAGGTCTTAGGTCCCGCGCTGGTGGCTCGCTGTCGAGGGTCATGGTCGGTCTTGTAACCGACAAACGCGCCGTAAGAGTTGAACGGGAAGGGCACGCCGTTTTCGACGAGGTGGAAGAAGCCTGGTAAAGAGTAAAGGCTTTCGATATACGCCAGGTCGCCGTCCATGCAGCCGCCGTCAAAAAGGCTGTGCGCCATTTGCATCGGGCTGTCCTGGGTATCTCCAAAAAGGCTCATCTTGTAGTACGTCTGCTTGTCCGAGCCGGAGCCGTAAGACGTTCCGCCATAAAGGTTCGAGGTGAGGATTACTACATCCTCGATCCCGGAATTGAACAATCGCTCCGCGCAGGTCAATCCGGCGGCGCCGCTTCCTACCACTATTGTATGGCATTTGTGCAAATCGAAACGCAAGCCGTCCGATGTCTGCACGACTGATTTCTCCATTTTTTATCTCCTGTTAAAGTCTGCGGAGGTGGAAACCACCATCCAAATTGAAAACCTGACCAGTGGAGAAGGGGAAGTATCCCTGGGCCACTGCCGAAACTGCCTTGCCTATATCTTCCGGAGTGCCCCAGCGCTTTTGAGGCGTGAGGTTCTCTTCGAATATAAGTTTATCGTACTTTTCTTTGACAACGGAGGTCATGTCCGTGGCGATGATACCCGGCTGAATTTCGTAAACCATGATATCGAATTCCGATAATCTATCAGCCCAAAGCTTTGTCGCCATGGAGACACCGGCCTTGCTTATGCAGTATTCTCCCCTCGCCGTAGAACTGGTGTACGAGGACATCGAAGAGATGTTCACGATAGCGAGGAACATGTCGGGGGAGGCTTTTCGCTCTTCCAGCATCCGGTTTGCAACAAGCTGAGTCAGAAAATACGGACCCTTCAAGTTGATTGCGAGGACGCGGTCAAAGCTTTCTTCGGTGGCTTCGAGCAAATCCATGCGCTTGGCAGGCGCGACTCCAGCATTATTCACCAAAAGGTTGATCTTCCCGAATTCTTGGCGCACGCCTTCAAGAAGCTCTTTTCTGTCTTCTACGCTGCACACGTTGCCGCGCCAGTAGACTGCCTTTGCGCCTTTTGCCTCGAGTTCTGCTACGGTCTGGTCGGCAGCCGAGTTATCCGGATCGAAGTGGTTGATAGCGATATCGTATCCGGCATCTGCCAGTGCCAGCGCAATCCCTTTTCCAATTCCACGGGATCCGCCGGTAATCAGGGCGACTTTTCGTTCGGTCATTTCGATACTCCTGTTCACTAGAGTTGTTTGAAAATAATGAGTGGTTGGGGACGTGAGCTTTACCCGTTGGCTTTGCGAGTCCCCTCCACCCGTATCAAGAATCGAATAACATCAATTCATATATTGATCTATCGCTTCGGCGGCCTTCATCCCTTCCGCCACGGCCTGTACCACGGTAGTGCCTCCGTTTACTGCATCTCCTCCGGCAAACACTCCTTTGCGCGTGGTCTGGCCCGAATCGTCTATCTGTATCAGCCGTTTCTTGTTGAGAGAGACTCCCGGCACTAACTTCTCGAAACCGTCCGGCACTCCCTGTCCGAGGGCTTCGAGCACCAGATCGACTTCCAATACCGATTCGCTGTTCGGCACAACGACAGGTCTTCGTCTCCCTGAAGCATCGGGTTCACCCAGGATCGTTCTTGCAATAACGAGGCCAGTTACTTTGCCTTGTTCATCGGTCCGATAACTCACCGGCTGAGTCAGCAGTAGGAAATGAACACCCATGTCGAGCGCTTCCTGTCTGTCTGCAGGCCAAGCGGGCATCTCTTCGAGCGAGCGTCTGTAGATGATGTATACATCTTGTGCACCGCGGGCAACGGCGGTCGTAGCAGCATCCATAGCCGTGTTTCCGCCGCCGAGAACCGCTACTCTTGCCGGAACGGTCGGGTTGCATTTTTTTGCCGTCTCAAGGAAGGTAATGGCGTCCTCGACACCCCATGGCCTGGAATCGCCGAGTGCCCATGCCGTTCCCAACCCGGTGCCCAGGAAAACGGCATCGTAGTTGTTGATGTAATTGTCGAGTCCTGTTGTCTCGTCCAATCCGCGCCCACCGATGAACTTGAAAGCGTCTTCTCCGTAACTTTGGAGTATGGATGAAACCTCAGCTTCGAAATCTCCTCTGGTCAACCGCTTTCCGGGAATCGCTCCCGCAGCGACTCCACCCAGGGAATCTTTCAAATCGTAGAGGTCTACTTTGTGTCCTTTGTGAAGAAGCACCGACGCGCACGCCAGACCTGCGGGGCCTGCACCGATAACGGCAACCTTCTTCCCGGATGGGGCAGCCTTAGATTCGAGGGCTGTCCATCCTTTCTGCCGTGCGACTCGGGTAACGTACTTTTGCAATTCACGGATTTGAACGGGATTCCCGGAGAATATGCCTTCTACGCAGTTGCCCTGACATTGGACGTCTGCAGGGCAAACATAAGCGCACATTTCAGGAAGAGCATTCTTTGCCCTCAAAACTTCGTATGCTTTCTTGATATCACCCGATGCAAGAGCGGTGACGAATCCCGGTATATCCACCCCGGCAGGGCAGCCGTCTTTGCAGGTGGGATCGAAGCAATCCCGACATCTGGACGCCTGAGCCATTACTTGCTCGATGCTGTTCCTTCTGCCTTCCCTGTACATTGGCCCATATACATCCTTGTCGAAAGGTACGCAGCCGGTCTTGCCGCCGTCGCGCATTATCTGGGTGCATGATGAGCAGGCGATACAGGTGTGCCTTCGCTCCAATTTTCCGGTGTTGATTATCTCTTTTGCAAACCACGGATATGCGAATCCCTGTCTTCCCAGACCGGCCATATCCATCCATCCGTCTCGTATGTTTGCGGCGGCGACATACGGCCACAGGTTTCTAAGCCAGCTAAGTCCGCTTCCGATCACCATCATATCAGGGATGGTGCTGCCTACCTCTTTGGAAAGATTGACGAGCCTGTCCACTCCGATCAATGGGTTTTCATTCGGATATTTCATCCCCTCGATGGGCCTGTCGAACGGACGGTTAATATGAGGGTTGAAGTACGGATTCCCCATAGTGATATCGATCATCGGCATGCCGAGGTCCTGGAGTTCTTTCACAAGGCGTTTCGGCTCATCCAGGTTCGGCTTCATCGGATCGTTCGGATCCATTCCCCAGCCGTGCGGGTAAGGATGCGCATCGTGAATACCGAGTCTTGTGGTAACGATCCTGTCTTTGCCAACCTCTGAAAAGATTCGTCCGACGACTTCCTTGATGAATCGAGTGCGGTTCTCGTAGCTGCCTCCGTATTTGCCTTCTCTGGTATGGGCAGCCAGAAGTTCGTTGAGCAGATACCTGTGGCATGCTTTCACATCGACCGCATCGAACCCAACCTCGAACGCCAACTTCGCTGCTTCGACATAGGCATCCTGGAGTGCGTCCAACTCAGCGTCGGTGATCAACGGATAATCCGCCGGGAGTCCCTTGTCCTTGTCGAGAAGCGGGTCATGATGAGCGATGATAGGAGAAGGAGCGGCTCCGGGCCGACTGTAACGACCGGAGTGGGTAAGCTGCAGAACCAGGAATGGACGATGATCTTTGCCCATCGATGCTGCTGCGGCGGCTCGTGTCTCTTCCACCATTCGGGCGAACTCGTCTTTCGTCCCTTTGTGAATCCACAACTGCCGAGGATTGGCTCTCCCTTCGCGAACAACCGCGCAGGCTTCCACCCAGAGCAGGCCCGCGCCACCTTCTGCAAATCTCTTGTATCTTCTGAACGTCAGTACGTCCGGCGCTCCGTCGGCAGTGCCGTCGGCCCCTTCCATCGGCTGAATCGCCATGGAGTTAGGAATGCCGACTCCACGCACGCTCAGCGGTCTGGTAAGGTAGGACAAATCTTCTTCAATGCCGATATTTAGTTTCAGCGCGGCAATTGCGCTTTTGAGTTCGTCGATGTTTGAAAGCCTGAAAGGCGAATGAGTTTCAGCGGAAATCATGCCGACAAATCCCCCCCCGTATTGCTATAGTTCGCTTCCGACATAAATCGGATTAGGCATCTTAGCATTTCTATAGGAAAGTATACACCCTCGAATAACTGCGGACAATGGTTTGAGTAAGAGGAATATAACTACTTGTTGCAGAATAGTAAGGTAGAACTGTGCATCGGGGATTCTTGTGGATATGTTGTTGTTAAAGGAAACTATGGATACCGCCAACGTGAACTGGCAGGAAGAACTGCTCGGCAGTTTGGGGACCCTCCGTGTGGTAACGGGGTTCGACCAGCACTGGCATCCTTTAAGGATGATCCGGCCGCACAGTCACGACTACTTCCAGCTCGATTATTTCTACGAAGGCCATGGAACCATGACCATTCGAGATGCAGATCGGGAAGTAAGGCCGGGGGATGTGTTCGTCTGTAATCCGGGCGACGTTCACAAGTACCGGGCAGCCAAAGAAAAGCCGATGGGAAGCTTGACCTTGAAATTCGAAAATAGGGGTCAGAGCCCATTTTTTCTGCCAAACTACCTCGGCAATCTAAGCCTGCTGCCAAGAGACCACAAGCGCGACTTGGAAAACCAGTTGGCGCGGGCGTGCGTCGAAGCGAACAAATCTGCCGCCGAGAGCCTGATGCTCGCTTCTGCTTTTGGAACGGTCTTTTTCGTGATGCTGGTCGGCTGCCTCAGGGAACTAGACAGGATCGAGGCGAACAAATCGCTCGACAACTGTGCCGCCGTGCTCGACTACATCAAGCGGCATTACGACCGCCAAATCACGTTGGACGACCTGTCGCGGATTGCAAAGATGCACCCCAAGTATCTGTGCCACAAATTTGCGGTGCAAATGGGAATGCCTCCGATCCAGGCGCTGGCGCGTGAACGGATCGAAGCGGCAAAGCGACTTCTCAGAAACACCACGGTTCCGATCTCGGAAATCGCGTTGAGGGTGGGGTACGTGGATATCGCCCATTTCTCCAAACGCTTTCGCGAACTCACCGGCAGTTCGCCCAGGGAATTCAGGAAGATCGAATCCGCCCTGTTTCGCGAAGTCGAATCCTCCACCGACGAAGCTTGAAAACCCCATGAAGGCGACAGACCTTCCGCGACGATTGAAATGTTTTGCTTGCATGGTGCAAGCAAAACGGGTACAATTCGGATGAAAGGAGTTGAGACTCATGCCCACGTTATATGTTCGCAATTTTCCAGCCAAAGTTTATGATCGTATACGCGATCTGGCGGCGCGGAAGCACCGGTCTATGAGTGCTGAAGTGATTACCCTTATTGAGCAGGGAATTGCTCACGATATGCTGCAAGAACGCCGCTCGGAGGCGCTTGCCAATATCGCAAGAAGGCGTACCAGCTATACAGCCCCTCCCGGTTCCATTGATAGTCTAACTCTGCTGCGGGAGGATCGCGAGCGATGATATCGCTGCCGGAAGCGTGCGTTGTGGATGCCAGCGTTGGGATCAAGCTTTTCATCCAGGAGGAGTTTTCTTCTGATGTGCAGTGTCTTTTCGAACGCGGACTGGCGAGCCCTCAAGAATCCTTATTCGTTCCTGACCTATTCTTTATCGAATGTGCCAACATTTTGTGGAAGAAGGTTCGCCGTTCTGAATACCAGGCAAAAGTGGCGATTGAAAACCTAAGGGATTTAGGTTCATTGGAATTGTCATCAGTGCCGACCGCCGAATTGATGGAACGTGCATTGGAAATCGCGTGCTCTTTTGGCATAACGGCTTATGATGCCTGTTACGTCGCATTATCTGAGCGAAATCAAGTTCCACTCCTCACGGCTGACATTCGGTTAGTTGAAGCTTTGTCTGCTGACGGAACATTCAACATTCAGGGTTTGGCGAGAGTGGTATGCGACCAACCTCGATAAGTTTCACTCTTAATCCACCGTCCACCAGGAAACCGATCGCACTGCGGGACACAAATGGATTCCGCGATTGCGCGCGGAATGATGTGGTAGAGACTCAGATAGCGGCGGGACTGTCCCCAGTACAGTTTACTTAGGCACATGCAGATGGTGCAGTCAAAGTGTAGGGGCGATGCCTCTGCGCTCGCCCGGATACCACATATATATCTATAATCCGTTATGTAAACGGTATTTGGACTGTCCCGTTTTTCGCGAGGCTTCCGAAGCGAAAATAGCAGACTCTCCCAAAAGCGATCAGGAGGAGCATCATATGACCAGAGATTAAGTAATAGCCGTTTTGCGTCAGTTCAAACGGGATTATTCAGATCAATATAATATTACCGAGTTGGGAATATTCGGCTTCTTCGCTCGTGGTGAGGCTTGCGAAGACAGCGATGTGGATATCGTATTCCAGACCAGCAAGCCTAATCTCTTCAAGACAGCCTGCATGAAACAAGACCTCGAACAATTACTCCATCGGCCTGTCGATATGATACGCCTACGAAGCGACATGAACCCGCGTTTGAGAGACCGCATAGTACGCGAGGCTTTCTATGTCTGATCCGATATACCTCGATTAATCTCCACTGTCCATCGGATGATTGATGACCTTAAGAGTTGATCTGGGTGTGTAAAGACTGAAAGCCTAAAAGGGGGTTGCCGGTAGTTTCCTGGTATCGGCGATACATTGAATTAATCTGCACTGCGCAGGCTCGACTTGCCTGTCTCATGAGCTTCTAATCTCTAAGAGGAATTTCCTATTCTTGCAGATAACTATAAGTTATCGTTATCTGCATGGGGTTTGCAGATGGAGAAGGGAAGAAGTAGGACACAACTCTATGGTGGGTGAGTTATCATATATGGGTACTATGTGGCGTCAACTAAGCTCCTGGCGGCTGTGTGAGAATATGTAATGGCGAATAGCCAAATTGGAGGCCAAGATGGAATGGTTAATAGCGGTAGGCGGAGGCGCGGCTGATTCTTGTCTGCACAATGCATGGGCTCAGTGTTGGCGAGAGAACGATCTTCCCCGGATCAGGAAACCCTATGGGAATGGCGCACACATTACTGAGCTCTTTACATGTTACGGCTCAGCATCTTATAGGCATACTTATTATAGTAATCATAGGCGTGCTGATGACTCACGGAACTCTACAATCTCAAGCTGGCATGCCTCTATTATCAGCCGTGGCAGGTTATCTGCTGGGTAAAGGCTTCAAGGATATTAGCAGCGGTCCTGGCATTAACAAGTGAAAGCATGCATATAGCTGGATGGGTTTGTTAGCATTCCAACATCCGCTCTGGAGGTTGCTTAATGGCAAAGAAGCAGGGGAATTACGGCGAACTCTACGATGTTCTATGCCAACTCGAAGGTGAATCCAGATCCTTTAGCCTCGCCTCATTAGCAGAGATTGCCGGCTATAAGGAGAGTTCTCTGCGTGTGTACGTCCGCAACAAGCTGCGAAATGTGTACCTGTTCCCAGGTGGGAATGGGTTGTTCACCGTTCGTGGAGTCAGCCGGCAATCACGCGCTGAGTTCACTGACTATATGTGTCAGAAGAGCACCCGGGTAAGTGTCAACCCCCAGGTATCTGAAGATGCCCTTGATTTCCGACCAATGCAGGAGGATCCATTTTCCCAACGCATACTTGATCGAATATTCAGTAACGGCAACTCAGACAAACAAGAGCTTAGTCTTGGAGAGAATGACTGGCTGGAGTTCAAGAGCAACTACAATCACGGCAACCGTGTGGACTATGGCAAGACCATGGCGGCCTATGCTAATGCCCATGGGGGTTACATTGTCTTCGGAGTACAGGATCAAGGCCGATGTGCAAGCGGCATGGCCAATGATAATTTTACGCATAGGTTCGATTCAAATAAGGTGACGCAGTACTTGGAGAAAATGTTCTCGCCAACAATCAGATGGATGCACTACATCTATCAGCCGGATGATCGTGTTTTTGGCATAATTTATACCTACGAATCTACTTTCAAACCAATTGTCGCGATTAAGAATGAGGGTGAGATCAAAGACTGCACTATATACTACAGGTATTCAGGAGAGTCAAAGCCGATTAGATCCAGCGATTTGCTGCGCATTGTCGAGGAACGTGTTAGCTCTCAGGATGCAGGGTGGCGTGAGATGATTCAGAAGATGGCGGCCCTCACGCCACAAAACGCTGATGTGTTAGATTTGGCTACTGGCCGCATTGGGAGCACTCCCATACTAATCGACATGAACGTTTTGGAGCAGATTAAGTTTATCAAGGAAGGTCAGTTCCGAGAGGTTGAGGGTGGGCCAGCTCTGAAGCTGATAGGCGAAGTCAGAGGCCTTGCTGGTGCAGTTGTCATACCGAAGGAAATTCCAGTGTCCAACCTAGGCATGATGAAGGCTGGTGCAGTAGCTGATAAGGTCAAGGCCGCAATACGGAGGCCGTTTAATGCAAGCACGCACCATGCGAAATGCTGGAAATACTATAGTGTGAGGCCCAGCCGCAGTGACTCTCATCCGGAAAACTGCAAGACTGAGTACTGCTGCTATGACAAAGCCCACGGTGATTATCTGTATACGAAAGAGTGGGTGGATTTTCTAATAGAAGAATTGTCTGACGATAGTACTTATGCCAGAGCAGTAAAGGGCGAATCAGATACTACAAAGGTATGATTTTGGAGAGGATTCGTCCCTCACCTTGTTAGTGATCTGATGTTCCTAAGTAAGTGCATAATGGAGCCCTTTATAATGTGGAGAGCTGTAGAAGTTTGATATTTCATATGGGAAGATTACATTCAGAGCCTACGGAAATTGGCATTAACATAATAGCGGTTTAATCCACCGGTGCACGGAGTGCTAATACGTCTTCCTATATGCGGTCTGCTGTAATCGGATAGTAGCCGCATTGTCAGACCGAGTATTTGTCGCTCACGCCTCCCCCGCCGGAAAGACCGAGAAGTTTTGCAAAGAAGTCATTAGATGGGAAAAACCACTTTATACGTTTGACAGTCCGTACAATACCAATCTGATCGAGTTGGGCGCAATTCCCATCACGCCAGATGATGCCCGCGGACTACTACTGCGATTTCATGGAGGAGTATATAATGGAAGCCAAGATCGAGAATAACGAACTAGTCATCCGTATTCCCTTAGAGAAGCCCAAACCTTCATCCTCGGGGAAGACCCTGATAGTCGCCTCAACGGGTGGCAATATCCAGACAGGCGTTGAAGTCGATGGTAAGCCCGTTTTCATAGGATTGAATGCGTACATCAAGAAGTAATCCTTGTCACACCGCCTGCCCCAAGTGCAGCGGGCGGTCTGTCCCCAATTCCACGGCGGCTTGGCAAGTTCCATTGATTGCACGTTTTTCACGCTCGTGGTAGAATCACTTGATCCATGATTGTTCTCAAGATTGATGATACAGTCACGGATGATATAAGGTACTGATCGAGGTATGCTCCATTGCGCTTCCGTCTCACATTGTTTCTTGCTCTTTTGATATGCATTCCACAGTTCGCACGCGCCGAAAGCGCTTCTCCTGCTCATCCTGAATTGGAGTTCCGTCGAGGAACGACTTCTCACATCGTGGCAGTTCCTCGAACAAAGCTCGAAAAGCGCATCGTAAGTCGGTTGGCCGATTACATAGGGAAGGTACTCCACAAGCAGCCAAAGATCGTTGTCCGGTTGGAGGAAGTCCCAAATGGTAGTCCCGCGGTCTTCCTCGCGAATGCGGCTATCGAGTCACCGGTCCCGGTTCGCGTTCCTGGTACGGCAGATGAAGGGTTTGCGCTTCAAACGAGCAATATAGACGGACGCCATGTGGTGATAGCAGCCGGCAAGACGGACAAAGGTCTCAAGCGAGCCGTGCAGCGGTTGATAATGGAGAGCCGACAGGAGGACCGCGCGCTGGTCATTCCCGGGGTGAACCTTTCAGAAACTCCATGGATACCTCACCGTGAATGGACAGCTTGCCCGTGGGTGCCGGAGTTTGTCAGAGGGGCTTTTCGCAATCCTTACGCGGACAGCCGGTTCAACCTTTTTAAGTACGATAAAAAGCGCTTATCCAACTATGTGGAGATGATGGACTGGCTTGGTTTCAGTGGCAGTCAACTGATGGAGACTTGCTATGCCTACAATATGTTTGGTTCTCCGGAAGCAGCGCAGGAATGGCAGAAGTCGGTCGCACAATTATTGAGAGAGAATGGGCAAGAGGTTTCGTTGTGGGCATGGTCAGCGAATTTCACCGGTTTCGGGTGGTCGGATCCGGATGTGAGCTACTCTCCCAAGGCGGGATTGACGGCGTATGACGATCCGCAGGTGCATAAATCGTTTGAAAAGTACTATGACCATTATGCAAACCTTGCTCCTTATGTAGACCGCTTTATTGCTCATTTCTTCGATCCAGGGCAGCTCACCGACATGAAGGACGTTATGAAGTACATGCGTCTTCAAGAAACCAAGCTGAAGGCGAAGAATCCCAAGATTCAGATGGGCATAGACTGCTGGGCGTCTTCTTCCGATTACTTGAAGGCACTCGTCGATGCCGGGTTCAAAGATTATCTCATCCTGCCGGTTGCTTTTCCGATAGCTTATGGGCCGGGGCAGCGTGAGGCGATTCACGCCCAGGCATCGAAGCTGGGATTGAACCTGGGTATCTGGGGCTGGTATATTACCGAATATGAGACCGATCAGCTTCCTTCCATGTATGTCAATGCTCAAATGATGAAGCGATTCTATGGGCAGATGAAGAACGGCGTGATGAAGACCAAACCCGTAGACTACTGGTCGGAGATGGAAGCTCACCATCTAAACAATATTTATACCATGTACGCATCGGCTCAACTTTTGTGGAATCCCGACCGCGATCCGCATCAGATTCTCAGCGAGATTTCCGAAGGTATCTGGGGGCCGAAGAATGGGCCTAAGGTGCTGAAAGCGCTGGAACTCATTCAGGACGTACGTACCGGGCCCAAATGGGAGACATATTGGTGGACGAGCAAGGAATATAGATTAGGAACGGCAGATCCTGCGCGCGATTTGAAACGTGCCGAGGAGTCGTTGCAGGAGCTTCAATCAATGGGTACCGATGAGACGTACGTGCCGAAGATTCCTCTCCCTTATCCGCCGGCTACGTTTGTTGAATTGATGCTGCCGCACCTCAGGCAGATCAAGCAGTTTGCCGAGTTCAGGATAAAGGTTGCCCAGATCGAAAAAGCAGCCCAGAACGGTGCTTCGAAAGAGACTTTACAAACAATGCTTCGAGACGCCTGGCAGCCCATCCCGGAGTATAATACCTGGGTCGGTACGTTCGGTACACCTGAATTGCGACAGCAGAGGCAGATCGTATCGAAGCTCAAAGCGCAGTATAAGCTGGATGTAAAAGACCCCGAGCCACTTCGGTGCTTGGAGGAGAGCCGTGTACTCGATCGGGCGAGGATACTCCAAGCTCTGTTCAAGCAGGCGATGCCTTTCACTGCTAAGGATATTTGTTCCGAATTCTTCTGGCCGGAAGAAGTTTGCCAGGACAGGGTGGACAAGCTCGTTACCGACGGCCTCGCAGAAAAGCTGGAAGGAAATATGTACCGCCTCGTCGATTGGGAGAATTGGGCGGCACATTAGTACTCGACCAATTTAATTTTGTGTAATGTCTCATGGGTCAGACCTATTTTTCGTCAAGCGAAAAAACAGGTCTGACCCCTTCACTACATATCACAGCTTTCTTGGTCGAGTACTAGTGGAACACGCTGGTGATGGGAGGGCTTTTGCTCCCATCGCCTTGCCCATAAAAACACTTAGGATGAGTGATACGGATGGCATTCATAGATAGCGGCATAGTACTGGGAATGACTATACTGGCGGCCACTGCTTCCGCTGCCATGAGTGGAGCTTTGGTCATATCGTCATACGTGAGCAAGGCAATTCAATGCAAGCCGAGCGAGTCTGTGGAGAAGCTTGGCGAAGATTTGTCGGCGGCAGTGGAATCTCGAATGAATGTTGACGATACCTTCAAAGCCGTACTCAGCACGTATGCTCAGGGTGTATTGAGGATATATTCCATCGATCCTGATATAAGATATGTCATTCTCGAAGATCCTGCGGTAAGCATATTCACCGGAAATTACGGTTATTTTGTGCATATCACAGTGGTCGGTGAAAGTGGACGATCGAATATCCGTATTGTCCTCGAGCCGAAGTTAGGCCGCCGTTCGGTAAGAGATTTGAACTTCCTTTCCTCGATAGTAGCTACCGCCGAGGCAGGCCTGGTGATCAACAACAATATCGAACATTAGCAGATCGAATTGCTACCTCGATACACCGATTACCTCTTCAAGTTGTTTGGGAAAGCTGTTCTTGACGGATATCTGCATTGCTGTTTTCTTTCCCGGCGAATTCAATCCTTGTAACTATCCTTCCATTTCCGTTATAATCCCGATATAGTTAATCGCTCTATTGAGAGGTGCGCTTATGCCCGGTCTTGAAGCCAAAATCCATGCTGAGATCGAGACGTTGATCAGAGCTCGGTATCCCATCATCTACATTGTTTCCTGGGAAGAGAAAAGGGTGGAAGATGCCGTGCGAAACATCGCCTCCACTCGTGGAAAGAAAGCCTACTGCTGGACTATCACCCAGGGGATGAGCATCAATCCTCAGGCACGAGACGACTCTACACGCGACCCTCTCGCCGCTTTGGACCACATAATCAATTCGCAGGACCAGGCAGTCTTCATATTGAAAGACTTTCATTCATATATCACAGACAACGCCATCGTCAGGCGGCTTCGAGACCTCACTTACGCGCTTAAGACCAGTTACAAGACGCTGATAATCCTTTCCCCGGTGTTGAAACTTCCTCCTGAATTGGAGAAAGAGATTACGGTGCTCGATTATCCTCTCCCGGACATCAACGAACTAGATATGCTTCTCGAAGGAATCATCCAATCGGTAAAAGGAAATTCCCAGATCAGCGTCGATATCACTCCGGAACAAAGGGAACAAGTGTTGAAGGCAGCTCAAGGGCTAACAGCATCCGAAGCTGAAAACGTCTTTGCGAAGTCTTTGGTCGAGACTCGGGGCTTTGATGTCGATGTGATTATTTCCGAAAAGGAACAGATTATTCGCAAGTCGGGTATGCTCGAGTATCACCGGGCTTCTGAGGCTTTCGGAGATGTCGGCGGTATGGATGCGCTCAAAGAATGGCTGCATTCTCGCTCTCCGGCATTTACCGAAAAGGCGCGCGAATTCGGCCTTCCTCAGCCGAAAGGGATCATGCTCCTCGGAGTTCAGGGCTGTGGCAAGTCACTCTGCTGCAAGGCGATTTCCTCTCTGTGGAAACTCCCTTTGCTGAGGCTCGATGTGGGTAAGATTTTCAGCGGCATCGTCGGCTCATCGGAAGAGAATGTTCGTCGA
>Ga0272448_1003457_pt1 | contig 18820 bp, 13 predicted proteins | sample YNPCB0191_FD_202220 | JGI IMG/M metagenome (GOLD analysis project Ga0272448, IMG submission 202220) | Hot spring sediment microbial communities from Yellowstone National Park, WY, United States - YNP-CB-019-1 | ecosystem: Environmental > Aquatic > Thermal springs > Hot (42-90C) > Sediment... | reverse complement strand
TAGAACCACTAATTGCCTGTCCGAACAGTCCTGATAATGTAGTAAAAGTAAAAGAAATAAAAAATCAAAAAATAGATCAAGTATGTATTGGTAGTTGCACAAATTCAAGTTATAATGACTTAATGTTAATTGCTGATATTTTAAAATATAATAAAATACATCATAATGTAGAATTGATAATTTCACCAGGTTCAAAACAAATTCTATCTTTATTAGCAGAAAATGGTTCTCTTAAAACTATACTTGATTCAGGAGCAAGAATATTAGAACCTTCATGTGGTCCATGTATAGGAATGGGACAAGCACCTTTATCAAATGGAGTTTCTTTAAGAACTTTTAATAGAAATTTTAAAGGTAGATGTGGAACACCAAATGCAGATGTTTATCTATGTAGTACTGAAACAGCAATTGTTTCTGCTATTTATGGTAAAATTACAGATCCAAGAAAATTAATAAAAAAACAAAAAAAATATTCATATAAAATAAAATCAAAATCTGATATATTTATTTATCCACCAAAACAGATTTTAAGAAAAAATATAATTGTATACAAAGGACCGAACATAAAACCATTACCTGAATTTACAAAATTACCTAATAATATATATGGAAAGGTATATTTAAAATTAGGCGATAATATTTCAACAGATGATATATTACCTGCAGGTGCTAAAATTCTACCGTTGCGTTCAAATATTCCTGCTATTGCTGATTATACTTTTAGTAGAATAGATAGTTCTTTTGTCAGAAGAATAAAAGAAGATAGATTAAAAAATAAAGGAAAAACAGGAATTATAATTGCTGGTGAAAATTATGGTCAGGGTTCTTCAAGAGAACATGCAAGTATTGTTTTGAGATATTTGGGAATACAGATAATAATAGCAAAATCATTTGCAAGAATTCATCTGGCTAATTTAATTAATTTTGGTATTCTACCATTAATTTTTGCTAATCCTAATGACTATGAGTTTATTACTCAAAACTCTGAATTAAAATTTAGCGATATACATAAAATACTCAATATCAACCAGCATTTTAAAATAATTACATCTAAAAGATTAATAAATTTGAAATATTATTTGGATAATAAAGAAAAACAAATTATTTTAAAAGGTGGTCTGTTAAATTTTATTTGTAATAAATGATAGGGTTATATATTCATATACCTTTTTGCAGATCAAAATGTTATTATTGTGATTTTGTATCTTATCCAATAATAGACGAAAATTTTCAAAAAAAATATCTGATATGTCTAAAAAAAGAAATTGAAATCAGACAGTTAAATTTTAAAAAAATATCAACAATATATTTTGGTGGTGGAACTCCAAGTTTACTTTCATATGAAAATTTAAGGTTTTTATTCAAGATAATATTTGATAATTTTGACTGTCATAATGTAGAAGAAATATCAGTTGAACTGAATCCTGACAGTACTAACGAAAAAAAACTCTTACTTATGAAGGATTTCAATGTAAACAGACTAAGTTTTGGATTGCAAAGTTTTAACAATTATTTTCTGAAAATTTTAGGCAGAATACATACAGTAGAACAATTTATTAAATTATATGAACTATCAAAAAAAATTAATTTTAAAAATATAAATATTGACCTTATATGCGGTATACCAAAACAAACATTAGAAAATTGGAAAACAGATTTAAAAAAAATATTAGAACTTTTACCACAACATATTTCAATTTATTGTTTAAATATAGAAGAAGGAACTGAGTTTTATAACAGAAAAATCTATGTTGACGAAGATTTAACTGCTGATATGTATGAATATACCATGGATTATTTGAAATTGAATAACTATAAACAATATGAAATATCTAATTTTTCTCTACCTGGTTTTGAATGTAAACATAACCAAATATACTGGAAAAATAAAGAATACATAGGACTCGGTGTCAGTGCAGTTTCTTATTTAAATCAGGAAAGAATAAAAAATGTCTCTGATATCAATAAATATATAAATATGGTATCAAATAACATAAAACCACAAGAAACAAAAGAAAAATTGGAAGGAACAGAAAAATCATTTGAAAGAATTTTTCTTGGACTACGGCTTTTAAATAATGGGTTAAAACTTTTACCAGAAGAAAAAATTTTTGAACCAAAATTTAAAGAACTTCAATTATTGGGGTTAATAAATAACATAAATGATAATTTTATTCTTACAAAAAAAGGAATAATGCTGTCAAATTATGTATTCAGAGAATTAAAAATTTGATTAAATAATTTTTTTTTAGTAATATGGATAAGTTAATCCTGTTGGAAAAAAAAATAAAACAATTGGTAGAGGAGTATAAAAAAATCAGTGGTAAATACGAGAAATTATTATCTGAAAAAAAATTTCTTGAAGAAGAAAATATTTATGCAAGAAAATTGATATTAGAAAATCAAAATTTAAATAAAGAAAAAAATTTAGTAAAAGAAAAAATAAATTTTATTTTGGACAAAATTTCTCAACTAAAAATATGAACCAGAATGAAAAAGTAAAAATTACTATTAAAAATATTGTTTATCCATTAAAAACAGAACTTACTGAACTTGAAATAAATGAAATTAAAACCTATGTTGAAAATAAATTAAAAGAAATATCTGAAATATCAGGTATGCAGGAAGATTCTCAAAAGAATGCTATTTTAACATGTTTAAATATTTCTGATGAACTTTATAGATTAAAATCAAATTATGATAATTTAAATCGAACAATTCAAAATAAAATTGATGAAATGATTGAATTAATTGATTTAACTTTACAGAAATCATCATTAAAAGAATAATTTAGTTAAATTCTTCTGTAGAATATTTTAAAAACCCTGCATATCTTTTTAGAGAAAAAGCAGGGTTTTTTTATGAATAATTATGGAACAAATTGACTTATTTTATAAAGAAAAAGAAATACCTATTGAAAAACAACCACTTGCAACAAAAATGTGCCCGAAAGATTTTAATGAATTTTATGGACAAGAACATATTATTGGAGAAGATAAATTATTGCGTAGAGCAATAGAATCAGATAGATTAACCTCTTTAATCTTTTTTGGTCCGCCAGGAACAGGAAAAACAGCACTTGCAAAAATAATAGCAAAAAAAACAAAATCATATTTTGTCCAAACAAATGCAGTAACCATAGGAATAAATGAAATAAGAAAAATAATTGAAATTGCAAAAAATAAAATAAAAATTTCTGGAATCCGCACAATTTTATTGTTAGATGAAATACATCATTTTAATAAAATTCAACAAGATGCCTTATTACCTAATCTTGAAAATGGTAATATTATTTTAATTGGAACAACAACTGAAAATCCATTTTTTTACGTCAATCAAGGTATACTTTCAAGAGCAAATATTTTTGAATTCAAAAAACATTCAGATGAAAATATTAGAAAAATTATTAATAGGGCTATCTCTGATAAAGAATATGGATTAGGTAAACAAAAAATAAAAATATCAGAAGATGCTATTCAATATATAATAAAATTCAGTGAAGGAGATGCAAGAAAAGCATTAAATGCTTTAGAAATAGGAGTTATCACAACTAAACCAGATAAAAATAACATTATTAATTTTGATATTAAAGTTGCCCAAGAATGTATTCAAAAAAAATATCTATTATATGACAAAAATGGTGACCAGCATTATGACCATATATCAGCTTTTATAAAATCAGTTCGTGGTTCAGACCCTGATGCTTCTCTATACTGGTTAGTAAAAATGTTAGAAGCAGGAGAAGATCCAAGATATATTGCAAGACGACTTATAATCCTATCAAGTGAAGATATTGGAAATGCTGATCCACAAGCACTTATACTAACGGCCTCTTTATTGAAAGCAATAGAATTTGTGGGACTCCCAGAAGCAAAAATACCTTTAGCACAGGTAACATTATATTTAGCCTGTGCCCCAAAATCAAATAAATCGTATGAAGCACTGTGTTTAGCAGAAGAAGAAATTTCAAAAACAAAAACACAAGATGTTCCTCAACATTTAAAAGACCCTCATTTAGATGGAGAACTTTTAGGTCATGGCAAAGAATATCTGTATCCGCATTCTTATAAAGACCATTTTGTTTTACAGAAATATTTAGAAATAAAAAAAACATTTTACAACCCATCTAACCAGGGATTTGAAAATGAAATAAGAAAAAATCTGAATAATTATAAAATAAAAGAAAAAAAATATTTAAGAGAAAAAATTAAATCTTTAAGGGATAATTTATCAAAAGAAAAAATTAATCAATTAAGTGAAAAAATACAGAAAAATTTATTTGAGTTAAAAGAATTTAAAAATTCAAATACAATAATGTTTTTTGTAAATTTTGGTTCTGAAGTTAATACTTTACCTATGATAAAAAAAGCATTACAGATTGGCAAAAAAATAGTATTGCCTGTTATAAATAAAGAAAAAAAAGAAATTTTTGCAGTAGAAATTTCTGATATAAATAATTTACAACCGGGAACATTCGGTATATTAGAACCAAAAGATAAAACAAAAATTATCTTGGAAAAAAATATTGATTTAATAATTGTTCCAGGAATTATTTTTGATAAAACAGGAAATAGAATTGGTTATGGTGGTGGTTATTATGATAAATGGTTAAAAAAATTTGATATAAAAAAAAGGATTGGATTAGCATTTGATTTTCAGGTTTTAGATAGTATTCCATATACAGAAACAGATCAGAAAGTATATAAAATTATAACAGAAAGGAGTTAAATTATGGAAATTAAATTATTGATTTTATTTGCATTATTTTTAGGTATTGCTTTAGGATATTTAATAAGATTTTTTTATTCTAAACTAAAATTCAATTCAGTTGAACAACAAACAAAAGAATTGTTAAAACAAGCCCAACTACAGGCAGAAGCAAAAATAAAAGAAGGTTTATTAGAAGTAAAAGAACAAATGGAAAATTCAAGAAAAGAATTTGAAAAAGAAACTCGAGAGAGAAAACAAGAACTAATAACTATGGAAAGACGTCTTAATCAAAGAGAAGAAAACTTAGAAAGAAAAGCAGACATTATAGAAAGGAAAGAAAAAAATTTAATTGACAGAGAACGAAAATTATCTATTAAAGAGAATAAAATTGATGAAGAACTTAAAATAATAGAAATAAAAAAACAGGAACAAACACAAATTTTAGAAAAGATTACTAGTATGACACAGGAAGAAGCAAAAAAAATTCTGTTTAAACAATATGAAGAAGAAGTCCGTAAAGAATCTGCTTTAATGGCACGTTCAATAGAACAGGAAGCAAAAGAAACTGCTGAAAAAAAAGCAAAAGAAATTCTTGCAATAGCAATTCAAAGAATTGCAGCAGATCATACCTCAGAAGTAACAACAGTAAATATCCCTATTACAGATGAAATGAAAGGAAGAGTGATAGGAAGAGAAGGTAGAAATATTCGTTCATTTGAACAAGCTACAGGAGTAGAATTAATAGTTGATGATAGTCCAGAAACAATTACAATCTCTGCATTTGATCCGATTCGGCGAGAAATTGCAAGGTTATCTTTAGAAAAACTTATATCTGATGGAAGAATACATCCTGCCAGAATAGAAGAAGTTGTTAACAAAGTAAAAAATGATATGGATAACTTTTTCAAAGATATTGGAGAAAAAGCTGCTTTAGAAGCAGGTATTGTTAGATTACCGGTAGAAATATTAAAATTATTGGGTAAACTAAAAGTAAGAACTTCCTATGGCCAGAATCAATTACAACATACATTAGAAGTTGTATATCTTGCTTCAACAATTGCAGGAGAATTAGGAGCAGATATAAATTTTTGTAAAAAAGCAGCTCTGCTGCATGATATAGGTAAAGCAATTGATCACAATGTTGAAGGTACACATCATCAAATTTCTGCTGATATAGCAAAAAAATATGGAGAATCGCCAAAAATGATAAATGCTATTCTTGCCCATCATGAAGATATAGCAAAACCGGAAAGTTTAGAAGCATTCATTATAGCAGCTGCTGATGCAATATCAGCTTCAAGACCAGGAGCAAGAAGAGGAACAACAGAATACTATGTAAAAAGAATTGAAAAATTAGAACAAATCGCATCATCATTTAAAGGTGTTACAAATGCTTACGCAATTCAAGCAGGAAGAGAAATAAGAATTATGGTAGAACCAGAACAAATAAATGATGCTTCAGCATATCTTCTTGCAAAAGATATTTCAAAAAAAATAGAACAAGAATTAGAATATCCAGGCCAAATAAAAGTTGTTGTTATAAGAGAACTGCGTGCACAGGAATTAGCAAAATAATTATAACTGAATGGTTGTCCCTGGTTTATATTTATTGAAAATTATTTTCAAAATAATATCACAATATTTACCATTTACTATATGAATATTTCTAACTCCTTTTTTTATTGCTTTTATACATGCATTTAATTTTGCTATCATTCCACCTGAAACTATATCTTTTTTAAATATTTGCTTTAAATTTGAAACTTTCAATTTTTTGATAATTCTGTTTTTATATTTAACACCATCAATATCACTTATAAAAATTAATCTATCCACTTTTAAAAAAGTACTTATTGCCTGTGCAACATCATCAGCATTTACATTATAGAGTTTTTTTCTTTCATCGGGAATCAGAGGAGAAATAACAACAATATTATCTTTTAACAATTTCAAAAATTCTAATTTTTTTATTCTGGATATATATCCAACATACCCAAGATTACCTACATTTTGTAATTTATTTGCATACATTAATGTATTATATTTTGAATGTAATCCTGTTACATTAATTTTATGTTTTTTCATCAAATTCACAATTCTGTCATTTATCTGTTTACAACATTTATCAAGTATTTTTATTGTTTTTAAATCAGTATATCTTTTACCATCAATTTTTTTTATTTTTATTTTATGTCTTATCATTTCTCTATCAATCTGTTTTGAACCACCATGAACAATTATTATTTTAAAGTTTTTCAAAAAAAGTTCTCTCACATTTCCAATTATATTTTTAATATAAATATTGTTATCAATAATACTACCACCTATTTTTATTACAATTATTTTATTATTTTTCATATTTCAAAATATACATAATAAATAAAGTATTGTCAATTTATAAAAAAAATGCTATAATATTATAATTAAGAAATTAAAAATCAAAACAATTAAGGAACTCGTATAAAATAAAATGAACTGGGGAATTTATATAATACCTGGATTTTTTACTTTTTTAAATATGTTTTTCGGAACATATTCTATATTTTCTTCTATAAAATCAAATTATACTCTTTCTGCCTGGTTAATAATTATATCTATTATCTGTGATGGTATAGATGGACTGTTAGCAAGAGCAACAAAGTCAACTTCATATTTTGGTATAGAATTTGATTCTTTTGCTGATTTTGTATCATTTTGTATTGCTCCTTCTATTTTAATGTATTTTGTTGTTATGCATACATACAAAACTCCTGGTATTATAGTATGTTTTATTTATATAATGTTTGGTGCTTTCAGACTTGCGAAATTTAACATTAAAACAATTAAAGAAAAAGAAAACAATACTAAAACAACTTATTTTGAAGGACTACCAACACCTGCTTCTGCCGGTATATTATCATCAATTGTTTTAATGTTTGAATTATTTCAAAAATTTGAAAATGGAATAACATCAAAAACAATACCTATACTTATGAAAAAAATTCCTGTTATTTTTAATCTAATTCCACTTATAATAATTCTAATAAGTTTCTTAATGATAACAAAAATACAATATACGAGTTTTTCAAAAATGAAACTTTCAAAAAAGGTGAGTTTAAGAACTTTTCTGCTAATAGTAATTGGGTTATTACTTATAATTGCTTATCCAGAAAATGTAATTTTTATATTTTTTTCTATTTATCTTATTTCTGGTATAATTGAATATATTATGAAATTATATTATAGTAAAAAATATATTATAAAAAGAAATGAGGTAAAACAAAATGAATAAAAAAATTATCATATTTGATACAACTTTAAGAGATGGAGAACAATCTCCAGGAGCAAGTTTAAATCCCAAACAGAAATTAGAAATAGCAAAACAATTAACTAAACTTGGAGTTGATGTAATAGAGGCTGGATTTCCTGTTTCTAGTTCTGGTGATTTCTTGGCAGTAAAACAAATAGCAAAAGAAATAAAAACTTCAATTATTGCTGCACTGGCAAGAACTGTGAAAAAAGATATTGATGCATGTGTAGAAGCATTAAAATTCAGCAAAAACAGAAGAATTCACACTTTTATAGCAACCTCAGATATTCATCTTAAATATAAATTAAAAAAAACAAAAGAACAGGTTCTTGAAATAGCAAAAGAAGCAGTCAAATATGCTCGTAAATTCAGTGATGATGTAGAATTTTCCTGTGAGGATGCAGTCAGAACTGATTTTAACTATCTTGTTAAAGTAATAGAGGAAGTAATAAAATGTGGTGCTACAACAATAAATATACCGGATACTGTTGGATATGCTATTCCTTCAGAATTTGGTGAATTAATAAAAAATCTTATGGAAAAAGTAGAAAATATCCATAAAGTTGTTTTAAGTGTGCACTGTCATAATGATTTAGGACTTGCTGTTTCAAATTCATTATCAGCACTAATCAATGGAGCAAAACAGATAGAATGCACTATCAATGGAATTGGTGAAAGGGCAGGAAATGCTTCATTAGAAGAAATTGTTATGTCTATAAATGTTAGAAAAGATTTTTTTAAAAAAATTAATATTGAACTACCACAAATAGATACAAAACAAATTTATAAAACATCTAAATTAGTATCCACCCTGACAGGAATATATGTGCAACCCAATAAAGCAATTGTTGGCTTAAATGCTTTTTCACATGAAGCAGGTATCCATCAAGATGGAGTTCTAAAAAAGAGTCTTACATATGAAATAATGACTCCGCAATCAGTTGGTATTTCTGAAAGTCAACTTATTCTTGGAAAACATTCAGGAAGACATGCATTTAAGAAAAAATTAATAGAATTAGGATTTAAAATAAATGAAAAACAAATTGACATTTTATTTAATAAATTCAAAGAATTAGCAGATAAAAAGAAATATATATTTGATGAAGATATTATTGCTATCATCCAGGAGAAAATTGGTTCAACAAAAGAAATTATTATTTTAGATTATTTTCATATTTCATCAGGATCAAGTTTGATACCAACAGCAACAGTGAAATTAAAAATCAATCTTAAAAATAAAATCAAAATAGTTCAGGAATCTGCCTGTGGAGATGGTCCTGTAGATGCTGTTTATAAAGCAATAGATAAAATCATAAAGAGTGAATTAAAATTAACTGAATTACCAAAATTAACTGATTATACATTACGTTCTGTATCTATTGGAAAAGATGCAATGGGTGAAGTAACAATAAAAATAAAATACAGTAACATAACATTTACAGGAAAAGGTATTTCAACAGATATTATTGAAGCAAGTATAAAAGCATATATAAATACTATAAATAAAATAGTTTCATTAAAATTACCAAAAATATGGGCTCAACTATAACTCAAAAAATTCTTGCTTATCACAGTAAAAAAAAGAATGTATTGCCAGATGAATTTATAAATGTGGATGTAGATATTGCATTAAGTAATGATATAACTTCTCCTTTGGCAATAAAACAATTCCTATCTGTTAGTAATAAAGTTTTTAATAAAAACAAAATTGCAATAGTACTTGATCATTTTGTACCAAATAAAGATATTCCTTCAGCAGAACAGTCAAAGTTTGTAAGAGAATTTGCAAAAAAACAAAAAATAAAATATTTTTTTGATGCTGGAAAATCTGGCATAGAACACTCTATACTTCCAGAACAAAAAATAGTTCTTCCAGGACAGGTGGTTATTGGGGCTGATTCTCACACCTGTACTTATGGTGCTATGGGCTGTTTTTCTACAGGTGTTGGTTCTACTGATTTAGCAGGTATATGGCTAACAGGAAAAATATGGTTAAAGGTTCCACATACATTAAAATTTGTCTATTATGGTAAACCAAAAAAATGGGTTTATGGTAAAGATTTAATTCTATATACAATAGGAAAAATTGGAGTAGATGGTGCAAACTATAAAACAATGGAGTTTACAGGTGAAACTATAAAAAAATTGCCAATGTCAGAAAGATTCACAATGTGTAATATGGCAATAGAAGCAGGTGGAAAAAATGGAATAATTCAACCGGATGAAATCACTTTACAATTTTTAAAAAATATAAATAAAAAATATAAAATTTTCAAATCTGATAAAGATGCAATCTATGAAAATATTATAGAAATTGACTGTAATAAAATAGAACCACTTATTGCTTTACCGCATCTTCCATCCAATGTAAAATCAGTAAGAGAAATAAAAAATATTTATATAGACCAGGTTGTAATTGGTTCTTGCACAAATGGATGGTTTGAAGATTTAAAAATATCTGCAGAGATTTTAAAAGGTAAAAAAGTAAATTCAAATGTTAGATTATTAATATTTCCTGCAACTCCAAATATTTATCAGAAAGCATTAGAAAATGGTTTGATTGAAATCTTTATAAAAGCAGGTGGAATTATATGTCCACCAACCTGTGGACCGTGTCTTGGTGGACATTTAGGAATTTTAGCAAAAGGAGAAAAATGTATAGCAACAACAAATAGAAATTTTATCGGTAGAATGGGAAGTTTAGAAAGTGAAATATATTTATCAAATCCTGCTGTTGCTGCTGCAAGTGCTATAAAAGGAAAAATCACTCATCCTGATGAAGTCTGATTTTTTTTAGATTCTAATAATTCTTTCTCTAATAACTCAATCAGTTCATTTAAAGATATATGATAATTTTGTTTATCAAAACATACAACACCAAATTTTATATTTAAATTTTTAGTCAATTCATTATCCTTTAATAAAACAATAAATCTCTCTAAAAATTCTTTTATATTGGACCTATCTAATTCTGGAGCAATTATAGCAAATTCGTCACCACCATATCTAAAAATTTTATCAACATATCTTCTAACAGATAGAGTTAATATTTTTGCTATTTCTTTTATGACTTTATCTCCTTGAGAATATCCATATTCATTATTGTAATCTTTAAATCTATCAATATCACACATTACAACAGTAAGTGAATGTTCCTGTCTTTTTGCTCTCTGCATTTCAAAATGCAATTGTTCAAAAAAATTTCTCCTATTAAACAAACCAGTAAAATCATCAGTATTATCTAATTCAACTAATCTAATATATGATTCTTGAAGTTGTTTCTGTAATTCTTCTTTTTCTTTAATAAGTTTCTGTTTTTCTAAATGAACCTTTATTTTGTGTATTAACTCTAAAGAACTAACCGGTTTTATTATATATTCATCAATATTATCTTTAATTGTATTTAATGTATTCTCAAAATTATCTTTACTTATAATTGTAATAAGAATAATATTTTTATTTTTTTCACGAATATATTCAATAAATGACATACCTGTATTTTCTAATAAAGAAAAATTAAATATAATAATATTGAAATTTTTATCTCTTATTTTATTTTCTGCTTCTGACAATGAAGATGATATTTCAACATAAAAATTTTCTTCCTTCAAAATATATTTTATTATCTCCCTATTAACTTCATCATTTTCAATTAATAAAATTTTAGGTATATCATCTTCTTTTGATAAAATTCTTCTCTTTTTTTTACTCACTATATAATTTATTTCATTTAATAAAATTTCTATATCAAATGGTTTAATAAAACAACTCACTGCTCCTTTTTTAATAGCATTTTCTATTATTTCATCCAAATTATAACCTGTCATTGCCATTATTGCAAGTCCGGGATTATTTTTTTTGATTTTTTCAAGAGCAGTAATACCATCCATATCAGGTAAATGCATATCTAATAAAACTATATCAAATTCTTTAATACTGATAAGATCTATTGCTTCTTTGGCTGTTTTAGATGTCATTACCCGATATCCCTTTTCTACAAATATATTAGATAATAAAGTTCTATCATTATCATTATCATCAACAACTAAAATACTGGCTTTCTCTTCCAATTGCGAAATTATATCTATTATTTCTCTTACATTTATTGGTTTCTGTAAAATAGAATAAATCCCATTCTTCTGTAAATCCCTAAGATGTTCTATTGGACCTCCTGTCATAAGAAATATAACCACTCCTGATTGTAGTTTTTTAATTTCATTAAATGTTTGAATTCCATCAATACCCGGCATACGAATATCAATAAGTATAATATCATAAAATTTTTGTTTTACTAACTCCATAGCATCAAAACCATTATTTGCAATATCAACAGACCAGTTATGCAATTTGAATATTTCACTTAATGTATAACTAAAATTTTTTTCATCATCAACTAATAATATAGAAAATCGTTTCATTTTTTAAATTTTAAAAATAAATACTAAGAATCCAACTTTGTTGGTTCGCTTAAAGGTAATTTAATGTAAAAAGAAGTTCCTTCTCCTACAACAGTTTTTATTTCTATCTTACCGTTATGCCTTTCTTCTATTATTCTTTTAACAACTGCCAATCCTAAACCAGTTCCTTTGGATTTTGTAGAAAAAAATGGTTCAAAAATTTTATTCATAATTTCTGCCGGTATACCACAGCCAGTATCTGATATTTCCAGACAAATACAGGAAATATTTGAATCTAACATACGCGTCTGAGATGTGGTTATTTTCAAAATTCCATATTCTTTATTCTCCATACTGTCAACTGCATTATTTATTAAATTTCTTATTACCTGTTTAATTTCTTCAATATCAAGATATATCTGTGGTATTTCTGTTAATGTAAGTTGTAATTTTATTTTTTCCGGTATTTTTATTTCTTCTATTATTTTTTTAATAATTTCATTGATATTCACCATAGTTAAAACAGGCGGTCTCAAACGAGAAAATCCTAACATATCATTTATTATCTTGGTTGTTGATTTAATTTCACTTTCCAAAATTTCCATATGTTTGAATATTTTTGAAAATCTTTCTACCCCAATTTCAGACAATATAGGAGTTAACTGCAGTTTAATATAATATATAGCATTTGATATAGAAGCAAGAGGATTTCTTATTTCATGACCTAAAATATTAGCCATCTTTCCAATTGTAGACAATCTTTCTGCTTTTTTTATATCCTCCTGCAATTTTTTAAGTTTTACTATCATTGAGTTAAAAACATCAACCAACTTTGATAATTCATCATTTGAAACCTTCTGAACCTGATGGTCAAAATTACCACTGGCAACAAGTTCAATACCTGAAATTAATTCTTCTATTGGTTTTGTAAGATTCTTTGCAAGTAAAACAGCACTTAAAATACAAAGACAGAATGTTAAAAATATTAGAATTACAGAATTTATTTTTATTTGCGTAACTGCTCTGTAAGCACTGCTGGTTGGTTCCTGAAATACAATCAACCATCTTGGACCTTTATTCAAAACAATATTTATTTTATTATTATCAAGAATAACTTTATTTGTTGAAAAATCCCAAAATTTTTCCAATTGTTTCAAAGAAATATTTGAATTATTTCCAATAACAATAAAACCACCTGTTTTATCTATTATAAATATATTTTTATAAACTTTTTTTTGAGATGTTTTTAAATAAGGTATAATTTTATTAACTAAATATTCCATATTTACTCTGTAATACAAGTATGCCACTGAATCTGTCTCTATTGGATAAACCATATCAATATAGGGATGTCCTACTAAATTAAAAGATATACTGCTGATTCTAACCTGCATAGTTTGTTTTGATTTTTCTATAAGTTCTTCATTTATGGATATAATTGAAGGAAATTCACTGTTTGTCATACCTGTAATAATTTTATAATTTTTATCAAGATAAAAAATTCCATCAAACATTTTTGATGACTGTATTTCATCTAATATTAATTTTTGAACCTGTATATGATTAACTGAAGAAGACTGTTCAATCTGTTTTGCAATAAGTAATTTTTTATTAAGTGCTGTAAAAAAATCATTTATTTCTTTTACTACAGTGCTGTTTAAAAAATTAATATAATTTTGATTTATAGAATTTTTAAGAGTTGCACCTGTTGTATTGAGTAAAATAACAGTAAACAATAACAGTGGAATGATAGAAATTATAAGTGAAGATATTAAAAATTTATAAAAAAGTTTCACTTAAATTATAGAATATATAAATTTAGCAATATTTATTGCTGCATCGTGTTTATTAAATTGTTTTAAGTGCTGCTGATATTTTTTTAATATTAAAGGATCTGATATTAAAAAAAGAAGGATTTTTTTTGCTTCTTCTAATGAATCTGTCTGAAAACCTAAATTATGTTTTTTTATAAATAAAACATTTCCTCTTTCCTGTCCGGGAACAAAAACCGGTATCAACACAGGTTTATTTGCAGCCATTGTTTCTCCTATAATAGCACCACCACCTTTAGAAATAACAAGGTCACTGATTCTTATAAAATCATGCATTCTATCTGTCCAACCAATTATTTTTACGGGTATATTATATTTTATGTTTATTAATTGATTATAAATTTTTTTATATTTACCTGTTATTACAATTACCTGAAATTTATTTGATTTATTTGTATTAAGAAAATTCAAAATTTCAATAAACCTTTCTGTATTCCCCAATCCAATAACTATCAAAACAGTTAAGATATTTTCTTCCAAACCCAATGAATTAATAAAATAATTTTTATTTAAAAATTCTTTCCCCAACTCTGAATTAACAGGAAAACCAAAAGGAAGAATTTTATCCTTTTCTATTTTAAATTTTTTTATTATTTTTTCCTTTGTATCCAAATCACATACAATATAATAATCAACAACAGAACTGATCCAAGAATGATGTATCATAGTAGAATCTGTTATTATACATACACATTTAATATTTTTTTTATAGTGTTTCCTGTAAGAATTTATTATAAAATTCCAATATGGATGAGTTGTTACAAATATATCAGGACTAAATTTATTAAATATCTTATAAAAAGAAGAATAAAAAGTTGGTAAAATTAAATTAAAATAAAAATTAATAAGTTTATTATCACTCAATCTAAAAAAAATATCCCATAAAACAGGATATTCCATTGAAGTATTATATATTTTTTGAAAAAAATTTGTGGAATAACATTTTTCTTTTAAGTTTATAAAATCAATTATCTCAGTAACAATATCTTCCTTATATAAATCAATCAATGATTTTTCTAACCATTTAGAAGCAGTTATATGACCTGTTCCATAACTTGCAGTTAATAAAAGTACTTTCTTCATAATTTATAATCAATAAGTTCTGCTGTAATATAGCCAATAGATATTTTTGATTTCATAAGTACAGGTATTTTTTTATTATCTGCACTAAACCATATCCATAGTTTACCTTTTGTACGAAAAATCATTTCTTCTTTGTGTACCACTGGTTCAACCATAAAACATTTAAATTCTCCTACCGGTACTTTTACTGTTTCTGTTTTATAAATAAAAACTTTTAATTCATAATTTTTATCACCTGCCTGAGTAGTGAAAATATGGTGATTTCCGGTATTGAAATTCTGAATACGACAGTAATACAGAGCAGATAAAATATCCTGAATATATTCGGGTATATTACCTGTTTTTGTTATGTTCTTATCTTCAATTAACATAAATTTATGGTTAATATAATCAAAACTAATATCTTCATCTTTTGAATATCCACCTTCTCTCTGTGATTTCAAATACTTTAAAGAACATAAACTTTCTACATCCATCCATGACTCATCTTTATTTCTTACTTTATAAATTATATCAAAAAATGGATATGATTTTGTTTGAGCAACAATATGAAAAGCAATCCTGGAAAAAACTGTCTGTGTAGAATCTATAACTAAATTTGCTTCACCGGTAGATATGAAACCCCAACGAATATTATAAGTAAATTTTTCGCCCACTTTAAAAACATTATTTTCTATCTTTCGCCATATAAATTCCTGTGAATACAATGAAGAAATAAAAAATAAAAAAATAAATAATCTTTTCACTATCCATTTTGCAGCAGTATATAGATTAGTAGCAATATAATCCGGTTTTATTTTGCTTTTTTTTATTAATTTTTTCTGGTCTCTACCTTTTCCTGTCAGGACAAGAATACCTTTACCGCATACTCTTTGTATAAATTCTATATCTGATAATTTATCTCCTATACTGAAACATTTCTTAATATCTAAGTTAAATTTTTTCTGTGCTTTTTTTATCATACCAATATTTGGTTTGCGACAAAAACATTTTCTATCAGGATGATGTGGACACCAATAAATAGCATCTAATTTTATGTTATTTATTATCAATAATAATTTCAATTTTTTATGAATTTCTTTTAATTGTTTAAGAGTAAAATAACCTCTTTCAATACCTGATTGATTTGTAGTAATTATTAATTTAAAACCATATTTTTGCAGAAGTTTTAAAGCAGGAATTACATAAGGTAATAAAATAATTTGTTTTGGGTCAGACAGATAATTTTTATCTTCAATAAGAGTTCCATCCCTATCTAAAAATACTGCTTTATTCCTAAATTTATTTTTAAACATTTGGATTGGTTAATATTTCTTTTGCAAAATTTTTAATAGATAAATTTTTATCCTTTGTAAGATTTTTTATTGTATCTTTTACATTTTTAAATTCTAAAAAATTTGAAAGTGCCCAACAAGCACGAGATCTAACATCCGGATCAATACCAGGAAATATCCCAAATAATTTAGGAGATGATACTGCAATTTTTGTAAGAACTGGAATGGCTTCTTTAACTTTTAGTTTTCCTAAAACAGTACAAATTTCTTTTTTAATATCATTATCAACATTTGGCAGGAGATTCAGTAATTCATTTGATGCTTCAATTACTTTATTTTCATATATTATATTAATAATTTCCTGTTTTATGGAATTATCAGGATTATGTAACAGATGGATTAATAATGTTTTTGCAGACTTAATATTAAGAAATTTTTCTAAATATCTAATTATTGAATATTTTACTGGATAGGAAACATATATAACTATTTTCTCTAATATAGGAATGAAATCCTGAAAATATTTCTCCCCATAAACATGAAGAATATCAATTATATTTTTAAGTTGTTTTGCTGGAATTCCAAGATTTAAATTATTTTTTATTTCTGTTATTGTCTTTTCTCCAAATGCTTTTGATACATTAGCAATTATTATCCTTGAACGTATATCATCTGTTTGCTTTATAAGATTAATCAGATAACTAACTGATTCTTCACCACGTGTTAATATAAACCAGGTTGCCAGAGCTTGTTTATTAACATCTAAAGAAATTAAATCAGTCAGAAAAACATCTTTTGTTTTGTCAAGAATATTTACTATTGACTGTTTCACTAATTTTATTTTTTCAGCATCACTAGGAAATTCTTGTAAAGAAATTTTTTTAAATAATTGAATTATATTTTTTGCCTGTTCATAATTATTTATTGAAATAAAATATTCACACAATTCAGATAAAACATTATTCTGAATTTTATAAACATTGAATTCTTTTTCTTTTTCAAATTTATTCAGAAATATATCTGATCCTTGAGATATGATTTTATCCTGTCTGTATTTCATCATTATTTTAAAAAATTCATACACTGTATCAGCAGTTATTTTTCTTACATCTACTAAATTATTATCAAAATTCTCTATCATTTTAGTAACTAATTTTTTTAATGTATCATAAAGTCCTAATTGACATAATTTTTCAACTGCTTCAGGAAGATTTAATAAAACAGAACTTTCAAGTAAATTTATGCTATCTTTTTCTAAAAGTGTATCTAATTGAAAAAGAATTGATTGTTGTTGTTTTTTTGTCTCTTCTAACCATTGGGGCACCTCATCAAGAACTCCAGCATTTAACAGTTGATCATAAACTTCAATTGATATTAATTTACTTATAGGTGATTGTAATAATTTTTTTAAAAAATTTTTTAAACTGTTCAGTTGATTTAGATATTCTGTTTCAGAGGATACTTTTTCTTTTAATGTTTTACACCAGTTTACTATTTCTTTAAAAATTTCTTCTAATTTTTCCTTTGTAAATGAAGAAATTACTACATCTTTCAAACCTGAATTTTCAATTTTAGGAGGAAGTTGATTTTGTATAACATCTTTCAATAAACCAATATCAAGATTTGCAATATAATTGGCAATCCTCTCTTGAATTTTATCATACAATGATGGCTCCTTAATAGAATCCATCAGAGTATAAACCTCACCTAAAGTTGACATAACATCTGTCATATTGTTTGCTGACTGATTTAAACAAGTAAATATCTTACTGATTTGCTGATCTGATTTTACTGCTGGTATATATTCTATTTCATCTATTGTAATATGATTGAATTTTTTTTCACTGAATATCTGTTCTAAAAAATCTTTTGTTTTTAAATTTGGTTTTTTTAAAACAAGTCCTTCTAAAAAAGTCTTTAATTCATCTTTTGTTAAACCTGATTTAAATGTAATACTATTTAATTCTTTTTGTTTTATAATCTTAGATAATTCATTTAAATGAGTTAATGTCTTAATGTCTTTACTGACAAACTGTTCTCCATTAATTAAAATATTATTGTTCATTTCAGACAAAGTTAATACTGGATTATTTTTAAAATATTCATTTAATGAATTATATAAATCATTAAAAGGGTCTTCCACTAAAGTACTTGAAGGTGGGTAAATACGGATATTTGTTAGTGTAATTCTAAATAACTGAATAATCTTAAATAACAAATCTGTATCCATAATTA
>Ga0272448_1003455_pt1 | contig 18826 bp, 12 predicted proteins | sample YNPCB0191_FD_202220 | JGI IMG/M metagenome (GOLD analysis project Ga0272448, IMG submission 202220) | Hot spring sediment microbial communities from Yellowstone National Park, WY, United States - YNP-CB-019-1 | ecosystem: Environmental > Aquatic > Thermal springs > Hot (42-90C) > Sediment... | reverse complement strand
CTCCTGCCTGCGGGTCATATACATATCCACACACTGTGCAACGGTATTTATCCATACCCACCTCTCTTTTTAATAAGAATTATTTTATCTTATCCGCAAATTCCCTGCCGAATTCGTAACACCTATTAAGTTCCTCCGGGTTAGGGGCGTATTTCACTCCTAATCCTGGCTGGGCTAATTCTATCCCTGCATCTTTGATAACAGCCTCTATCTCTTTTATTGCACCGCCTGCCCATCCATAAGAACCAAATACAGATGCAATCCTATTTTTAGGCTTAAGTCCCTTTAAGAATTCCAAAAATCCGGCTATGGTTGGCAGCATATCATTATCATGCGTTGAGGAACCTATAACAAAACCCTTTGCATCCAGCATCTGGGTAATTATCTCTGTGCGGTCAGTAACTGTTATGTCAAAAAGACTCACCTCAACACCGGCATCGCTTATCGCCTCAGCAATCTTTCTTGCCATCTTCTCAGTAGCGCCCCACATAGTTTCATAAACGACTATTGCCTTAGGTCTGGTTTCATTGCCTGCCCACCTGGCATAGGCATTTACTATTTTAAACGGCTCTTTTCTCCATATAATCCCATGGCTTGGGGCAATCATATCTATCTGTATATTCATCTGTTTGACTTCCTGTATTTTCCTTAAAATAACCTCGCCCAGCGGCCATAGGATATTCGCGTAGTATTTCGCTGCTTCATCCATAAGCACGCCTTCATCAACCTCATCATTAAATCTCTGTGAAGTGGCATAATGCTGTCCAAAGGCGTCATTTGGCAATAGCAATTTTTCCTCAGGGCAATACGTAAACATACTGTCAGGCCAGTGAATCATCGGCGCCTCAAGAAAAGTAAGGGTCCTTGTGCCTAATTTTATTTTGTCATGGCTTTTAACAACCTGGAAATCCCAGTCGCCGTAATAATGCTTAAACAAGCCCTCTTTGCATTTTAAAGTTCCAACAACTTTGGCCCTTGGGCAAATCTTAAGCAATTCAGGCAATGCCCCTGAATGGTCTGTCTCTACGTGGTTGGCAATGACATAATCAATCTTTGCAGGGTCAACAATCTGCCGTATCTTTTCAATCATCTCTTCGGCAAATGGCCCATAAACAGTATCCACAAGTGTAATTTTATCATCAAGGATTAAATATGCGTTATATGTGGTGCCTCTTTTTGTAGAATAGGTATGGCCGTGGAATTGCCTGACATTCCAGTCAATAGCCCCTACCCAAAAAATATCTTTCTTAATTTCATTTTTTTTCATATCGCTCCTTTCCATGGTTAATCATATTAAAATATTTTTTAATACGTATATTTTACACTAAGATGAAATAAAGGCAGTTTATATATTTTGCCTTTCTAATAACCTATAAACTTCTCTGTTTTGATATTAGCCGCGCTACAGTCAAAATCTACTGCCAATGTCTTCATCGCCTCAACCATCCTTGGAGGCCCAAAGATAAATAATATCCTCTGTTTTAAATCGCCTACCTTCTGAGATAGCAAACACTTATCTATTGATGCATAAATGCATCTAGCATCTATCGGTTGGCGTTCTGTTACTATGTAATATATCTTTATATTTCCGTCTATAGAACTCCATTTATCCAACTCTTGTCTAAAGGCTATCTCTTCCTCAGTGCGATTTGAATATACCAAAGAAACGTCCACGTTAAGTTTTTTATCTACTATGTATTCTATAATGGAAATAACTGGGGTTATGCCGATGCCGCCTATTAAAAATGCGATTTTTTTATATTCATCCCTTAATACGCACTCACCCATAGGCGCCTTAATTAAAACATCATCGCCTGGTTTAAGACTTCTTAACCTTTCAGAGAATTGGCTGTTGCTTAACCTTTTTGTAACCTCTATATATTCCCTGGTAGGGGAAGACGAAAAAGAAAGATACTTATTCAATTCCCTATTGCCCCTGTTTTGTTCATCAAAAATAATCTGAAGAAATTGGCCTGGGATAAAATCTATTTTTTCTTTTAAGGCGAACCTAAAACTAACTACAGTGGGGGTCCTTGTAATCTTCTCTGTTAATTTAACTTTTATCTCTTTCATAAATATTTTTTCCGTTCAATAAAAAACATTCTATTTTAGTAACGACGCTATGGTAATTGCCTTAAGTTCCCTTTTAACAAACCTCTCTATATTATTTATTTTCTTTCTTAACCTGCAGGTCTTAATATTCGGACAGGGCAGTTTTTTAAAAAAGCACTCGTTTAAATGCAGATTTCCCTGGAATATCTCCATTAAATCCGTTAGAAATATTTTATTCTCCGGCATAGCCAGCAAAAATCCGCCGCCTAAGCCCTTGTAAGATTTAAGTATTTTTTCTTTATTTAATCTCTGCAGTATCTTCCTTAAGAAGGGCCGCGGCATCTTTAATTCCCTGACCATATCGGATACAGAAATCATCTTGCCTTTACGCTTAGCCATAAGACACAGCGCCCTTAATGCATAATCTGTATCCCTTGTAATTAACTTCATATTTTTACCTTTCAAAAATAAAGTTCTATCAAAAATTTAATTTAGACCCTTCTTTATATTAATGATACTATATATGTCTCATTTGTCAAGTAAAATCTTAAAGACGTTGCTAAAAGATGTTCTTGATTCTTGATTACCCTGACGAAATAATGATGGTTAATCACGGATTGAACGGATTTTTAATCGGATTACCACGGATTGTCTTATCTAAATCCGTTTAATCCGTGTTTCTTTTTTAATCCGTTTAATCCGTGTTTCTTTTTTAATCCGTTTAATCCGTGTTTCTTTAATCCGTGTTAATCCGTGATTAAACTCGCTAACTCGCTAACTTTCTTTAGTTTTGCGTTTTTCCTTTTACGTTTTGAGTTATCTAAGGTGCCTGTGGATTATAATCACGGATTTAACGGATTTTAAACGGATTACCACGGATACCCTTATTAAACAATCCCTTGCCTTAATTAAACAATGCCTTTATCCGTGTAAATCCGTGTGGCTTTTTAATCCGTTTAATCCGTGTATCTTTTAAATCCGTGTTAATCCGTGATTAAATCGCTGTAATCATTCCTTAGTTTTGCGTTTTGCTCTTTGCGTTTTGCGTTATCTAAGGCGCCTCTGGATTATAATCACGGATTTAACGGATTTTTAAACGGATTACCACGGATACCCTTATTAAACAATCCCTTGCCTTAATTAAACAATGCCTTTATCCGTGTAAATCCGTGTGGCTTTTTAATCCGTTTAATCCGTGTTTCTTTTAATCCGTGTTAATCCGTGATTAAAACGCGCCAAATGCTAATTATTTCCAGATAAACCAGATAAAGATATACGCTGCGCCGACTGCAGATAAAGTAAAAGGAAGCCCTATCTTTAAAAAATCCAAGAAATCCACTTTATACCCTTCTTTTTTAAGCAGGCCGCAGGCTACTATATTCGCGGATGCGCCTATAGGGGTTATGTTTCCACCTAAACTGGCTCCGATGAGCAAACCGAAAAGAAAAATCTCAGGATGAATATGAAGTTTATTAGACATAGAAATAGCCAAAGGAAGAGTAGCCGCTAAATAAGGGACATTATCCACGAACGCCGAGACAAATACAGAGATAAAGACAAGAAGGGTATAACCTAAAAAGATATTCTCACCTACCATTGCGGCAAGAAAATCACCTGCCTTATTAATCCATCCTGTCTGTGTAATGCCTCCAACAAGGATAAATATACCTATGAGGAAAAATGTGGTCTCCCAGTCTAAGGATTTTATCCCTTCCAGGAAAGAACCTTTATTGGCAAATTTCTCCCACACCATAGCAATCAACCCAAAGACAAGGCATATAGCCCCTGCCATATAAGAAAAACCTGTATCAAAAAAAGAGGATAATGCCAGGGCAACAATAAGGCTAACAAGAATAATGGTTGGGACCCAGGACCTTATCTTTTCAACAGATACCAACTGAACCTTTTCTTTATTATCCTTGAATATTAAATATAGAACAAAAAAAGAAGCCAACGCCCCTAACTCCACAGCAAAGAATATGCTGGGTCTACCTTTATAAAAGAAGAAATCCCCAAAATTCATTTTGGCAAATCCAGCCAACAATATACTCGGCGGGTCTCCAATCAGAGTTGCAGTGCCCTGCAGGTTGCTGGATACAGCAATAGCAATCAGCATATTCATAGGATTTATCTTTAATTTCTTAGATAAAGACAAGGCGATAGGAGATACTATCAAAACAGTGGCTACATTTTCTACGAATGCCGAAATAAACCCGGTCAAGACGCAAATCAATAATATAGACCAGGCGGTGTTCTTAGCACGATTTACTATTATCTCCGCGATATAGGCGGGCATACGGCTTTCCATAAATATATCCGCCACGATGAGCGTGCCGACAAATATCCCCATCACATTCCAATTAATGGCATAAAACGCCTCTCTTAATGAAATAGCCCGGGTTAAGACAAGCAAGGCGCTTGCAGCAACCGCAATATGAGTCCTTCTATTAGGCAAGAAAACAAATAAAAGATACGCTAAAATAAAAATTGTAATTGAAACAGTGCCTGCGTCCATAATAATAATTAGTATTGGGTATTTAGTATTGAGTATTGCGTTATTTAGTGTGCCTGTGTATTATAATCACGGATTTAACGGATTTTAAACGGATTACCACGGATTGTCTTATCTAAATCCGTTTAATCCGTGTTTCTTTAATCCGTGTTAATCCGTGATTAAACTCGTTAACTCGTAAACTCGCTAACTTTCTTTAGTTTTGCGTTTTGCCTTTTGCGTTATCTAAGGTCCCTGTGTATTATAATCACGGATTTAACGGATTTTTAAACGGATTACCACGGATTGTCTTATCTAAATCCGTTTAATCCGTGTTTCTTTAATCCGTGTTAATCCGTGTCTTTTTTAATCCGTGTTAATCCGTGTATTTTAATCCGTGCTAATCCGTGATTAAACTCGCTAACTCGCGAACTCGCTAACTTTCTTTAGTATCGCGTAAAGTTCTTGAAATAATCACTTGCCTATCGCATTCTTACGATAGGGTTCAATGAGTTTTAAGAAATCTTCTGGCAGCCTATATCCTAAGATAGCGGCTATATCAGCATGCGTAACCGCCTCTAGATATTTCTTCTGCTCGAAATACGCCATAGCCAGATTAAAATGCACAACCGCATGCTTAGGGTTAATCTCCGCTGCCTTTTGGTATTGCGCTATTGCATCTTCTAATCTGCCTAAACTGGCATAGGCATTGCCAAGGTTGTTATAGGCGTCAGCGTATTGCGGATTAATCTCTATCGCCTTCTTATACTGAATGATAGCCTCTTTATGCCTGTTAAGATTGCTATAGCGAAAGCCTAAGTCGTTGTAATCTTCTGCGGTAACTGGAAAATCACCTGGCACGGGCGTTGATACAGGAAGCGTCTCAGAAATCAGTGGGGGTTTTTCAGCAGGAAACGGCTTTGATAATTCTTGAAATCCAGATATGTGTTTTTGAGCCGGGAAATCTTTAAATTCCTGCATCAGGGTAGGGTCAATTTCTACTGCTTTATCGTATAACCCTTTTGCCTCGTCTTCTTTGCCGAGCTGACTATAAATAACAGCGAGGTTATAATATGCGTAGGCGTAATCAGGAGATATTGCTATTATCTTTTTGTAGGACTCTATCGCCTCATCCATTTTGCCTATGCTGCTATATATAGCTCCGAGATTATTATACGCCTTTATATAATTAGGATTAATCTCTATTGCCTTTTTGTAGGACTCTATCGCCTCATCCATTTTGCCTATGCTTATATATATGACTCCGAGGTTATTGTAGGCATCCAAGAGATTCGGCTTAATCTCTAATGCCTTTCTGTATTCTTTAATTGCCCCTTCAATATTGCCTTCCATCTGATAAACAAACCCCATGTTGTTGTGCACCCACGCGCTCCCCCCGGAGACCTCCAATGTCTTACGCCATAAATGAGCGGAATCCCGCCAGTCTTTATTTCTTGCTGCAACCCTTAGACCTGCTGCGGCTATAATAAAGATAATCAAAAACTGCGCCGTCTTTCTTAAAACCTTGGTTTTTAACGCGTATCTCTGATACACAAAGGAAATGGTTATGCATAATGCTATGGAAGGAAAATAAAGATACCTTTCTGCCACGAGGGATGTTATGACTATAGGGCTGTAGGTAGGCGCAAGGAATAAAATAAAAATACCTATAGCAAATAAAATTTCTTTCGCTTTTCTAAACAATAGTGGTGAGGCTAATATAAGGATTAATAAAACTCCTGCCCCTAACCAAAGCGCAAAAACTGATGTTCTGATTGGCTCGTGGAATAATGTAAGACGCGCTGGCCACACCAAAAGCCCCAAATGCAAAAATAAAGAATAGACTAAACGCGGGAAAGGATTACTCAAGTTAATGGCACTACCCATCTCCAGTGCGGCTGAATTAATTCTTGCTGATATAATCCCTCTTAAGAAAATTATCCTTATGGCAAGAATCGCTAAAAAAGGAAGCCACAATTTCCAGGTTTTGCGCCAATGGCTGAATACGACGTCAGATAAAATCAAAATAAATGGAACCACCAGATAAAAGGTGTAATTGCGGATAATACAGTAAGAGAAAATAAGCAGGCAGTATATATAACGCCGTATATCTGGATTTTTGCCTTTATCAAGCGGCAAGACAGACTGAAGATATAAAATCATAGTGATTAGAGAGAAAAATGCGATGAGTAAATATCCGCCTCCTGTAATCCAGGTTACGGCCTCAGCCTGAACCGGATGCGCCGCGAATAACGCCGCCCCAAAGAAACTGGGCTCTGCATCAAAAAAGAATCTCAAAAAAATCAACACCAAAATTGTATTTATACTGTGCAAGGCTATATTGCTTAGGTGGTAGATAAATGGATTCTCTTTGCCAACAAGATAATTCAGCGACTGTAGCATTGCCTGGGGATTAAATAAATTACGCCAGAGGTTTTCGGCTTTTGTGATAAGAGGGTTTTTTAGTATCGCCGGGATATCATCATAAACAAAGGCATTGCGCAGGGAATTTGCATATATTAATAAACAAAGCCCCACGAGCGCTAAAACTGTAAATTTGAAAGAATTAAATAATGTGGTGTCTTTCTGTTTATAGTATCCAAAGGAATCAGGCATTGATTTTAGACTGTTTCTTAAAAAATTTCTTAAAACTTGTACCTATTGCGCTTTATTTATAAGTAATTAGGCCGACTCCTACTATTATAACGTAAAATACAAAAATTAAAAACTCAAAACGCGAGAACGCGCTAAACTCACCAACTCGCTAACTTTCTTTACTTTTGCGTTTTGCCTTTTGCATTATCTAAGGTCCCTGTGTATTATAATCACGGATTTAACGGATTTCTAAACGGATTACCACGGATTGTCTTATCTAAATCCGTTTAATCCGTGTGTCTTTTAATCCGTGTTAATCCGTGTCTTTTAAATCCGTGTTAATCCGTGATTAAATCACTGTAATTATTCTTTAGTTTTGCGTTTTGCTCTTTTCCTTTTGCGTTATTTATGGTGCTTCTGGATTATAATCACGGATTTAACGGATTTTTAAGCGGATTACCACGGATAATACTATTATAAACAACCCCTTGCCTTAATTAAACAATGCCTTTATCCGTGTAAATCCGTGTGGCTTTTTAATCCGTTTAATCCGTGTCTTTTAATCCGCGTTAATCCGTGATTAAAAACGCGCAAACTCGCTAACTCGCGAACTCGCTAACTTTCTTTAGTTTTGCCTTTTGCCTTTTGCGTTATCTAAGGTCCCTGTGTATTATAATCACGGATTTAACGGATTTTAAAACGGATTACCACGGATTGTCTTATCTAAATCCGTTTAATCCGTGTTTCTTTAATCCGTGTTAATCCGTGTCTTTTTTAATCCGTTTAATCCGTGTCTTTTAAATCCGTGTTAATCCGTGATTAAATCACTGTAATCATTTTTTTACTTTGCGTTTTGCGTTATCTATATTGCCCCTAATTATTTTAGCACCTTTAAGCACCATCTCTTTAATCGCTTTCTGGGAATCCCCTGGCTTTAAATCCACTCCCTTTATCGCGTCAGCCAATAGTTTTACCTTAAAGCCGTTCTTTAGGGCATCTAAAACAGAAAACTTAACACAATAATCAGTTGCCAGGCCAGCAACATAAACTTCGCCTACACCCATCTTCCTTAAAAGGCTTAATAAATTCAGGCCGCTTGTATCCTCTGCCTGAAAAGCAGAATAATCATCTCTGTCAGGGTACATACCTTTATATAACAGGATGGCGTCCTTGGGTAGTTTTAATCCAGGGTGAAAATTGGCTCCAGGGGTATTCTGGATACAATGAACTGGCCAGACGCCGCCAAAAGGCTTAAAATGCCTGCTCTGGACTGGATGCCAGTCCCTTGTTGCAAAAATCGGCAATTTCTTTTTAGAAAAATATTTAATGTATTTGTTTAAAATAGGGACAACCTTGTCTCCTTCAGGCACTGCCAATGCGCCTGCTGGGCAGAAGTCATTTTGCACATCAACAATCAATAACGCCTTTTTTACGCCCATATGCACCTCTTAATTAAATTGTAGTTAGCGCGTTCTCGCGTTAGCGCGTTGGCGCGTTTTGTTTTTTAACAAAACACACCAGGGATTGCCTTATTACAAAAAACACACCTACCTTCCTTAAGATTATATTCCAAGACACTGAAATATTCTCTTTTGATTAATAGTTTCTTACAGTTTGGGCAATATGTGTCATTTCCCCAGCCATAGACATTGCCAGCATACATATAGGTAAGGCCAGCGCCTTTGCCTATTTCAAGGGCCCTTTTAAGGCTGCCTTCGGGAGTTGGTTGATAGTTTATAAATTTATAATCCGGGTGAAATCTTGAAACATGCCAGGGGATATCCTTATTAACTGAGGCAATAAATTCCGCTATGCCTCGCAAATCTTCATCTGAATCATTCTCACCCGGCACCAACAGAGTGGTTATCTCCACCCAAATACCTGCTTTTCTCATCAGGCGGATGGAATTTAATACCGGCTCAAGAGAGCCAGCACAGATTTTTTTATAACTGGCTTCGCTAAAAAACTTAAGGTCTATGTTTGCCGCATCCAGATAAGGTTTAATCGTCTCAATAGCCTCCTTAGTCATATAACCGTTGGTAACGAAATTGTTTAAAAGCCCTTTTTCTTTGGCTAATCTTGCTGCATCTAAAGCGTATTCAAAAAATATCGTCGGCTCAGTATAGGTATAAGAAATGCTTCTGCATTTACTCTTTAACGCTGCCTTAACAACTTCTTCTGGTTGAATAAAATCACCTGCGCCTAATTCCGCACCATCTCTAACATTACTCTGGGAAATCTCCCAGTTTTGACAAAAACCACAGCGGAAGTTACAACCAATAGTGGCAATCGAGAAACTATATGAACCAGGCAGAAAATGATACAGTGGTTTTTTCTCTATTGGGTCTACATGGCTAGAAATTAATTTACCGTAGACATGCGTGTACAATATCCCGTCTATATTTTGTCTTACCCCGCAAAAACCGAATTTGCCAGAGGCTATACGGCAATGGTGGCTGCACAAAAAACAATGCACCACATTATTGCTTAACTTTTCATAAAGCAGGGCTTCTTTCATAATAGGACATATAAATAACGCAAAACGCAAAAGGAAAAACGCAAAACTAAAAACTAAAAAATGATTACAGTGGTTTAATCACGGATTAGCACGGATTTAAAAGACACACGGATTAAACGGATTTAGATAAGACAATCCGTGGCAATTCGTTTAAAAATCCGTTAAATCCGTGATTATAATACAGGGGTACCTTAGATAACGCAAAACGCAAAGAGCAAAACGCAAAACTAAAGAATGATTATAGCGATTTAATCACGGATTAACACGGATTAAAAGACACGGATTAAACGGATTTAGATAAGACAATCCGTGGTAATCCGATTAAAAATCCGTTAAATCCGTGATTATAATCCATAGGCACCTTAGATAACGCAAAATGCAAAAGGCAAAACTAAGGAAAGTTAGCGAGTTCGCGAGTTAACGAGTTAGCGCGTTGGCGCGTTAATAACTAAATTAGGTATACCTACTATTTTGGTTTACCTATCTGTAAAATTTTTTAGTGTATAGTAAAATTGAGTATGCTGCCTATAACTATGCTTGTAATTACCATTATTGCTGTGGCTTTAATAAGGTCTTTAAGACCTAACTCCTTTAACATTACAGCAAAAGTAGCCATACAGGGAAATGATATGGATAAAACAGTTACTGCGATAAATAACTGCTTTACGCTTAAGCCCAGGGCTGCAAGCATCCCTGCAGCCACGTCTTTTCTTATAAAACCTATTGCCAGAGATAACACTGCCTCCTTAGGCAAACCGAACAAACCAGTCACTATCGGCGCAAAAATATTGGTCACGATGTCAAATAATCTAAAAAATACAAGAATGTTTACTAAAAAAACTCCAAGGAAAACAATCGGGACTGCCTCAATTAAAAATACCTTGATGCGGAAATATATTTTTTTAGCCAGCACCTCAAAAGGCGGAAACCTGTAAGGCGGGATATCCAACAACAACTCAGGGCTATACCCTTTTAAAAACCTGTTTAAAATTGCGCCCAAGATTATCCATACGGAAAATAAAACCAGATAAACCCCTCCCACATAAAACCCCGAATAACTGCCTAAAAGCCCTATAATCATCGCCTGTAAAGCCACGCAAGGAACCCCTATAGATATTAGCGTTGATGCGATAAACCTTTCCCTTTTAGATTCCAATACGCGCGTTGACAAAATCCCTGGCACATTGCAACCAAATCCCAAAAGCACAGGAATAATCGCAAAGCCATGCAGGCCTAATTGATGCATAAGATTATCCAAAAGAATCGCCAGCCGCGGGAGGTAACCTGCATCCTCTAAGATAGTCAGGACAATATAAAATGAAATCACATAAGGCAGAACCATCGCAAATTCAACATAAGGCGCTGTAGTAAGCAACCCCAAAGACTGTCTGAAATCTATTTTTCCATTAATAAGTTCGCCAATCAAAAGATGATGCAGGAAACCGCTTCTGCCTAAAATCCTGCTTAGGTTGTCTAAGATAGGTTGATATAAATTAAAAAATAGCGGGTCAAGCAGTTTATTTATGGCTGACTCTGCTAAATAACGCACTAACTTTAGCGAGAAAAATACTATGCCTATAGCCATAATCAGGCCTGTAAACGGCCTTACAGAGGCATCTTCCAATGTCTCCCTAAATGTATGATGCCTGTGGCTTAAATGCTGCACCTGCTCAATGATGCTTCCTATCTCCTGCCAGCGGCCCTGGTGCGTAAGTTTATTTTTTTGGGTTGGTTTTGCCTCTTTTATTTTATTAATCAGAATTTTTATTCCATAACCTGTTACCGCGCAGGTAGGGACAACAGGAACGCCAAGCAGGCGTTCAAGTTTCTCAATGTCTATGCTTATACCGCGATGTTGTATGTCATCGCACATATTAAGACAAACAATCAAAGGATACCCTTCTTCTAAAAGTTGCAAAGTCAAATACAGATTTCTTTCAAGGTTAGTGGCATCTAAGATATTTATAATCGCAATTTCATCTTTTGGATATTTTGTTAATATTGAGACAGCGACACGTTCTGCCTCGGATGATGGCTCTAAGGAATATGTCCCTGGCAAATCCGAGACTTCAAGCCTTTCTTCCCCTATACTTAAGAATCCCTTTGCTATCTCCACGGTTGTGCCTGGGTAATTGGCGGCAATAACCTTTACCCCTGTAAGCCGTGAGAATACAACGCTTTTACCCACATTTGGATTGCCGATTAAAAAAATATTTTTTATCATTCTGCCTCAACAATAATTTTACGAGCCATACCGTGTCCAATAGCGACTACTGACCTGCCTATCTTAATGGTCACAGGGCCCCTTAATGCAAAATGACTGAACTTTGTTATTTCTCTGCCAGGATAAATCCCCATACTCATAAGCCTATTTTCTAATCCTGGCCCGCCTAAAATTTCTAATACCCTTGCCTTCTGACCCGTCTTCATCCGCTCTAAAGAAATCCTTTTCATAACAGCAATATTCTATCTTACTTCTCCCCATAAATCAACAAAAACTCTAGGGACAGTCCCCTATCACCTAATTCTTTGCAGGACATCATATTATAAGAAGGCTTATATTCGAAATTCTTTATCAGCATTCTCTCCTATAACTATTTCTCTATAATGCAACTGCCGCTCAACATCGGTACTGCCTAAATTCATATATAAAGGACTATCGTCCACAATGGGGTCTTTTATCCCCAAGGCATAATGGCAATAACTTGAATAAGGATAATCCTGGGGCTGCCTAACAATATTTGCCTTAACCGGATTTAATTCTATATACTTACCGCAACGTATAAAAGATAGTTCCTCTTCAATAATCCTGCACTTAAACCTACCCTGCCAAAGATGCCCCACATAGGTGCGTTTTTTTCTATAATATAAGGAATATTTTAAATTTAATCTCTTCATAAACGTGGAAAGATTGCTGCCTTTTACTAATCCCAACAAAATATGCACATGATTTGGCATAAGGCAATAATGAAATATTTTGACCATTTCTGATTTTTTAAGTTTGTCTAAAATCTGCAGGAACATTTTGAAATCGCGCGGATAAAGAAATAACTTTCTACGGTTATTCCCGCGGGAATAAACATGGATATACCCTTCAACTGGAAAAAATCTGGCAGTCCTTGGCATAACTTCCTCCTTTCTAACGCCCCCTCGTGTATGCTCTTAAAAGTTTCTTTGAAATCTTCTTTGCCACACACGAGATAAGTTCGGGTTCATAAGTGTTTGCTTCATTCCTTAGCTTATGCCCTTACTTAATAGACGTAAAAAAGAGGAAATTCTAACACAAAAAATTTCCAAGATATGGAAGGAGTTATAACTCGTTATTTGCCAAGGGGTAATTTAAAGAAGAAGCGTCCCTGAAGATTGGAGGAGGCTTGTTTGAAGGCGGGGTTAATTTTTAATGCTGCCTGATAGTCTTCTATTGCCTTATCATATTCACCGAGCATAGCGTAAGCAGCCCCGCGGTTATTGTATGCCTGAAAAAAATCCGGCTTAAGCCTTAATGCCTCAGTATAATCATTTATTGCCTTGGCATATTCGCCTAATTGATAATAGGCAAAAGCGCGGTTATAATAGGCGTTAACATGATAAGGGTCAATTCTCAAAGCCACATTATAATCATCAATCGCCGCCCGGTAATCTTTTCTTTGTGCAAAAACATTCCCGCGGTTATTGTAAGGCCTTGCCTTGCCAGGAGACTTGCGGATTGTATCCGTCCATAATAACAATGGGTCCTGCCAAACCTTATTCCTGCTGTAAGCCAAAACAGCATAAACGCAAACCAGGGCAAAAAGCACCAACACCGCTGGTTTAGTCCCCTTATTTTGAAATAGGTAAAATACGCCGCAACTTAAAAATAGGCAATACCCAAACATAGCCAGATAAAGACGGTGCTCAAATATTACATCGTTAATCGGCAGAATGCTTGATTCTGGCAAGAGCACTATAAAAAACCAAAAAATCCCAAAGGAAAGCAGCCGGTATTTGGAAAATAATTTTACAGCAATTGCGATAATAACCGTTAAAAATAAAAGGCTTATAAGAACCTGCGGTTGCAGTATGCTTTTTAAAACAGGATAATCGTAATCCAGGTTTTGATTCAAAGGAAAAAAGAGAAGCCGGATATAAGTAATTAGCACCCTAAACTGAGTCAGAAGATAGTGCCTGGCGGATATGGCAATCGGCACATCATCCACTCTTCTTAACTCTGAAAAATTCACTGATTGCGTAATCGCCATAGTCAAAGGAATAACTACCAAGAGCAATAAAAAACCTATCAGCCGCCTTAAACTGGCGCTTGTCTTATCCTTAAAAAAACAAAATTCATAAAGCAGTATTATCAATGGCAATGTAATGGCTATCTCTTTGGTAAACATAGCCAGAATACCAGACACTAACCCAGCGGAGTAATAAATAATTTTTAAGGTCTTGTTTGACGAGAGCCTGGATTTGGCGTATAGAGCCAATGCAGCCAGATAAAATAATGTGGCTAAGGATGCGGCGCGCTGGACAATATAAGTAACTGCCTGGGTTTGAACAGGATGCGCCACGAAAACCAAACCAGCCAGAAAGGCAATCAGGGAACCAGACTTAGATATTTTTTTGTCTTTCATCCGAGGCGCTAAAAAAGTAAGCAGCATTAACCACCAAACCAGAGCGGCTGTGGCTAAATGTATTGCCAGATTTACCAAATGGTATCCGGCAAGCCTGGTCTTGTGAAAAAAATAATTTAAGGCAAAGGAAAGATAGGTAATAAATCTGCCTGGCCAGAAATTCCAGATTAACCGTATGCCCTTTAAATTGCGTATGGCAGGGTTATCTTGGATATTCCTTAAATCATCCATATAGAATGGGACATTTAAGGTATTGGAGTAAACAAGAATTCCTAAGAGGCATATAATAAGGACAGCGGCTATTTTTATAAAAGAAACAACTGCCCTTTTCTTCTGCTTTTTTTCAAAATAGGTTCGTCCCATTTTTTAGTTTTGAGATTTTAGGCGCTTGATTATTGCCTCAAGTTCTTTATGCAGGGCTTTAATTTCCTCATTCTCCTTCTTCAATTCCCTTATCGCCTCAACAGTCAGGGCCTCAAAGCCGAAGATGGTCAAGGTCTTATAGCCTTGAGGGTCAGTCCCCACCCATTCAGGGAATATTGGCTCAACATCCTGGGCAATCAAACCAAGCCTTGGCAAGGTGAGATTTCCGTGAGCAGCAGGGTCTTTCCATTGGAAGGAAACGCCTTTAAGCGCTAATATCTTATCCAATGGCTTGTCTATGGGTTTGATATTAGTTTTAAGCCGAATATCTGAGGAAGCAGTCCAACTGCCGCCGTTGGGCTTGGCTGCTGAGTCAAGAGAAAGTTGAAGTTGATAGGCAGGTGGATTAGTTAAGCCAATGCCAACGTAGCCATTGTCTAATACCTCTAAAAGGGTGTTGCCGGATGAATTCCTGATAATCAGGCTTGAGGTGGTTGAGGTTGAGCCTGAGCCTGTGATGGAAACAGGACCTTGGGAATCAATGCCTCCAGGGCCTACATTTAAGCCCCTACCTACGTAAAGATTCTCTCTTACATCCAAGTTCTCACTCACCCTGATAGTATTGCTTGAGATATTGCCTATTGAGGCAGTTGGGGCGTCAAGGCCTGAGATGTCTAAGATACAGAAGTTCTTTTTGCCTGAGGTTGAGTCAGAATTTACCACATAGCAGTATTTGCCTGAGATGGCTAAGGAGCGGGCATAGAAAAGATTAGTATCGTCATCAAGGGAGCCAACTACAAAGGGTGAGGATGGGTTTGAGATGTCTAAGATACAGAAGTTCTTTTTGCCTGAGGTTTCGTCAGAATTTACCACATAGCAGTATTTGCCTGAGATGGCTAAGGAGCGGGTAAGGTAAAGATTAGTATCGTCATCAAGGGAGCCAACTACAAAAGGTGAGGATGGGTTTGAGATGTCTAAGATACAGAAGTTCTTTTTGCCTGAGGCTGTGTCAAAATTTGCCACATAGGCATATTTGCCTGAGATGGCTAAGGAGTAGGATCCGTAAAGATTAGTATCGTCATCAAGGGAGCCAACTACAAAAGGTGAGGATGGGTTTGAGATGTCTAAGATACAGAAGTTCTTTTTGCCTGAGGATATGTCAAAATTTGCCACATAGGCATATTTGCCTGAGATGGCTAAGGAGATGGCTTGGTAAAGATTAGTATCGTCATCAAGGGAGCCAACTACAAAAGGTGAGGATGGGTTTGAGATGTCTAAGATACAGAAGTTCTTTTTGCCTGAGTTCCAGTCATAATTTGCCAAATAGCAGTATTTGCCTGAGATGGCTAAGGAGAGGGCTCTGTAAAGATTAGTATCGTCATCAAGGGAGCCAACTACAAAGGGTGAGGATGGGTTTGAGATGTCTAAGATACAGAAGTTCTTTGTGCCTGAGGTGTAGTCATTATTTGCCACATAGCAGTATTTGCCTGATATGGCTAAGGAGTAGGTAAGGTAAAGATTAGTATCGTCATCAAGAGAGCCAACTACAAAGGGTGAGGATGGGTTTGAGATGTCTAAGATACAGAAGTTCTTTCTGCCTGAGATTGAGTCATAATTTGCCACATAGCAGTATTTGCCTGATATGGCTAAGGACCAGGCTCTGTAAAGATTAGTATCGTCATCAAGGGAGCCGACTACAATGGGGTTACGGGTTTCTTTTTGTAGGAGGTTTCCTCCTTGTATCTGGACCTTTTCTAAAGGCAGGGTTGTGCCAATGCCTAAGTTGCCGTTATCTAAGACTGCTAAGGTATCTAAACCTAAGGAATCAGCCAAACGTAAGGCAAAGCCTGTTGATGTGCCTGAACCTTTTATATCTAACTTGGCAGTTGGAGATGTCTTTCCTATTCCAATATTATCAGTAAAGACATTGTCAGCAGCAAATGCATATGAAACAAGCGCAAATAATAAAATCAGGGACAGTCCCCTATTCCCTAACATTTTACGCCACAATAAATTATATCTAGTCCAATATCCAAAAATTTTCATCTTCTGTTCAGATTTATTGATATAGTAAGAGTTATAAGTTCATATTTTACAAAATGTTATAAGTAAATGAAACGTCCCTCCTTTATCTAAGTTTTGCTTGTAATTTCTTTACCCTCTCCAATAATTTTTTATTCTCATCAATAAGTCCTTCATTCTCCTTCTTCAATTCCCTTATCGCCTCAACAGTCAGGGCCTCAAAGCCGAAGATGGTCAAGGTCTTATAGCCTTGAGGGTCAGTCCCCACCCATTCAGGGAATATTGGCTCAACATCCTGGGCAATCAAACCAAGCCTTGGCAAGGTGAGATTTCCGTGAGCAGCAGGGTCTTTCCATTGGAAGGAAACGCCTTTAAGCGCTAATATCTTATCCAATGGCTTGTCTATGGGTTTGATATTAGTTTTAAGCCGAATATCTGAGGAAGCAGTCCAACTGCCGCCGTTGGGCTTGGCTGCTGAGTCAAGAGAAAGTTGAAGTTGATAGGCAGGTGGATTAGTTAAGCCAATGCCAACGTAGCCATTGTCTAATACCTCTAAAAGGGTGTTGCCGGATGAATTCCTGATAATCAGGCTTGAGGTGGTTGAGGTTGAGCCTGAGCCTGTGATGGAAACAGGACCTTGGGAATCAATGCCTCCAGGGCCTACATTTAAGCCCCTACCTACGTAAAGATTCTCTCTTACATCCAAGTTCTCACTCACCCTGATAGTATTGCTTGAGATATTGCCTATTGAGGCAGTTGGGGCGTCAAGGCCTGAGATGTCTAAGATACAGAAGTTCTTTTTGCCTGAGGTTGAGTCAGAATTTACCACATAGCAGTATTTGCCTGAGATGGCTAAGGAGCGGGCATAGAAAAGATTAGTATCGTCATCAAGGGAGCCAACTACAAAGGGTGAGGATGGGTTTGAGATGTCTAAGATACAGAAGTTCTTTTTGCCTGAGGTTTCGTCAGAATTTACCACATAGCAGTATTTGCCTGAGATGGCTAAGGAGCGGGTAAGGTAAAGATTAGTATCGTCATCAAGGGAGCCAACTACAAAAGGTGAGGATGGGTTTGAGATGTCTAAGATACAGAAGTTCTTTTTGCCTGAGGCTGTGTCAAAATTTGCCACATAGGCATATTTGCCTGAGATGGCTAAGGAGTAGGATCCGTAAAGATTAGTATCGTCATCAAGGGAGCCAACTACAAAAGGTGAGGATGGGTTTGAGATGTCTAAGATACAGAAGTTCTTTTTGCCTGAGGATATGTCAAAATTTGCCACATAGGCATATTTGCCTGAGATGGCTAAGGAGATGGCTTGGTAAAGATTAGTATCGTCATCAAGGGAGCCAACTACAAAAGGTGAGGATGGGTTTGAGATGTCTAAGATACAGAAGTTCTTTTTGCCTGAGTTCCAGTCATAATTTGCCAAATAGCAGTATTTGCCTGAGATGGCTAAGGAGAGGGCTCTGTAAAGATTAGTATCGTCATCAAGGGAGCCAACTACAAAGGGTGAGGATGGGTTTGAGATGTCTAAGATACAGAAGTTCTTTGTGCCTGAGGTGTAGTCATTATTTGCCACATAGCAGTATTTGCCTGATATGGCTAAGGAGTAGGTAAGGTAAAGATTAGTATCGTCATCAAGAGAGCCAACTACAAAGGGTGAGGATGGGTTTGAGATGTCTAAGATACAGAAGTTCTTTCTGCCTGAGATTGAGTCATAATTTGCCACATAGCAGTATTTGCCTGATATGGCTAAGGACCAGGCTCTGTAAAGATTAGTATCGTCATCAAGGGAGCCGACTACAATGGGGTTACGGGTTTCTTTTTGTAGGAGGTTTCCTCCTTGTATCTGGACCTTTTCTAAAGGCAGGGTTGTGCCAATGCCTAAGTTGCCGTTATCTAAGACTGCTAAGGTATCTAAACCTAAGGAATCAGCCAAACGTAAGGCAAAGCCTGTTGATGTGCCTGAACCTTTTATATCTAACTTGGCAGTTGGAGATGTCTTTCCTATTCCAATATTATCAGTAAAGACATTGTCAGCAGCAAATGCATATGAAACAAGCGCAAATAATAAAATCAGGGACAATCCCCTATTCCCTAACATTTTACGCCACAATAAATTATATCTAGTCCAATATCCAAAAATTTTCATCTTCTGTTCAGATTTATTGA
>Ga0272448_1003454_pt1 | contig 18829 bp, 19 predicted proteins | sample YNPCB0191_FD_202220 | JGI IMG/M metagenome (GOLD analysis project Ga0272448, IMG submission 202220) | Hot spring sediment microbial communities from Yellowstone National Park, WY, United States - YNP-CB-019-1 | ecosystem: Environmental > Aquatic > Thermal springs > Hot (42-90C) > Sediment... | reverse complement strand
AGAATGGGCTTCCAGAGCTCTTTCAGTCTGCCTTTAGCGGGCAACTCGACTTCAGGCAGCTCCCATTCACGTGTAGCTAAACGCCACTTCAGCAGAATGTTCCTCAGCTGGCGGAGTCTATTTTCGTCTTCCCTGTTCAGGTCTGCCCAATCTTTTCTGGGGTAGCCCTCAGTCATGGGGATAAAGATGAAGCGTTCAAGCAAACCTTTGACACGTGGCATTTCTTCGGCTGCGCATGCCTTAAAGCAGAAAACGCGGAAGTATTTGATGAAACGCTTGTGCTGCGTTATCATGGTCCTGGGGACGACGGCGCCTTGCTTGTAGCCTGCTTTGTAGATTTTCGCCTTATCCAAGTCCTTGTAGAGACCTTGAGCTTCGTCTTCCAAGATTGTGCCAGGAGCATCTGAGTCATCCAGGTAGCCGTAAACGTCAGCTGAAGGAATTGTTACACCAAGCATCGGACGATAGGACAGCCAATTCAGCAAGCTTAAAGCTACGGTTTTGCCGCTCTCGTTGTCACCCACAAAATAGGCGTATGGAACAGTGCGGACCTTCTCTTGCTGGTAAGTTAGCAGAACGCAGGCTGCAAGGTAGTCCTTCCAAATCGGCTCCAAATCTAAAAAGAGGTCGAATTCTTCTCTGACCTTCCAGAATAGTTCCTCCCGGTTTGGCACTGCTTCTTCGTAGTAGCCGTAGGGTTCATAGGGATACTCGCTTGGGTACTCTTTTGGCAGGAAGCTTTCATCTTCCATCGTGAGAAATTCATAGACGCAAAAGATGTCTTTTCTGAGCACTAGGAAAGCTGGTTTCCCCTGGTGGTATATTGCCTCGAAGTAGCCTTGGTCTGAGTAGCCGCATACTTTGTGTGGTTTGGGCTTGTTCTTCGCTTTCTTGCTAAGCTCAAAATCATCGCAGGCTCGGTCAGTCTTGAGCAGTACGCCTCGCCTGATTGCGTCGTAGTATGTGCAAGGGCTCCCAGCGACTTTCCAGTGTGCACATTCGCCGCAGGTTCTTCCGCGTTCTGCCATGCAAAGAATCCTCTAAGTGAAAAGCTCTGTTCTGGTTGTGCCGCTGCCGCTCGTGTATTTTTCTCGAAGGGGCAAACCTGCTTTGAGGATTTCTTTTAGAATTTCGTCCTTCGGTGCGCCACTGCACTTGTTCAGCTTTTCTAAGATTGCATCTTGTTGCTGTTTTGTTAGTTCTTTCCAGTCGACCATGTACACTTTTTCGGTGCCACTTACGCCCTTGAGTCTGGCGGGTATCTCGATGATGCTTTTGACTGGGACAACTCCGTCGGGGAAGATGTCTCCCCAGTGCTTTTTGCCTTCAGCGTTCAGATCAGCCCAAGTATCATATTTCCTCAAAACTTTAAGCCTCCAGCGCGTTAGTTTTCAGTCTTAGGCTTCAGTTTCTGGCGGTAGATTCTGTCTTCTCCATAAAGCCAGTAGCTGTACTGGTAGCCTTCGCCATGGTAGCGGTCTTTGATGGTGGCGTTACTATTCCGCAGGATATTGTATGCTTGGCGCCACTTATCCTCTATGTTGCCTGATCTGTAGGCAATTTCGTACTCGCCGAGTTTGGCGCCTTGCTGAGCCTCAAACCGCAACGTCGCGAAAGTTATCTCTTGGACGGCTGCTGGCTGCTTGTTCTCTTTTGCTGCTGGCGGCGCGAAGGTTTCAAGGTATTCGTTTGCTGCGTCAGCGATCATTTGGCTGGCGTCTCGTAGCTTGACGAGAAACTCAACCTGCTTATCCATTAAGCCTCGCCCTCCAGCTCGGCTGCGTCTGGCTTCTTCTGCTTGTGTTCGTAGTCTTCTAGGTGTTCGTCTATGACTTCGTAGGCGACTTCTCGGGCGATAGAACGCAATAGGCGAGTCAGCTCCTTTCGGTTGTCTTCTGTTTCTGCCATGCACTTGTCTCCGTTATGGGTTGAAGAATTCGCTGTCTGGGATGTTTCCGCAAATTTTGGTGCAGTGTTTCCAGCAGAAATCCAAAACCCGCATCAGCTTGGGGTCGTTTGCTTCGAACTCGGCTTTGATGCCGCAGTTGCCAATCCAGATACGAACTTCAATTTTATTTTCATTCTCTAGTAGCTGGTAATGTCCTGGCGTGTTGCCAGCGTATTTTTCGAGGGCTTCCCACTCATCCACGAGGTTGACCACTTCATATCACCTAAAACTGTGTCGTGGCAGGAAAATAAAGGAATTCTGGCAGCCTCAAAGAACAGGGTTCTTTCAGGGGCTTCACAAAGAACCGGGTTCTTTGAAGTGCCTCTCAAAGAACCGGGTCTGGAAATGTGTAAACTTGAGGAGTAAACGGTTGAATTCTCGGATTAGTTTGCGTTTTTTCTTGCAAATTTGCTTAAATCACTGAAAATGGCTCTGTAGTTAGGGTGAGGTTGAAGTTTGTGAAAGCTTTGAGGGGATTGTTTTGGTGTCAGAGCAGGAGCGTATGGATGGCAAGCTTGAGAGGCTTTTGCGGCGCAACGAGAAGATACTCTTTGAGATAATGAAATCGAAGATTAGCGTGACGAGTAAGGTTGAGATGTTCGATGTCTATGCGACTATGGTGGGTGGGTTGTGTTGCCATTTAGAGGATAAGTATCTGTTTCTCAAAGAGGCGCCCAGAAAAAGTGCAAGCCGACCAGCGGGTGATTCTGATTCTGTCGATTGTCAGAAGGAAGGGTAGAGTGAAGATGCATGCGAAAGTAACTAAAAAGATAGTTGAAGAGTGCATCAGGGAGCTAAAGGTGCATGGCTTGGTGAAAGATGGCTCAGACGTGGGTACGTACGATATTACGGAGAAGGCTGAGTGCTTCATAATTGAGGCCATGCGTCGAATGCGAAAGAATTATCCGGAAGCGTCTGTGCAGGATGTGAAGTTTAGGGCTCTGATTTTTGTGGTCCTTCAACAGATGGAGCCTGTAGTTAGAAAATACGTGCCTGTTTACGTTGGCATTTTAAACGGTCTTACCGACCATATTGTTGAACGGTGAACTTTTCAGAAGACAAGGTAGTTGATGGAGTGGGAGTCACTGTTTTTGTGTTTCCTTGTCCAGTTTGGTGTTCGCCAGGTCTGCGAGAAGTATTAGGGCAGTTTCGCCGCTTATTTTTTCAAATAGGTCTTCGATGCTGTTGCTGTCTATGAATCGGGCAAGGTACGCTTTGGGTGTCAGCTGGTAGTAATTTGTTGGTCCGCCGATTCTTTCTTTAACTTGGGTTTTGCTGAGGTAGCCCTGTTCTTCAAGGTTTCTTACTCTTTTGTTTACGGTGGAAAGGCTTGTGCCTTTAAACTTTCTTGTGCTGGTTACGTTCTTTCCTATTTGACGTGTCGTCTGAGGCTGCTTGTCTTCTAGGGTGCTGATTATGGCGCGGTTTAGGGCGGCTCCTCTGCCGATGAATGGTTGGAGCGGTATGCCCTTTCTGTTTGTTTGCGCCATGTTTCTTTAGCTCCGCTGAGAGTGGTTGTGCAGGAGTGGGGGAAAACAGAGGCGCTGGAACTAGCTTATTACACTTTTTGAGGCTCCAAAGTGCGTTTTGACTCGAGGCAAAATTTTTCTAGCGCTAGAAATGTCTTGGGCAAAATTTGTTTTTGAAGGCTATTTAAACAAAATTTGTGTTTTGATGGAGCAGGTTCGGGCTGGCTGCGGGTTTTTGCCGTGTTTTGTCGAGGGTTTTTCAGGGTTTTTCTAGCGCTAGAAACGTTTTTCCCAGCGCATTTCTAGCAGGGAAACGTCAGGCTTGGTTGCGGAAATTCTTTTTGCGGGGGCGCTCAGCTTAAACTTTTGGTTTATGCTTGCTGTCTTGTGGTGAGGGCTGCTTGAGTTTGCTTCTTGTGAACGTTAAGCTGATTGTTTCTTCCTCGCTTGTTTCTTTCTCAGTCCAGTTTAGGGCAAAGTCTTTTTTCAGTTTAGCTTCGACTTTTTGGTTTAGTTCGGCTGGGAAGTTCACTGAGTAGATGGGGTAGCGGCGCTTTTTACCCTTGTAACGTTTGCTCGCCCAACGCCTTTGAAACCTAACCATCTTGACTGTTCTCCGAGAATAATTGGATGCTCTGTAAGGGCAATCGAGTTTGCATGCGGCAAATTATTGATGCTACGATTTTTGGGGTGGCATCCATAAGGGTTTGTTTTCAACTATTTCACGTTCTTGGGGCGCCGGATAAGGCAAGCCTAAGGCTTCGAATACGCTTTGCTCGGTTTCGCCTGCGATTGCTTTGTCGTTTTGGATTAGGCCTTGGCTATATTTGAGGCGCATTCCCTTTGTGATGGCTTGGGCGGCAAGCCACATGTTGTGTTCTGCTGAGCCCGTGCGGACGAGTAGGTGGATGCCGAAGGTTGCGGGTTTAGCGCGGTAGAAGTCCACTTGGAAGAGCCCGTTTTGGCAGGGCAGGAATGCCTTTACGAGGCTGTTGCCTTGGCAGCTGAGCTTGGCTTTCAAGCGTTTGAGCGTGTCGGTTATTTTTTGCCAGTCCTTGTCGGTTTTTGTGACGGCTACGAAGTCGATGTCGTGGACTTTGGCTTGGCGTCTGATGCTTCCTGCAACTTCAATTTTGAGGCAGTGGATGCTGACTGCGGTTTTGAGTTGGGCTGCAATTTTTTCTGCTTCCTGCAGATCGAGTTCAGACAGGACTGTGGCTTCGGCTTCTTGGAATAGGGTGGCTTGTTTCTTCATAGTTTTAATCGCCTCTTTAGTTGCGGGTTCTGATTTAGGGACTGGTTTGTTGTTTTGATGTGGGTAATGCGTGAGAGTACGAAGTTTTCGTCTGCGAGTGTCTTGTGGATTAGGTCTTGTATGGCAGCGTTCAAGTTGCCGTTGTAGTATGGTCTTGCGATTTTTTCTGCGAACTCAGCTATGAGAGAGGCTGGAACGCTATGAAAAGTCAAATCCACTAAAAGGTCTTCTTCTGTAGCCAATAATGAAGCCACTCTCTTTTTCACAGGCAATCACTCCGGGGCTCATGTCTATGACTCGGACTGTTTAAAAATCAAACGAACAAACGGAGCTGCCATTCCGCGGAGAGAGGTCAGTTAAAGTGAAAAAGAAATGGACAATGTCGGTGATTACAATTTGTTTAAAAAACAACTAAAGAGAATACTCTTGGATCATGAGATAGTTAACATTAGCTTGAAAATGTATCGCTTTGAATTTTAATGTATTTTCTGATGTTTGCCCCTTTAAACTCGCCTGGCGAGATTACTGCTAGCTGGTCTAATATTCTCTGTCGGCATTCTACTGCTAGGTCAAGGCAGGATTCGATTTCTTCAGGGGTAATGCTTTCCGGTGTTCTGTGAGGATATATCAATTTGAGAAGGCCTGCAGTTGTTTTCTTCAAAGCATCTTGGTTTCTGCCCGTCATTCTTCCAAAGTCAACATGAGCATCAACTAATATCTGATAATTTCTTCTTCGAAATCTAGAGAAAATTTCTGCCAAGTAGTCAGTTATAAAACCATAGCCAGTTGCATAGTTTTCAGGCATAATTTTTGGCAGTTCCCATCCTGGTAGAAAGCAATGTATGCGATCAAGAAATGCCACGTCTTTAAGTTCTTGTGGAAGTATTTCAAATAGGTGTTCATAGGAGCCTAATGGAGCCTTTCGTTCGGCATCGACTTCTATGTTTCCCGCGAGGACTATGCTTGCTTGAGCTGAGAATTCTTGGTTTCCGCGTGAAAACTTACCAGTTTGCATGTAGTCTTTCAAGATACTTATTGTTGCGTCGGGATCTGAGAAGCTAGTGTTAGCAATTTCGTCGAAGAATACAACGTCTTTTTGACCAAGAATGCCTAGTTTTCTAGTTGCTTGATTGTAAAATAGAGCGGCTGGGGTTGTCTTGCCGCCTGAAATTACAAAACATTTGCTTGAGGAGTTTCTATAAGTGTAAGTTTTTCCAGTCTCTCTAGGACCAAGCTCTATCAAGTTGTAGTTAGCCTCGACCAGAGGCACTAGACGAAGCAGAAGAAGTTGCTTTTCGCGGAAGGTAAACCTATCTGGGTTGAAGCCAATGCTTTGAACCAGTAAGTCGCACCACTCCTCCGTGGTGAATTTTGCTCTTTTCTCGATGTAGTCTTCTAAGCTGAGCCGGGTAACTTGGAATGGTGTAAATTCCGTTATGTAGAATGGGTATATTCTGCCTTTGATTTCGTAATTTGGGTCATATTGTATTGTCATTGTTCCCCATCCTCCGGCTCCAAGTAGGGTGTCACCATATTCCTTTAGTATCTTCATGTTGATTCGGACATAGTTGTCTCCTAGCGCTGGGACTTCAACCCAATAATGGTCTTTGCTAGCATCTAGTCTAGCTTGTAGCTGACCCAGAAGGATGTATTCGCTTTCTTCTTTTATCTTGCTCTTGATTAGTTCTCTTGCTCCGCTTTCTACGTAGTGTTCATTTATAATCTTGTCAATCTTCTTTTGTCCGATTATTGGGTTGTTAGGGTCGACGTATTTAGCGACGAGATATTCCATTACGTAGCGTGGGAATTCCTTGTAAGCTTCGTTCCACCTTGCTAACGGTTTAAGTATTACTCGGTCGCTAAATACTGAGAGTATTTTTTCGTCTAATGGATTCAATTGTTTTACACTCCTATTTTATCTAGTCCGCCGAAACTGAATTCAACTTTATCTTTTCTTTCTTTCACGGAGATCGGAACGATTTTTCTTTGAGGTCTTGTGACTTTGCCATCGGGAGTTTTATACGTAAGAACAAGTTCGAGATGTTTAAGTCTTAGGTCTGGTTTTACAAAATTAAAGTCTAACCGCTTTGTTTCTTTCGCGAAGAGGTGAGAAAGGTACTTTTGCTCAAGGCCTGTGTTGGTTCTGATGGTTAGTTCAAATTCTGTTTCCTTATTGCCGGCGTTTTCAGCCTCGATTTCTATTTGTGAGGATTCGTCTTCTATTAACTGTACTATCTCTGGGAGTTTTAGTGTTATAGCTACTGTAGGAGCCGTTATTTTCTCCATTACGGCGGCTGGAACGACCATTTCATCTAATGATATGCCGCCATGAGCGTAACGAGAATATTTTCCTTTTTCTCTTTGGAACCATTTTCTTCCTCTGGCTACGGTGAAGTATTCATAATTATTGTAGGATAGCTGGTATCCAGCAGAGTGGCGGATGTTTTTCAGATGCCTATAGGCGATTATCTGCTTCTTTGCTGTATCAGTGGTGTATTTTGGCCATTCGTGGCTTTCTACTCTTATTCCATCCTCTGGTAGAAGCTCAATAAAGCCGTGATCGCTGGTTAAGATTATGTAATCATTGTCTCCAATTCTTTGCTCGAGATCGGGAAGAATTTGACGCTCTAAGGTTCCCTTTATTGATTCATTTAGTTCGTAAATGCCTCCTCGAAAACTGTGGATCCAGTCATCACTTAAATTGTAAATTAGGATGTTGTACAGAAAGGCGCCTTCATCAAGTCTTCTCTGAGCAAAGTCTGTTTCACTGCTAACAGTTACTCTTAGTTTTGCTTTTGCTTCATATCTAGAAAGTCTAAATAGTTTTGAGGCCAAGATGTTGTGGTCCGAAGTGTATCCGCCGTCATAATCTGTCCAATCTGCAGGAGATGCGCCTGCCAATATAGCGACACGCGCAATGTCGGTTTCTGAAGGAAGCATTGTTAAGTACAGTTTTTCGTCTTTTACTTCAAATTTTGAGGAGAGAATTGGTTTGACTATTTCATGCCATGTATCTAATCGCATTCCATCAAAAATCAGAAGCCATAGCTTTTTCTCTTTTGTAAATGTTATTCTTTTTTGGAAAACATGTTCATCGGCGATATTGATTGCGAGTCTAGGATGGGAAAGATAGCTTTTCCAGTTTCTCTCTATTAACGAGGATAGATTGAGGTCAGCGGTTTCGAGTTTCTTTAATATTTGCTTAGTTATTCGTGAAAGATGTTCTGAGAGATTCTTTCGCAATTGGTCGTCATAAACTGCCTTTAGATACTTGTTGACTTTAGCTATCTCGTATTCGATTTTAAAAAATCCACTTGCTTCATACCAATCGATCAGAGAGGCGAGGTCGGTTTTTGCTTCAAATGATCTGTTCAGCACTTCTAGTATTGATGCTATGCCAATTAGGAGTTTTAGTATTTCAATTGCTTTTCCAGAGAAAGCAGTGTCCAGTTTTTCTACAAGTATTGGGTGAGAGTTTAGTCCTTGTGCCCAGTCGAAGTCGTTTAGGTTTAACTCGTTATTCTTCAATGTTTCCTTTAGGAAATTATTACAAAGTGTATATGCTAATAGTGGCGATCTTTCGTCTTGGATTGCTTGAGATAGTTCAGCAATTGTTTTTAGATTTGAATTGTCAATTATTTTGGCTGCCTCTTTTGTGCTGAGATTTTTTTCTGATACTGTTATCAGTCGCAGTTTTAGGTCTGGTCGTGACCTTATGTTTTCCAAGACTTTGTCAATTGTCTGGTTACCAAGCGGTTCTGGGTCAAAAGGTAATAATGCCATTCCTTTTAGCTGAATTATGGGGTTTGCTATTTGATATCGTTGTGCTCCATCTAGAAGATATAGAAAGGTGGCGAGGTCGCGTGTGTCAATTTCTAGCCAAGGTGCTATTTCTGAGTAACTTAGAGGAAGGCTATTCTCAATTATTTCTTTCAGTAGTGTGATGTCTTCTTTGTTGAGTTCGGTGGAGAGAACCACTGCAAGATATTTCTCTAGTGCTTCTTGGGCGGTGATGTTTCCAAATAGGAGGTAGTCCATTGGAAGCTTGGGGTTTCTGAACGCGATGAGAAGAGCTTTTACGTGGTTGGCATTTAATGGAGCTTTCGGTGGAAGTTCTTTTCGTAGTTCTTGGTATACGGATCTGAAGTTGGAAAGGTCGTTGCCAATTTCTTCGCTGTGATCGAAAATTTGGACTGGCCACACCTCGCCAGGGATTATTTTGCTTAAGATGTCAGGAAGTGAGAGATCAATTATTTTTTCAACTTTTTCGACTATATCATAAATGTAACTTAGGTCTATTTTTTCTTCTCTGCGTTTAGACGGGTAAGTGATCCACAGAATTATTGGTGTGCTCTTGGTTTTTGTTAACTCGTGAAATTGTTTTCTAAATGTTAAATCGTTTCCGTAATAATGGATAATTTGCCATTTCTTTTCGTTTGCGTCCACTAATTCTTTGTCTAGTTTGAGGAACCTTTGCGGATCTAGTGTGATTACGAGGTTTGTAACAAGAGGCAATCCGCTTATAATGCTTTCAAAGAATTCGCTTACTGTTTGGATAGGCTTTCTCATTGACTATTCACTTCTGTTTTCGCAGATTATGCCTAGTTTTTTGATGATTTGGTAGAGTGGTGGTGCAACATTTAGTGGATTGACCTTTCTAAAAACTAATGCTCCTTCCCAGTAGAGGCTGAATTGATAGCAGAACCATACCCAGAAGCAGAGTTTTTCTTGGCTTGGTTCAATTGGCGACTCTCCTTTTATGAATGCTCGTATTTCGTTAATTTCGCCTCGGATGCTTGATAACAGTTCTTTGTCTGGGATTTCTTTGAATTTGTAACGTTCCCAGTAGCGCACCTTAGTGCCAACTTGGAGTTCGCTCTGTACTCCCACGCCCAAGTATTTATCTGCCCATTCAGCAAGCCCAATTTTTGGGCCGAATTTCATGAAGCGAGACCTAGCGCGTTTGCTTTTGATATCTTGCATTATGCAACAGTAAACTGTGCTTTCAGGCGTTCTACTCTTGGATTCTACTAATTCGGCGGCTAGAATTTTTCTGGTTAGTTCGGTAGGACCCATTGGTCTGTTTTCTCGTTTAAGGATTTCGTACGCTGCATCACACCAAGAGTAGGGTTTTGACATTTTCTACTCCCGTAATTTATTTTTGCATACTTCTGCTATTTTCTTTGTTTTTCTCCAAGTTTCTGGGTCGACTGCACTATTGCTTACGTATTCGAAAAGCTTTGATCCTTCTTGATATAATCCGTTGCGATAACAGAATTCTATCCACTCGCATAATTCAGTGTCTGTTGGTACTATGTCTGTGCTGCCTCTAAGGTATTGGTCTATTTGGCGCGCTGTGTGATCTGAGACTTTCTTTATTAAACGTTCTTTTTCTGCGGTTGTGGGGTTCCGCCATGCGCCCTTTTCTTCTATGAAGTTTTCTTCAAGAATTTTTTGCAGCTCTTTTTTGAGTTGGTTTGGACCTAAGGCTCTGAAGAAGTCTGGGATTATATCGCCGTATTTGCGGGGTTTATTGAGGAAGGTTTCTAGCCATTCGATTGCTTCTGCTTCGCTGGATATGAATCCGAATAGCTTTTTTTGTCCTGAGGTTTTGGGTCTTTGAAATGGTAGGTACCAGTGCTCATCTATTTCTCTGAAGTTTTCTTCGAGGATTTTCTTGAATTCTTCAAAGCTTAGCCTTCCTAGCGGTTTGTTTTGCTGCATGAAGAAGCCTATGGTTTTGCTGTGAAGCATTCGGGCTGTTCTTTCGTCGCACTCTGAAATTGGAAGGTCTCGAAGTTTGTCTGCTATAAATCCTATTATTGCTTCTTTTGTTGTTTTTCCTTCAATTCCGTTCTTAACTGTGGCCTTTGGTTTGTAACAATTGACCACTACATCGTAGCCAACGGCTCCCGTTGAAGTTACCTGTTTGAAAGACCGCTGCTTCTTGTCGAATGTTCCTATCATACCGACAACAAAGCCTGCCTCTGATAAGCCTTCTTGAATAGCTTGCCATACACGACCATCAGAATTATGAAAAACCATAGACATCCAACGCCCAGGTTTCAGTACTCGATAAATTTCTTTGAAGGATCGAGTCATTAAGCCCTTGTATTCTGCAATGCCTTTTCCTTGGGAGTTATTTATTATCGCTTCTTCATTGGTCTCAGTAAATTGATTTAACCATGATTCCCACAAGAAGTTTAGTTCAGAGTACATCAGATTGCCGCCAAATGGCGGGTCTGTAAAAACATAATCAATTGACTCTGAAGGTATGTTTGAAAGATTTGTTGCAGATTGGACTGACAACGCAAAATCATTGTCTGTTCTTTTAATTTGAGCGAGTTCCTTGAAAGCTTTATAAATTCCGCGTGGACCCCAAATTTTTCGTCTCAAAAACCGGTATACATTCATATCTTTGATTAGAGAAGGAACATAGAGCGTGCCGGAAACGTTTCCAGTTCTTTTACCATATCTACCCATTTTTGAACTTATTGTTAAAATTGATGAGAAAAGGAAGCGCATCTTTTCTCTGATTCTACTTTCTAAAGGCATGTTATTGATAAGATCCCAAAGACTTGCTAAGAACCATAAATTACGTATTGTAAAGAAATGATGAGCATGTGTTATGTCTCTATGAACCCCCGCCCGCCATGTATCACCCCATTGTCGTCCTTTAAACATCATTGGATAATTTGGAAACCATAGTGGTTTTTTCTTGCCATTTATTGGCAAAAATCCGCCGTCATGAGCAATGATATCTGGCTTACCACAAAGATTCCAACGCTGTTCAATTTGCCTAATTTTCTCGACGTCAAACTCGTTGGCATTAGTTTCCTGTCTTTTGCAAATTGGGCATGTGTAGTTTACTCTGCTAAGCTTCACACCAATTTTCTTGCAGTCAGTTTTTGCAAGTTCTTTTCCACAACTAGGGCATTCGAATCTTTTTCTAACATTCCCTGTTCTTTCCACAGCCACGTCGTAGAGTAGAAAACTTTGATTGCATCGAGGGCATTTGAATTCATCACTCACTATCGAATATTCGATAACGGCTTTACTTCCACATTTTCGGCATATGGTCTCATAAAGCCAATCTGCTAGGTCCTTAAGGCTTTTCATAATTTCTTTAGCTTGGCGATCAAATTCATCCAAGTCTATAGGGGCGCAATAGCCTTTAGTGATAAATGCTGCGGCAGGTGATATCTCGATTAGTATGGGTCGCCGACCGTGTTTCAGAGCCGCTATTCCCATCATTCCTGAACCGCAGAATGGGTCAAGTACTAAATCTCCTGGTTCCGTGTAATGTAAAATGAATGGTTCAATACCCTGTAGTGGTACTTTAGTGTGGTAAGAGTGCGCATTATAAATGGGCGAAACTTTTCCGGCTCTGACATCTGAGGCAAACGGCTCCCTATAGTATTTGTCGCTTTTTGGGTCATAGGGTTTACCATATTTTTTCACAAATCTTGTAACTGCCGACAAATCGCTTTCGATTAGCTGCTCATTCAATCTATTCACCGAGAGAAATTCTTATTTTCTTGCCAGGATTTTCCTTCTTTGCTTTCTTAACTTTGTTGAGAATCTCCTCTCTGAAGGCAGTAACAACGTCTTCAATGCGCCCTTCTTCAACAAACGCGAATCTTTGAGCAAACTCTGAAATTGACATCTGAATGGTCACAATATTTGCCCTTTCAAGCAGCTTACCTAGATAATCTACTATAGAATCTGAAAGAGCACCGACAAAAGACATTACGTCACGTGACCGAATCGAATTGACCAGTTTAGTCAACCTTTTCTCCTTGTCCATATTCAAGATTGGCTCCGTTAGTATTGCCTGCGTCTTTTCCATTCCCACTTGAACATTCCTATCAACGGCCCCAAGAAAATTGTCAACAACACTAACTTCAGACTTATCAGTCAACGCAAGGCCGCAATCCTTACAAACCGACACAGTATCTGCAACAACAGGATCCGCTGCACAAGTTTCCAGTTTCTCCTGCAACTTAAAGAACTCTTCTTTACTAAGCGACAAATTCATACCCAGCTTGTTCAGTCGCAAAATAGCCTCAATCTTTAAAGCCACAGCTGCATCGTCCAATTTTTTCTTAGCATTGTTGATTTGGGTATAGTAGTCTCGATGGTGAATCTGATATAGAGGTCCATACTGCCTCTTGAAGGCATCAAATTGCTTCGTGACAGCTTCAAGCTTTGTTGGATCCGCCAAAAAGGACTCAAGTTCAAGCTGTTCCAGAATAGAAGCCTTCAAAGAGGTCAACTCTGCCTCATCAGCAGGTAACGCAGCCTCATCCAAGTAGGACTTGATAGATAGCAAAATTGTAGCTTGATCCGCCAATTTCATAAGATTCGTAAAGGTTTCAGCATTATTCTTAAAAACAGGTTCACTTGAACCAAAGATGTCCACCACAATTTCTCTAAACTCAAGGTAAGTCTGCGCTTGGCAAACCTTCCCAATATTACTCAAAACTTCAACCCTATCAAATCTTCGACCAAATCCATCCCATAGAGCCTCTAAAGTCCTAATTGCATTAGGAATTTTCTCCGCTGTAATTTTTAGAGATTGTAACAAACGCTTCTCCTGTTCCTTTATGTCTTCCGGCTTAGTGGCAGTCTTCAAATCTTGTTCAGGGGCAATAACACGTGCAAGGGTCAAAATATCATTCCAGCTAACTTCAGTACTTCGTCCAAGCATGTCGAAATCTTCTTCAAATTTTCCTCTCCAATCCACTTCCGGCACATTAAACGATGTAACCTTTGAGCCCCTAAACGACTGTCTATGTCCATCTTTCAATCGAATTTCTACGCTGGGATCGCCGTGTCTAACAAAACATAAAAGATACAACGTAAGCATCTCTTTCGTTAGGCCATAAGGTGGCGCCTCAAACTCTTGGAATAATTTCCAAACAGGAATTTCACCAGCACATTCTTCCAGTTTTCTTTTAAGCAACGCGAATAACCTGTTGCCTTCAGGGTTAAAGACCCGAGGGGATGAAGCAGTCGAAAGTTCCAGCCCAGGCCCAAAATTATCACAGGCACTAAGGGCCGCAGGACCAGGATCTTTCCCAAAAAAGCCTTCAAACACTTTCCTTGCGTCTGCTGCAGAAAACCTCTTCTTGAAAGCAGAGGAGTCAAAAAGAGGACACTGGTACGCATTACCCAACAACGGCTCTACTATACTGCTGATAATTCTCTCTAAGGAATCAGTTGAAAAGACCCGCTTTTCATCAATTGCCAGTGATTGTTGAGTATACAACTTGCCATCCTTGAAAAGCGGAAGCTGAGTTAAGAGTAACTCAGCAATATACTCATTCTTCTTGTTTTTAACCCATTGCTTTGCTTCCTCAGCTTCAGGACCACTTTTCTTCGAGTACAAAGTTTCCATCTCTGTAATCGCTAAATAATTTAATGCCGCCTCTTTCGCTAAATCACTAAAAGAACCTGGTACACAAACGCAAATCCGTTTATCTCTCAGCCTACTGCCATCAAACGGCATATTCCTAGCAAGTATTACAACTCGAAAATGAACATCTTCCTTTAATGGATCACCATATTCTGGTCTCCAATTTCTCGTAACAATGACTTCTCCAAGGTAATCCACGTTTTGAAACTCAATATAGACCCTGTTTTTCTGGTCAAATGGATACTCTGAAAATAATGATTTTCTTCCGCCAGTTAATTCAGGCGGCGCAACCAAATTTCTTTCCCAGCAATCTTGAATCTTGTACTCTTGAGAAGCGAGTTTCTTTTTTTCCTCATCGAATTCTTGCTTAGGACGTATTGTTACCTCTCCTGTAATTCTGAAGATGACACCCTTTTCTTTTATGAACTCGATTTGAGGAAGATCACGCAATTTAGATAACACGTTTTCAACAGCGTCTTCAGCCTTTACAATGTCTGATTCAATTAACGACATTTCTGCCAGTTCCTGAACTGACAAATATTTTGGCGCGTCTAAATAGGCAAGATTCCACAGAAATAGGCTCGTAACAATTCTTTTTGCTATTAATTCATCATCCTTGTCAAGTTCGAGATCTGGTAATCCTGCAATTGCTGCTTGATAGGATTTATAGGATTGACGATAATCTATGGTTTCAAGATCACGAGAAGATATGCCACCAAGCAGATCACTGACAGCGATTAACATATTTCTTTCTAGAATTGCTGTGTCAGAAAGAACACGCGCAATTATATTTATTCCAGACCTAGCGGTAGGCAACTGTCTTTTGGTTATGTTTCGTATAGCTTCAAAGCATTTTGGCTGAAACGGAAAAGCTGAGAAGAAATATTCACGACTTATGCTTTTCGCAAAACTAAATTGTTTGAAATAGTATTGGTAGTACTGCTCAATTTCAGGTATTCTGTCCTCTCTCAATTCTCTTACTCTCTGCGAAACAATAATGTCGTATTCCTTCTCCGCTTTGTCAGCAAGCAAAAGTATTGTCCTAAAGCGGTCTTCCTTAAGCTTGGTCGGTGCAGGCAGATGAGAGGCAACAACTATGAAAAGGTTAAGACGTTGATCCTTAGGAAGAACCCACGCTATTGTTTCCAGCACTTCTTCAAAAGCAGCATGTTCTTTTGATTTCTCAGGGTATTTCATTTGCAGAGTCGCAAATTCATCTATTACAAAAAGCATGCCATTGTATCCATTCTTAATCAGTTGATCATAAATGTGTATAATTCTATCCTTTGTCGTTGTAGAGATCCTAAGTCGAATATTTTCTTTTTCACAATAAGCACTAATATATTTGGCAAGCTGCTCTCTTGAAATATGGGCAGGGTCAATTTTGTATTCCTGCTTAATAAAGCCATTAATTGCTTCCCTAAGCGCATTGGAACACGTCTTGTACCAATCTAGGATTTCATCCGTTGTTGTTATTGAAAACTTGTCTTTTAGACCCATATCAATTAAAGTTTCCTCAATGTGCCGCTCTATTATTCCCAACAGACTCTCCTGTCCTTTCTCGATACTCGCTTCCCCTTTAAGATTAATAATCACTGGAAATAGTCTTGCTTTACGTATTCTAAAACTGTAATTTCGAATTTCCTGATCTCGAACAAGCGACCATAAAGCTTCACTTGTATCCATCAAAAGGCAAGCTAAAGTTGCAATAAAATGCGTCTTTCCAGCTCCATACTCAGCCTGAACCCAAAACCCTCCGCCGCGACCACTTGCGACACTGTCAAGAATTGTTTCAAAGTGTTCCCGTATCGAATCTGTGAAAATATACGTCTCAACTGTCTCCTTGGGATGTTGCTGAATCTCTCTGAGAAGAGATAGAGTAGTTTCACCTACTTTCTTAGGGATAATTAAATCTCCAATTTTGGCTCTCAATCATTTTGCCTCCACGACATTTTCAAAACCTGCTAAATTTGCAAGATACTTTAGTGTTACCTCAGGATCATAACGAACATATTCTGGAAATACCAGAAAATCCATGTTCTTTGGTTTAGGAACAATGAAGACAACCATTGTCCTATCACCAAGATAAAAATCATAAAAAGCAGTCAACCCCACTCCATACCTGGCGAAAATGCTTGCAGAATTGACAACAAGCAGCTGTTGCTTACCCTCTTTACGCGCTTGCTCGTAAAGACTAGAAAGCTTGGTCTGCAATGTCTTCTCAATTTTTCTTCGGATGGACATTTCGTCAACTTCACTTTCAATGAGCTCAGTTTCCGCTGCTACATCTAGTTCCATTATCAAGTTTTTGCCAACTAACTTAACAAATTGAGTCTTATCATCGTTCCACACGAATACATGCTTGCCTGGAACAGGGCGTGACTTAAATTCTGCAATCATTTTTCCAAAATTATCCAACATCATAGGCGGATCTTCCTCTGAATGAATTCATCAAATGAATAACGAGTAGTAATTTGCTCCAGTTGATCAGCAACAATATACTTAGCTATGGCTCCATTTGCATCCGCCTCTTGCAATATCTTCTTAACAATTTCTGGAGAACGAATGCCAATGTATTGCCAAAAACTATTTGCCAGTATCTCTTTCACGGTCACCGTTCTGGGAGTCGGAGCAAAAAGATAATGCACAAGAATCAATAACGCTGTTTTTGGAGGATCTAAATCAGAAATTGTATATCCTCTGTTTGCAAGACATACGAAACCAGTATAACGAATTGCACCACTAAGAGCTCTAAGAGGATCAGGTTTTACTACACCATATTTTTTCACCAAAAAATCCTTCAGATGCTCTATCTTAATTACTTCTCCAGGCGTACGGGCCAAAACATGTTTTAAGATGAATTCAGCGACAACTGGTTCAGTGGTCAAGTACTGATAACGCATTAATTCTTTCAGCAACAACTCATTTCGGTAGAAAGTCCATACCTTCGTCAAAGGATTCTCGATAGAACGAGAAGGAAAAAACCATCGAATTATCGACGCCGTATTCCTCTTTCTAACATAACTTGAATTCTGAGGAAGAGTCTTTTCAAGCTCCTTTCGAAATGCCTGAAAACTGCTGAACTCAGAACTCAATTTAACAGCGTACATACTGTCTTCCCAAAGTAGGCGCCTCATCATGTAAAGCTTATTACCTGCCGCGGATGATTCCTGCAACTTGCCGTGCACCTATAATCCTCTATCCGCTACTCAGTTAATATGACTAACCATAAATATTTTTTATGCATATTAACTAAAGATTTCGTAAAACATGCACTTTATACGTCAAGCTCTGCCTTTCATTTACCAGCCTGAATGCCGCTTGCAGACCAGAATAAGTAAACTTTAGGCTGCAAGAGAAAACCGCACAACTTAATCAAGCGCGAAAGCCTTTCAACGGCAGCTCTCTTTATCGCCTCAACGTAATCTTTCCTGCGCCCAAACACTTGAATAAGTGTCCTGAAAAGTAACTTTCAGTTGTTTCAATGCCGCGGCATTTCCAAATAGCTTTTTAAGGTAGGAAAGTAAGAATATACACGGTGACTCAATGGCGCAAAAAGAAAAGGCAGACGTCACAGTAGTCAGCGAGAAAGGGCAAGTCGTAATCCCCCAAACCATACGAAAGAAGCTGGGAATAAGACCAAAAACCAAACTGTTAGTTTACGGCTACGAAGACGCCGTAATCATGAAAAAGCTTGAAGTACCCGACATAACCAAAGAACTCGAAGCCCTATACAAAAGAGTAGACGCCAGAATCGCAAAATACGGCGCGCTCACGCAAGAAGAAGTGGAAGCAGAAATACAACAATACAGAAAAGAGAAAGCAAAGTGAGCGCATGCACGTCGCAGTTTTCGACGTCAACGTACTCGTATCCAGTCTAATAGTAAAAGGCAAACCGAGAGAACTATGGCTTAAAGCAAAAGCCAACGAGTTCACACTGCTCCTATCCAGCCAGATTGTTTCCGAATTTATTAACGTAATCAGCCGCAGAAAATTTGCAAAATACGTGAAAGAGTACGACGTAAAAGTGTTCTTAGAAGCCTTACATCAAACAGCCAAATTCACAAGAATAAAATCAAAATTCAACGTAGTAGCGGCAGACCCTGCCGACGACACCATTCTAAGAACAGCGGTTGACGGCAAAGCTGACTGCATAGTATCAGGAGACAAGCACCTACTTGCTCTGAAAGAATTCAGAGGAATAAAAATCTTAACAGTGGACGAAATGCTGAGTCTGCTAAAAGAAGAAAACCCACAGAAATAGGTCACCTGCCAACTTGGCCACAAACAGAATCTCATGAACACCCAACCGCAAGACGCCCACTCCAGAACAAATAAACTTTATTCTGCAGAAGAACACCGCACAGTTTGATCAAATGCGCCAAGCGTTCAACGCTTGCGTTCTTTATCGCTTCAACGTACTCTTTCTTGCGTCCATAAAGCTGATGTGGAAATAAGTATTTCATAAAGCGCGTATGGCAATGCTTACTGAAAGCCTCTCTCACCTTTTCTAAATCCTCACCGCTTAGGATTTGCAGTTTATTTAAAACGTATTTCTCGCTTCCCAGCAGTTGAAGATTGAAGCCAAGCTGCTCCAAAACCTCAGCGATTCTTAAGGCTTCTTTTGGCGGAAGCTGCTCAGCCACTTTCCGCATGCCAGCCTTCTCCGCAAACGGGTTGTACTTCGCCATGACCGCAGGCATCTCCACGCAGGGCGTCCCAGCCTTAGCCAATGTTTC
>Ga0272448_1003453_pt1 | contig 18836 bp, 11 predicted proteins | sample YNPCB0191_FD_202220 | JGI IMG/M metagenome (GOLD analysis project Ga0272448, IMG submission 202220) | Hot spring sediment microbial communities from Yellowstone National Park, WY, United States - YNP-CB-019-1 | ecosystem: Environmental > Aquatic > Thermal springs > Hot (42-90C) > Sediment... | reverse complement strand
AGAAGACGCCCGGCCCGGCCGCAACCCGAAGGGACGCGGCGGCCTGGGCGCCCCGCTTCGTTGCGTCTCGTCGAAAGGGGTCCACCCTTTCTTCCTCGCCGCGCCTCGCGGATGCATCCCAGGGCGCACGCGTCGCGCCAGAGATCCCCGAAGGGCCAGGCCCCGGGGCTTGGAGGACGAGGCGGGCGAACCGGAGGCGAGCCACCCGGGAAAGCCCCCAAAGGGCACCTTTCCGGGGCCGCTTCGAAGCAAAGCCCGGCTTTTCCCCCGGAGGGCGTGGTTGCGAAGCTGGGTCCCGCGAAGGAAATCCCGAGGGTACGTTGAGGATTCGAACGCCGAAGTCCGACAAAGCCCAAGGTCCGGGACTTGCGGCCTCAACCAAAAGAGAGTGGGGGGCGGGAACGGCATGTGGGCACCTGCGGGACGGGGCGCCCGAAGGGCGCCGGGAGGCCATCAAGCGGAGCGCGGACGCGCTGGCGCGGAAGCGCCCGGTTGAGGCCTCCCCCGCCGCGCCGCAGGCGCGGCACCCGTCCCGCATGGCTCCTAGGAGAGCGGAGCGGATCTTCTTGGACAGGGATGGCCTGGCTCGATTTCGTCCCCTACTCCTCCTTCTCGCGCTCCTGGCCATCCTGGCGCTGGGAGCGGCCTGCGCCCCAAAAAGCGGCGCGGGAAAACCCTTGTACCGCTGCCCCATGCACCCCCAGGTGACGTCGGACAGGCCCGGGGACTGTCCCATCTGCGGGATGCGGCTCACCCCCGTGGAAACGCCGGCGGCGCCCCCTTCCTCTCCCCAGCCGAAGCCGGCCTCCGAGGCCCTTCCCCAGGGGACGCCTTCGAAAAGAACCCTTTACCGTTCCACCATGAACCCCGAAGAGGTCAGCGACCACCCGGGGAAGGACTCCATGGGAATGGAGATGGTCCCCTTCGAGGCCCAGGGAGCCCCCACCGCCTCCATCGCCGGCCGGGCGGCGGTCTCCCTCCCACCCGACCGCCTCCGCCACCTCAACCTGACCCTCGGGACCATCGTCCGGAAGCGGATGAGCCGGGAGGTGCGGACCTCCGCCCGGATCACCGCCGACGAGACCCGCCTCTTCCGGGTGGCCCCCAAACTCTCCGGATGGGTGGAACGGCTTTACGTCAACGTGACCGGGCAGGCGGTCCGAAAGGGGCAGCCCCTTCTGGACCTCTACAGCCCCGAGCTGGTCGCCTCCCAGCAGGAGTTGCTCTCGGCCCTCGCGGCGTCCAAGCGGCTGGAGAGCAGCCCGTACGAATCGGTCTCCCGGGGAGGAAGTGACCTTCTGGAGGCGGCCCGGCGCCGTCTGAGGCTCTGGGACATTTCGGAGGAGCAGATCGCCCGGATCGAAAGGACCGGCCAGGTGCAGAGAACCCTCACCCTCTTCGCCCCGGCCAGCGGGTACGTGGTGGAGAAGAACGTCCTCTCCGGCCAGAAGATCCTTCCGGGGGACTCCCTGCTGGTGATCGCTGACCTCTCCGTGGTCTGGGCCGAAGCGGACGTCTACGAGTCCGATCTCCCCCACGTCCAGGTGGGGATGCCCGTGACGATCACCCTTCCCTACTGGCCGGGAAAGCGTTTTCAGGGGCGGATCCGCTTCCTGAACCCCTTCCTCGACCCCAAGACCCGCACCCTCACCGCCCGCCTGGACGTCCCCAACCCCGAACTCCTCCTCAAACCCGACATGTACGCCGACGCCACCCTCTCCTTCGACCTGGGGGAGGGCCTGGCCATCCCCGAGGGGGCGGTGATGCGGACGGGTGTCCGGACCTTCGCCTTCAAGGTGGTCTCCGACGGTTCGCTGGAGCCCGTCGAGATCCAGATCGGCGAGCGGAGCGGCGGCGATTACCTCTTGCTGGGGGGCCTGGCCGCCGGGGACCGCGTGGTGACCTCGGCCAACTTCCTCATCGACTCCGAGTCCTCCCTCCAGGCCGCCCTCGAGGCGGTGGCGGGGCGGTAGATGGTCCGGAAGATCATCGAGTTCAGCGCACGCAACCGGCTGCTCGTAATCTTGATCGTGGCGGTGGCGGTGGCGGGCGCCATCTATACGATGAAGCAGATCCGCCTGGACGCCATACCGGACCTTTCGGACACCCAGGTCATCGTCTATACGAAGTGGGACCGCAGCCCGGACATCCTGGAGGACCAGGTCACCTACCCCATCATCGCCGCTCTGCTGGGTACGCCCAGGGTCAAGGCCATCCGCGGCTTTTCGGACTTCGGATTTTCGTACGTTTACGTCATCTTCCAGGACGGAACCGACATCTACTGGGCGCGAAGCCGGGTCCTCGAATACCTCTCCAAGATCCAGGGAACCCTTCCTCCCGGCGTCCACCCCGAACTGGGCCCGGACGCCACGGGCGTGGGTTGGGTCTACATGTACGCCCTCGTGGACAAGAGCGGGAAGCACGACCTGGCCGCCCTGCGCACCTATCAGGACTGGTACCTGCGCTACGCGTTGCAGAGCGTGCCGGGCGTTTCCGAAGTGGCGGGCATCGGGGGCTTCCAGAAGCAGTACCAGGTCACCATTGATCCCAACCGCCTCCAGGCCTACAAGATCTCCATCATGGAGGTCATGAAGGCGATCCAGAAGAGCAACAACGAGGTGGGGGGACGCCTCATCGAGTGGGCCGGCACGGAGTACATGGTCCGCGGCAAGGGATACGTGAAGTCCACTGCTGACCTGGAGAAGGTCGTCGTCAAAACCAACGAGACGGGCACGCCGGTCCTCCTGAGGGACGTGGCGGACATCGCCTTGGGGCCCCAGATCCGCCGGGGCATCATGGACTGGAACGGCGAGGGCGACGCCGTGGGCGGCATCGTGGTCATGCGCCACGGCGAGAACGCGCTGAATGTGATCCGAAGGGTCAAGGCCAAGATCGCGGACATAAAAGGCTCCCTGCCCGATGGGGTGGAAATCGTCCCCGCCTACGACCGCTCCGAACTCATTCAATCCTCCATGGAGAACCTGAAGGAAGAACTCCTCCTGGAGATGGCCATCGTCAGCCTGGTCATCCTCTTCTTCCTCTGGCACTTCCCCTCGGCCCTGGTCCCCATCCTCACCATCCCCATTTCCGTGCTCCTGGCGTTCATCCCCATGTACTTGCTGGGCATCAGCTCGAACATCATGAGCCTCTCCGGCATCGCCATCTCCATCGGCGTCCTGGTGGACGGGGCCATCGTAGAGGTGGAGAACGCCTATAAGAAGCTCGAACTCTGGGTGGCGGGCGGCCGCAAGGGGGATTTCCACAAGATCCGCCTGGAGGCCCTTCTTGAAGTGGGTCCCTCGGTCTTCTTTTCGCTCCTGGTCATCACCGTCTCCTTCCTCCCGGTCTTCACGCTCGTGGACCAGGAAGGGCGCCTTTTCACACCGCTCGCCTACACCAAGACCCTTGCCCTTGCCATCGCGGCCCTGCTGGCCATCACGCTGGACCCCGCTGTTCGCATGCTCTTCGCGCGGATGGAGCCCTTCCAAGTCACGCCCAAGTTCCTTGGGAAAGCCATGGATGTTCTTTTCATCGGGAGTTACTACCCTGAAGAGAGGCATCCCGTCAGCCGGATCCTGTTCAGGCTCTACGAGCCCCCTTGCCGTTGGGTCTTGCGGCACCCGAAGTCGGTCATCGCCGCGGCCGCGCTCGTCGTGGCCACGACGATCCCCGTCTACTTCAGGCTGGGCGAGGAGTTCATGCCACCCCTGAACGAGGGGACCGTCCTCTACATGCCCACGACCCTGCCCGGCATGTCGGTGACCCAGGCCCAGCAACTCATGGAGACGCAGGACCGCATTCTCAAGTCCTTTCCTGAGGTGGTGTCGGTCTTCGGCAAATCGGGACGCGCCGATACGAGCACCGACCCGGCCCCCTTCTCCATGATGGAGACCACCATCGTTCTCAAGCCCCGGTCCCAATGGCGCGGCAAAGACCGCTGGTACTCCTCGTGGGCCCCCAAGCCGCTCAAGGCCGTCCTCCGTCACATCTGGCCGGACCACATCTCCTACGAGGAACTCATCAACGAGATGGACCGGGCCATCCAGATCCCCGGTAACACCAACGCCTGGACCATGCCCATCAAGGGCCGCATCGACATGCTCACCACGGGGGTTCGGACCCCCATCGGCATCAAGGTTCTCGGCGGCGACCTCGAGGAAATTCAGCGCGTCGGCGAGGAGCTCGAAAAGCTCATGAAAACCATCCCCGGCACGCGGAGCGTCTTCGCCGAGCGCGCAGCCGGCGGCCATTTCGTGGACTTCACGCCGCGCCGGGAAGGGTTGGCCCGGTACGGTCTGACCCTAGACGACCTCCAGGCCGCCCTCATGTCGGCCATCGGAGGAGAGACCATCTCCACCACCGTCGAGGGCCGCGAGCGTTACTCCATCAACCTGCGATATCCAAGAGACTTTCGAGCGAACCTGGACCAGCTCGAACGGGTCCTCGTTCCGACGATGGGCGGCGCCCAGATCCCCATGGCCCAACTGGCCGATGTGACCGTCCGTTCCGGGCCGAGCATGGTCCGCGACGAGAACGGCATGCTCGCGGGGTATATCTTCGTGGACATCACCGGCCGGGACATCGGCTCCTATGTGGACGAAGCCAAGAAGGTGGTGGCGCGGGACCTCAAGCTGCCCACGGGCTACTCCCTCATCTGGAGCGGACAGTACGAGAACATGACCCGCGTGCGGGAGCGCCTGAAAATCGTGGTCCCGATAACGATCTTCCTGATCTTTCTCCTCCTCTACATGAACACCAAGTCGGCTTTCAAGGCGTCCATCGTGATGCTGGCGGTCCCCTTCTCCGTCGTGGGCGCCGTGTGGCTCATGTACCTGCTCGGCTACAACGTCTCCATCGCCGCATGGGTGGGCATGGTCGCCCTCATGGGGCTGGACGCGGAAACGGGCGTCTTCATGCTCCTGTTCCTGGACCTCTCCTACGAGCAGGCCCGGAGCGCCGGCCGCCTCCGCACCCTTGCCGACCTCCACGACGCCATCGTCCACGGCGCCGTCAAGCGGATCCGGCCCAAGATGATGACGGTGCTGGCTGCCTCCATGGGTCTCATGCCCATCATGTGGTCCACGGGGAGCGGCGCCGACGTCATGAAGCGCGTGGCCGCCCCCATGGTGGGCGGGCTGTTCACCTCCTTTTTAATGGAATTGCTGGTCTATCCGGCGGTTTACCTGTTGTGGAAGCGCACGTACCTCCCCCTTGCCGGGGAGGACTCCGTGCGGTAGAAGGAAGCGATGGAGCTGGTCACGAGATCGGCCGCGGAGGCCGGCACAAGCAGGGATCCGGTCTGCGGGATGGCCGTGGACCCCGCCGCTCCCCGGGGGGGCTCGGCGGAGCACGGCGGAAAGACCTACCATTTCTGCAACCCCCGGTGCCGAGAGCGCTTTCTGCGCGAGCCCGAGCGGTTCCTCGATCCCACGTACCGTCCCGCGGGAATGGCCGCGGCGGCTCCGGTGGGCCTGCGCTCCCCGGTCCCCGCCGCTCCCGCGCCGGCCCCCGCCCCGGCCCCGCCCAGGGCCCTTCGGTACGTCTGCCCCATGTGTCCCGAGGTCTCGGAGCCCCGCGGGGGAGCCTGCCCCTCCTGCGGCATGGCCCTGGAAGCGGAAGGCTTCCAGCCTTCCGCCGAGGAAGACCCGGAACTGCGCGCCATGGCCCGCCGGCTCCGCCTGGGCGCGGCGCTGGCGGCGCCCCTCGTCCTTCTCGCCATGGCGCCCATGGTTCCCGGCCTCTTTCCCCACGCCCTCCACGGCGCGCCCTGGCTCGGGTGGCTCCAGGGCCTCCTGGGCGCCGCCGTGGTCTTCGGCCCCGGGCGCTTCGTCTTCGAGCGTTTCTTCGCCTCCCTCCGGAGCCGGCAGGCCAACATGTTCACCCTGCTGGGGCTGGGCATCGGCGCCGCCTTCCTTTCCAGCGCCGCCGCCCTCCTCTTTCCCGCCCTCTTCCCACCGGCCTTCCGGAACCCCGACGGCTCCCCGCCGCTGGCCTTCGAGGCCGCCGCCGCCATCACCGTCCTGGTGATTCTGGGCCAGTTTCTGGAGCAGAAGGCCCGCGCCCGCACCCACGGAGCCCTCGCGTCCCTTCTGGCGCTGGCCCCGCCTGAGGCCTGCCGGATCCATGCCGGCGGCGAGGAGGAACGGGTCCCCGTGGAGCGGCTCCTCCCCGGCGACCTCCTCCGGATCCGTCCCGGGGAGCGGATCCCCGTGGACGGCCGGGTGGTGGAGGGAGCCAGCGCCGTGGACGAGTCCATGCTCACGGGAGAGGCCCTCCCCGCCGAAAAGGGCCCCGGCGACCGCGTGGCGGCGGGGACCCTGAACACCACCGGCGGCCTGATCATCCGGGCCGAGGCGGTGGGGGAGGGAACGCTCCTGAGGCGCATCGTGGCCCTGGCGGAGGAGGCCCGGCGGACCCGAGCCCCCCTTCAGCGCCTCGCCGACCGGGTCTCGGCGGTCTTCGTCCCCCTGGTCACGGCGGCCTCGGGCCTGGCCTTTCTGGGCTGGGCCCTCTGGGGACCCGAACCGCGTCTCCTCCACGCCCTGGCGGCGGCGGTCTCCGTTCTGGTCATCGCCTGCCCCTGCGCCCTGGGCCTCGCCACCCCGCTCTCCGTGACCGTCGCGCTGGGGCGGGGGGCTTCGGCGGGCGTCCTCTTCCGGAGCGCCGAGGCCCTGGAGCGCCTGGCCGCCGCCGACACCCTCCTTCTGGACAAGACCGGAACCCTCACCGAGGGCAGGCCCCGCCTCCTTCGGCTGGATGCGGCTCCGGGCTTCGAGGCGGGGGAGATCCTCCGCCTGGCCGCCGCCCTGGAGCGTTCCAGCGAGCACCCCCTGGCCGCCGCCCTGGTGGAGGCGGCCAAGGGATCGGTGCGGGACCTGCCCTCCCCCACTGCCTTCCGCGCCCTTCCCGGCCTGGGGGTGGAGGGCGTCGTGGAGGGCAGGACCGTCCTCGCGGGGAGCCGGCGCCTGATGGAGGAGCGGGGGGTGGACCCCGGCCCCCTGGCGGCCCTCGCGGGGGAGGAAGATTCCGATGGCGCCATGGCCCTCTATCTCGCCGCGGACGGCAAAGGAGCCGCACTGGCGCTCTTCGAGGATCCCCCCCGCCCGGAGGCCCGGGAGGTGGTCCGCCGTCTGGCGGAGGAGGGTGTGGAGGTGGTCCTCGCCACGGGAGACGCACGGGAGCCGGCCCTCCGGGCCGCCTGCGCGGCGGGGATCCACCGGGTCTACTCCGGCCTTTTGCCGGAGGACAAGCTCCGTCTCGTGGAAGCGTTGAAGGGGGAGGGCCGGGTGGTGGCGGTGGCCGGCGACGGCATCAACGACGCTCCGGCCCTGGCCCGGGCCGACGTGGGCCTTGCCATGGGCTCCGGTTCCGGCGCCGCCCTGGAAAGCGCCCCCGTGACCCTGGTCCGGGGCGGGTTGGGCGCCATTCTCCGGGCCCGGGCCCTCTCCCGGGCTACCGTGCGGAACATCCGCCAAAACCTCGCCTGGGCCTTCGCCTACAACGTCGCGGGGGTTCCGCTGGCGGGAGGGCTGCTCTTCCCCTCCCTGGGCTTCCTTCCCGGCCCCATGCTGGCCGCCGCCGCCATGTCGTTCAGCTCCCTCGCCGTCGTGGCCAACGCCCTTCGGCTCAAACGCATCCCCCTCGAACCCTGACAGGAGGTCCCATGAAGACCACGTCCATGCTCTTCCTCGCCGCGCTGTCCGCCACCCTTCTCCTCTTCGCCTGCAACAAGCCCGCCGCCGAGAAGGCCGAGGCCGCCCCCGCGGCCCCCCAGGCGGCGGCCCAGCCCGCCCCCGCCCCCGAAGCGGCCCCCGCCGCCGCGGAGGCGGCTTCCTCCGATCAGCCCGACCGAAAGGTTTACGTCTGCGAGATGGGCTGCGAGGTCTCCCCCGAGCCCGGCAAGTGCTCCAAATGCGGAATGACCTTGAAGGAGGTCAAGGCCTCCCAGATCTCCTACACCTGCGGCCAGTGCGGGTACACGGCGAAGGAGCCCGGCGTCTGCCCCCACTGCAAGTCGGAGCTCACCTTCAAGCTGAAGCCGTAAGAACTTTCCGCTCCCCGCCCGCGGAATACCCCTTCCCGACCCGGCGTTTCGAAAGCAGGCACTCCGGTTCGGTCGGAGCGGAAGAGGGGGTTACATGGGGTTTTTCTCTCACCGGCGTCCCACCTTCGGCGGAAGGCCTCTCCCGAGGGCCCTGCCCGCCCTGATTCTGCTTTTCTTCTTTTTCTTTGTCTCTTCGTGCGGGGGCGCCGGCGCCGAAACGGGCCGCAAGTACACCTGCCCCATGCACCCCCAGGTGGTCTCCGATCGCAAGGGTGACTGCCAGATCTGCGGCATGCACCTCGTGCCGGTGGAGGATCGCGCCGCGGCCGGATCTCCGGCGACCGCCTACACCTGCCCCATGCATCCCGAGGTAAGAAGCGCAGGCCCGGGGGACTGTCCCCGGTGTGGAATGCACCTCGAACCCGTACCCGGACCGGCCTCCGCCGCCGGCCCCCCCCGCGAGGCGGTTTCCGCCGACCCGGCGCTCCTCCAGAGCCTCGGCTACCGGTCCGAGGAGGTTCGCCGGCGGCCCCTCCGGGTCGCCCTGAGGCTTCCCGCGCGCATCATCCCCGACGCCAGCCGGGTACGCCCGGTGATCTCCCGCGTGGACGGCTTTGTGACGGGCCTCGACGTTTGGTCCTCCGGCCAGCGGGTCCGGAAGGGCCAGCCTCTCCTCAAGATATACAGCCTGGGGATCCTGAGCCTTCAACAGCAGTACCTGAACTCCTCCCCCGCCTACGGCGGAAAGCGTTTCCAGCCCCCTCCCAACCGAACGCCCGCGGCTCCGGTGGAAGGAGCCACCGAGGGGGTGGACCGCTCCCGCCTCCGCCTGAAGGACTGGGACTTCAGCGACGAGCAGATCGCCCGCATCGAGAGGACGGGGGTGGCGGAGGAAACGTTGGAGATGGCCTCCCCCGCCTCGGGCTTCATCACCGCCTACAACGTCGTTCCGGGACAGCGGGTGGCGCCGGGGGACTTGCTCCTGACCCTGACCGATCTGGACCGCGTCTGGGCCGAGGTGGACGTGTACGAGCGGGACGCTCCCCTCCTCCGGGAAGGCCTCCCCGTGACGGTGGAGGTTTCGGCCATTCCGGGCCGCACCTTCCCGGGGCGCGTTCGAACCTTTCAGCGGGCCCTGGATCCGGAGACGCGGACCTCCCGCGTCCTCGTGGACCTAGAAAACCAGGAGGGCCTGCTCCTGCCGGGGATGCTGGCCACCGCCTCCCTGGAGTGGGAGGGACCCGAGGCGCTGGTGGTCACCCAGGCAGCCGTCCTTCGAACCGGCGGCAAGGAATACGCCTTCCGGGAGTCGGCCCCGGGGAGGCTCGAGCCGGTTCCCCTCTCGCTGGGTCGGCGGGGAGACGGCTACGTGGAGGTTCTGGGGGGGCTTCGGGAGGGCGACCGGGTCGCCGCATCGGCCCTCTTCTTCGTGGATTCCGAGTCCTCCCTCCGGGCGGCCTTCCGCCAGGCGGAAGGGAGCCGGTGAGAGCGGCTGCTCGCAGGGCCGGCGGTCCGTCGTGCGGGGGGGTTCTCCCCCTCCGGCCTCCCTCCGCCGGTGAAGGTACGAACGGCGGCCCTCGGCCCCCGTCCGAGGTCGCTCCATGATCGGCCGAATCGTGGCCTTTTCGGCCCGGCACCGGTTCTTCGTCATCGCCTCGGCCCTCGCGGCGGTGCTCTACGCCGTCTTCCTCCTCCGGGAGATGCGCCTGGACGCCCTTCCCGACCTCTCCGAGACCCAGGTCATCGTTCTCACCCGGTGGGACCGCAGTCCCGACATCCTCGAGGACCAGGTCACTTACCCCATCGTCAGCGCCCTGCTGGGGGCTCCCCGTGTCAAGGACATCCGGGGCTTCTCCGATTTCGGCTTCTCCTTCGTGTACGTTGTCTTCGAGGAGGGAACGGACCTGTACTGGGCCCGCAGCCGGGTCGTGGAATGCCTCTCCAAGATCCAGGGGCGCCTACCGGCGGGGAGCCGCACGGAGATCGGCCCCGACGCCACGGGCCTCGGCTGGATCTTCCAGTACACCTTGGTGGACCGGACGGGGCGCCACGACCTCGGTGAACTGAGGGCCTACCAGGACTGGACCCTGCGCTACGCCCTCCAGAGTGTGCCCGGCGTGGCGGAGGTGGCCTCCATCGGGGGCTTCGAGAAGCAGTACCAGGTCACCGTGGACCCCGCCCGCCTGCAAAGCTACGGTATTGGGCTCCTGGACGTGGCCCGGGCGCTGCGGCAGGCCAGCGGGGAAGTGGGGGGACGCCTCCTGGAAATCTCTGGCCGGGAGTACATGGTCCGGGGCCGTGGGTACGTGGGCCGTGTGGAGGACCTGGAGAAGGTCGTTCTCAGGACAACCCCGCGATTGACGCCGGTTCTCCTCCGGGACGTGGCGGAGGTGAGCGTCGGGCCCCAGATCCGGCGTGGAATCCTCGACTGGAACGGCGCGGGGGAGGCTGTGGGCGGGATCGTGATCATGCGGAACGGGGAGAACGCCCTCCGGGTCATCGAGCGCCTCAAAGCCCGGCTGGCGGACCTCCAGGGGTCCCTTCCGGAGGGCGTGGAGGTGGCGACGGCCTACGACCGGTCGGGGCTGATCCGGGAGGCGATCTCCCACCTCGTCCGGGAGCCTTCTGCAGATGGCCGTCGTGAGCCTCGTCATCCTGCTCTTTCTCCGCCACCTCCCCTCGGCCATCGTGCCGATCCTCACCCTGCCGGTGGCGGTGATCCTGGCCTTCATCCCGATGGTGCTCCTCGGCGTCTCTTCCAACATCATGAGCCTCTCGGGAATCGCCATCTCCATCGGCGTCTTGGTGGACGGGGCCATCGTGGAGGTGGAGAACGCCTACAAGCGGATGGAGCCCGGCGGGGGGTACGGCGTCGCCGGCGCCACCGACCGGAGGCTGGAGGCCATCCAGGAGGTGGCGCCCGCCGTTTTCTTCTCCATCCTCCTCATCGCCGTCTCCTTCCAGCCGGTCTTCGGCCTGGTGGCGGAGGAAGGGCGCCTCTTCCGACCTCTGGCGGCCACCAAGACGCTGACCATGCTTCTGGCGGCCCTCCTGGCCCTCACCCTCGACCCCGCCGTCCGGATGCTCTTTGTGCGGACCCGGCCCTTCGCCTTTTCCAGCCGGCTGGCGACGCGGGCGGCCAACGCGCTCTTCATCGGCCAGTACCGAGCGGAGGAGAGCGAGCCCGTCAGCCGTTTCCTGCAGAAGGTCTACGCCGGGCCCTGCCGTTGGATCCTGGCCAACCCCTGGAAAGTTCTCGCCGGTGCCGCCGTGCTCCTGCTTGCGACGGTCCCAGCCTTCCTCCTCCTGGGGAGGGAGTTCATGCCCCCCCTCCACGAGGGCACCATCCTCTACATGCCCACCACGCCGCCCGGGATCTCCGTGACCGAGGCGGGGAGGCTCCTCTCGGTGCAGGACCGCCTCCTGAAGGGATTTCCCGAGGTGGAGACGGTCTTCGGGAAGGCGGGGCGGGCCGAGACCTCCACCGACCCCGCCCCCTTCTCCATGATGGAGACCACGATCGTCCTCAAGCCCCCGTCCCAGTGGCGGGAAAAACCCAGGTGGTACTCCTCCCTGCCGGAGGTCCTCCGGCCTCCCTTCCGAATCTTCTGGCCCGACCGCATTTCCTACGAGGAGCTGGTGGAGGAGATGGACCGGGCTCTGAAGATCCCCGGCAACACCAACGCCTGGACCATGCCCATCAAGGGAAGGATGGACATGATCAGCACGGGGATCCGGACCCCCGTGGGGATCAAGGTGCTGGGCTCCTCCTTCGAGGAGATCGAGCGCACCGGCCGGGCGGTGGAGGAGGTCCTCCGGACCGTCCGGGGGACCCGGAGCGTCTTTTCCGAGAGGGCCTCGGGGGGCTACTTCGTGGACATCGTCCCCGACCGTGACGCCCTGGCTCGCTATGGCGTCTCCCTGGAGGATTTCCAGGCGGTCCTCGCGGCAGCCCTGGGCGGGGAGACGATGGCGGTGACCGTGGAGAACCGGGAGCGGTACACCGTGAACCTCCGGTACCCACGGGCCCTGCGGGAGGACCTGGATGCCCTCGGCCGGATCCTACTTCCCGCCGGGGGCCGCCTGCAGGTCCCCCTTTCGGAGGTGGCCCGCGTCGAGACGCGGGAAGGCCCCTCCATGATCCGTGACGAGAACGGCCGTCTGGCGGCCTAGGTTTACGTGGACGTGGCGGGGCGAGACTTGGGCTCCTACGTTCGTGAAGCCCGCCGAGCCATTCGGCAGCAGGTGGTCCTCCCCACCGGCACCTTCCTGGCCTGGAGCGGCCAGGTGGAGAACATGGAGCGCGCCAGGAACCGGCTCCTCCTCCTCGTACCCCTGACCCTTCTCCTGATTACGCTCCTCCTGTACCTGAACACCCGCTCCGCCTTCGAGACGGGCCTCGTCCTCGCGGCCGTCCCCTTCTCCCTCATTGGGGCCGTCTGGCTCATGCTCCTGCTCGGCCACAACCTCTCGGTGGCCACCTGGGTGGGGATGATCGCCCTCATGGGGCTCGACGCCGAGACGGGAGTCTTCATGCTCCTCTTCCTCGACCTCTCCCGGCGCTCCGCCGAAGCGAGGGGAGCCCTCCGGAACGAAGAGGAGCTCAGGGAGGCGGTCTTCGACGGCGCCGTGCGCCGCATCCGCCCCAAATTCATGACGGTGGCCACCTCCATCCTGGGCCTTCTCCCCATCCTGTTCTCCCAGGGGACCGGGGCCGACGTCATGAAGCGGATCGCCGCCCCCCTGGTGGGAGGTCTGGTAACCTCCTTTCTGCTGGAACTCACCGTGTATCCGGCCGCATACCTCCTTTGGAAGAAAAAAACCCTGGCCCCGAAGGCGTGATGGGCCCTAACCCCGCGATGCAAACCGAACAAGCAACGCATGTCCATAAAAATCCCGTAGATTCCAATATTCGCCCAATCACCAGCCAAGGGGTTGAGGCCATTCGCGCCGCAGGCGAAGAAGGCGCGAGGGGTGGGGTAAGGCTCCATGGGCTTGGCCCGAGGAGCGGGGAGGGACCCCGAAGGGCCGACCGAGCGCTCCGGCGGACTTGGCCACCGGAATGCGGGGGGGAAGCCCCTCCCCGTTGGAGAGATCAAGCCTTTCGGTCGTGTAGCACCTACACCACCGAAAGCATAACCAATCCCTCGCGGAATGTGGGATAGGAGGCGACCATGGCGAAGCGGCGCGTTCCTTTTCCGGCGACGTGGTTTCTACTCTTGGGAACCCTGTGGACGGGGGCCGCCCCTTCCCCGCCCGCCGTACTGGAGGGCCGTGTCCTCGACTTCGGGGCCGCGCCGGTCCCCGGGGCGCTGGTGGCGGTCCGCAGGGCCGACGGCACCTTGGCGGCGGTGACCGAAACCGGCCCCGAGGGGGCCTTCCGCGTTCCGGACCTGGAACCGGCCTCCTACGACGTGGAAGTCTCCCTCGAAGGGTTCCACCGGATGACCTTGAAGGCCGTCCCCCTGGAGGCCGGTCTCCCGCACCCCCTCGAAATCGTCCTGAGTCCCAGTCCCGCCGAGAGCGTGGTCCGGGTCTTCGTCCACCTTCCGGGGTTCGGCAGTTCGGGAGCCTCCCTCCGGCGGACGGCCGCCCCCGACGCCGGCGAGGCCCTGGCCACCCTCCCCGGCTTCTGGAAGATCCGAAAGGGCGGCATCGCCTCCGACGTGGTCTTCCGGGGCTACCAGGGCGAGAACCTCAACGTCCTCATCGACGGGGTAAGGGTCCAGGGGGCCTGCCCCAACAACATGGACCCCGGCTCCTTCCACGTGGATCTCTCGGAGGTGGCGCAGGTGGACACGCGCTCCTCCGTCCAGGACCTTGAGAACGCCGGAAGCCTTGGAGGGACGGTGAACTTCGTCACCCTGATGCCCGAAACCGGCCGCTCCCTACGGCTCCGCCTCTCCGGCGATTCCTTCGGCGCCTTCAATCCCTCCGCCGTCTTCTCCCACGGGGGGGAGACCTTCTCGTTCCTGGCTGGGGCCTCCAGCCGGAGCTCCCGCCCCTTTACCGACGGCCATGGCTTCCGGTTCACCGAACATGCCGGGTACAGGCCGGAGGAGGAGGACTCGGACGCTTTCCGCGTGGCCACCGGCTGGGCCGGCCTTTGGCTGCGCCCCTCCGGGGGCCACACCCTCGGCTTCCGGGTCTCCCGGCAGGAAGCGGACCACGTGCTCTACCCCTACCTTCTCATGGACGGCATCTGGGACAACACCGACCGCCTGGAGGCGGACTACACCTTTTCGCCCGAGGGCACGGAGGAACCGCTCGTCAAGGCCCAGCTTTACGCCACCCACGTTTCGCACTGGATGACCGACGACTACCGGACCTCCTCCCTCATGGCTCCCCGGGACTACTCCATGGCCACCTACGCCCGGACCCGAACCGAGGGGGGCCGTATCGAGGTCCACCCCCTTCCGGGCGTGACCCTGGGAACGGAGGTCTTCGAGCGCCGCTGGCGCGCCGTGACTCGGACGGCCATGTCCGGCTACCTCCCCCAGTACTCCCTGCCGGATGTGCGGACCCGCACCCGGGGCCTTTACGCCCTCGGCTCCTTCCCCTCCGCCGGCCCCATCCGAGTGGAGGGCGGGCTTCGCCTGGACGCCAGCGAGGCCTCGGCCGACCCCCGCATCGCCAACACCGACCTGTACTGGGCCTACCACGGAACCCGTTCCCTCTCCCGCCGGGAAAACTACGCCTCGGGAAGCCTGCGTCTCACCGCCGATCTCCCCGGCTCGGTGGAGCTCTCCCTGGCGGCGGGGAACACCGCCCGCTTCCCCGATCCCCAGGAACTCTTTTTCGGACTCAAGCGGATGGGCGCCGACTGGGTGGGGAACCCGGCGCTGAAGGTCCCCCGGAACCGTTCCCTCTCCGGAGGGATTTCCTGGGGAAACCCGCGTTTTCTGGTACGTCTGCGCCTCTTCCGGGACGGCGTTCAGAACTTCATCACCGTCTACGACCAGGCCAAGGTCCATCCCGTCACGGGTGTCATGAACCCCGTGGCACGCTCCTACGCCAACGCCGACGCCCGTTTCCGCGGCGGAGAGCTCTGGCTGGCCGCCCGGCTGGGGGAGAGGTGGCGCCTCTCCGTGGAAGCGGCGTCGGTCCGGGCCGAGCGGGACGGAAATCCGGCCCTCGGCCTCCCCGCCGGTCCCGTCGCCGAGATCCCCCCGGCCTCCCTGAGAACCGCCCTCCGCTACGAGAGGGCCCGGTGGTTCGCCGAGGCCGAAGGCCTCTTCGCCGCCCGCCAGGACCGCGTGGACCCCGTTCTCCGGGAGCGCCCCACCCCCGGCTGGGGGGTCGCCAATCTTCGGGCGGGTCTCTTTCTCTCGGCGATGGAGGTGACGGTGGCCGTCCGGAACCTCTTCGACCGGTACTACCGGGAGCACCTCTCCTACCAGCGAGATCCCTTCCGCTCCGGGCACCGGGTCTTCGAACCTGGGCGCTCCATCGCCGCGAGCGTCGCTTGGCGCTTCTGACCGCGCCGGGGCGTTACCGATAGAAACACTTTCCGGGGGAGTCTCGGACGGGGGTGCGCCGTGCGCCACGCCCCCTCCCCGCCGGTGTAGGATTTAGGGCTGGGACCGCCGCTGGCACCGTTCTTGGACGGAAGGGGCTCGGGAGAACCGCCATGCGAAGCCGTTGCCCCATCTGCGGGACGGAGGTGGAGGAAGGACCGCAGGCCCCGCGGGCGGACCACGGCGGCCGCACCTTCCTCTTCTGTTCGGAGGAGTGCCGCGCCCTCTTTCTCCAGTACCCCGAATCCTTCACCGAAGAGCGGGCGGAGGACGTGAAGGTGCTGGAAGACACGGGCTTCTGATCCCCGACGTGCGCCCGGCGGGCGGCCTCCTTCTTCACCCTCCCCCCTTTTTCCTTTTTCGCCGGGACGAAAGCCCCGCCGTGGACGGCCCCCGCCCCCAGCGGGTAGAATGGCTGCCGTCGGGGGTAGGGAGGTGCCGCCATGCGCCGAACCGTTCTGGCACTCGCCGCCGGGGTCGTTTCTCTCGGAATCCTGGCCGCTCCAACGGCCATCCTCGTGGACACCAGCCGTTCCATTCCCCGGGCCCAGTTCGAGGAGGTCAAGGGGCTCGTGGCCGAGGCCTTGCCGGAGCTCCTCCGGGAGGGGCCAGTGGCCCTCTACGCTTTCAACGACGAGGCGGTGAAGGAGGTGGACTTCACCACGGACCTCGCTTCGCTGGCCCAGGGACTGAAGCGCCTCGAGCCGGCGGGCCGCTTCACCCTCCTGCACGACTGCCTCTTCACCGCCGTAAGGGACCTGGAGGCCCGGGGAGAGGGTGGGGTCGTCCTCCTCGTCACCGACGGAAAGGACGAGAACTCCGCCGTGACCCTCGAGGACGCCGCGTCCCGGGCCGTGACGGCCCGTGTGGCGGTGGTGACCGTCGGCGTGGGAGCGGCGGAGGAAAAGGTCCTGCGCCGGGTGGCCACCCTCACCGGCGGCCGCTACGCCGGCCCGCTCCCCCTGCAGGGCTCCGCCCTGAAGGCGGCCCTCCGGCAGGCCGCGTCGTCCCTTCCCCCGCCGCCCCGCCCCCCCGAGCCGGCCCCGCCTCCGGCGCTGGCCCCGGCCCCCGCTCCGACTCCCACCCCCGCCAACGCCCGTCCCTTGTGGTTCCTCGGCCTCGCGGCGCTCCTGGGCGTGCTGGCCCTCTTGGGCCTGGCCCTGGCGGTTTTCCTGGTGGTCCGAAAGGGGCGCCGGGAGGAGTCCCGGATCTGCGAGAAGTGCGGCAGGGAACTGAAGCTCTGGGAAACGGAGTGCCCCGACTGCCTCGCCACCCGGCTGGCCATCACCCACCCCGGAGCGGAGAGCCAGAGCCCCGCCGCCGAGGCCGTCCCCGAGCTGGACCCCGAGCTCCTCAAGAAGGCCCCCCCCTCGGAGGCGCTGGACCACACGCTGGTCCTGGACGAGGTCCCCGTGCTGGTGCTCCGCCGGGGCGCCAATCCACCCCGGGCCTTCCAGCTCCCCCACGATCAGGTGGTCTCCGTGGGCCGGGACAAGGTCAACACCATCTCCATCGCCGACCGGACCCTGTCCGGCCAGCACTTCCGCATCGTCCCCAAGGAGGGGACCTGGTACCTCGTGGACCTCCAGTCCACCAACGGCACCTTCCTCAACGGGGAGCGGATCACCCTCAAGGAACTCCGGCCCGAGGCCGTCATCCACGCCGGGCAGTGCGACTTCACCTTCAAGCTGGAGCAGCGGAAGCTCAATTGAGTCTTAGCCGCAAAGCGGAGGAAAGGAAGGACGGGACGATGAAGAAGGGGCAAACGACCATCCGGGAGCTGAAGAACTTCGTGGGCCAGCCGGTCACCCTCCACGGCTGGGTGTACAACAAGCGCTCCTCGGGAAAGGTGCGTTTTCTCATCCTGAGGGACGGCACCGGGTACCTCCAGTGCGTGGCCTTCGTCAAGGACGTGCCCCCCGAGGTCTTCGATCTCATGGACCGGGTCACCCTCGAATCGTCCGTGTCGGTCACCGGAACCGTGCGGGCGGACTCCCGGGCCCCCGGAGGGGTGGAGCTCTCCCTCTCCGACCTCCGCCTCCACCACCTCGCCGAGGAGTACCCCATCGGCAAGAAGGAGCATGGCACGGCCTTCCTCATGGAGAACCGCCACCTCTGGCTCCGCTCCTCCCGCCAGGTGGCCATCCTGCGGACCCGCTCCGAGATCGTCCAGGCCTTCCGCGACTACTTCTACAACCGGGGCTTCGTCCTCGTGGACAGCCCCATCCTGACCCCGGCCGCCTGCGAGGGGACCACCACCCTCTTCGAGACCGACTACTTCGGGGAGAAGGCCTACCTGAGCCAGTCGGGCCAGCTCTACCTCGAACCGGCCTGCATGGCCCTCGGCAAGGTCTACTGCTTCGGCCCCACCTTCCGGGCGGAGAAGAGCAAGACCCGAAGGCACCTCATGGAGTTCTGGATGCTCGAACCGGAGGTGGCCTTCGCCACCCTGGACGACGTCATGGACCTGGCGGAGGACTTCCTCACCGAGGTCACCGCCCGGGTGCTGGACCGGTGCGCCGAGGAGCTGAAGGTTCTGGAGCGGGACACCTCCGCCCTGGAGCGGGTCCAGAAGCCCTTCCCCCGCATCTCCTACAAGGAGGCCGTGGACCGGCTGCACGCCCTCGGTTCGGACATCGCCTTCGGGGACGACTTCGGCGGCGACGACGAGACGATCCTCACCAAACAGTTCGACCGGCCCGTCATGGTCCACCGCTACCCCTCGGCGGTGAAGGCCTTCTACATGGAGCCCGACCCGCAGGACCCCTCCCTCGCCCTGTGCGTGGACGTACTGGCCCCCGAAGGGTACGGGGAGATCATCGGCGGGTCCGAAAGGATCCACGACCACGACCTGCTCCTCCAACGCATCCAGGAGCACAACCTCCCCGTCTCCGCCTTCCAGTGGTACCTCGACATCCGGAAGTACGGGACGGTCCGCCACGGCGGATTCGGCATCGGCCTCGAACGGACGGTGGCCTGGCTCTGCGGCCTCCAGCACGTCCGGGAGACCATCCCCTACCCGAGGATGCTCTACAAGCTCTATCCGTGATCCCGCCTCCCCAGAAGGGTCCCCTTTTTAACAGGGAGATCAGGGATATCGGGACTTTTTCTTTTCACTTTTCACTTTTTACTTTTTACTTTTTTTCAAGCGGTTGCCCCCCCTTGACATTCTAAACCCTTAGTACTATATTCTTAGTAGTTCGGAGGTGGCCATGAAACCGCTCACCGACCTGGAGCTCGCCATCATGCAGGTCCTCTGGGACGCCGGAGGGGCC
>Ga0272448_1003451_pt1 | contig 18841 bp, 26 predicted proteins | sample YNPCB0191_FD_202220 | JGI IMG/M metagenome (GOLD analysis project Ga0272448, IMG submission 202220) | Hot spring sediment microbial communities from Yellowstone National Park, WY, United States - YNP-CB-019-1 | ecosystem: Environmental > Aquatic > Thermal springs > Hot (42-90C) > Sediment... | reverse complement strand
AATAAGATCTGGGCCACTCTTACTAACACTGATTGATGGGCCTCCTGCCCTCGCAAAAGAGACAAAACTTACCGGTGGGTGCCATAGGTTTCCACATACATCTTCATATTCCGGCCAAAAAATTAATGTGCCACCAGATGAAGCAGCACAGTCATCTGTACCAAATTCAAAGCTTATATTTATTGAAGAATTTGAAGCAATTCTTTCAATATAAAATGTTGAATTACTTTCATAAAATGTGGAATTTGTCACATTGGAGATGTGATATTGTGAAGGAATTCCCCTTACTAAAAGATGAAAATTTCTTGCTGCCCCTCCTTTATTTGTAATGTTAATCCATACTTTTGAGTTTCCACAGTAGGGTAGATTAATCGGATCTGGTCCAACGATGAAATTAACTTCCGGAGGGTTAGCCAACAGAGTTATTCCCCCTATTGCAAATGTTTCTTGACATATTCTCCCACTGCATCCCCAACTTGCGTTTATTCTATCATATAAACCTTCACAACTTATCAATTTGGCAACTACAGATACTTCTTTTGTTTCCCCTATTTCTATTCTGCTGTAATTCCAGCTTGGCCAGTCACTAGCATTTGTACTAACAAGAATTAAACCGCTTCCAAGATTATCATATAAGGTGACATTAATCAGGGGACCATTTCCAATATTTGTAATTCTTATTGTCCATGTTACTGTATCATCTACACCCGCTTCCTGCTGCTGCGGCAGCTTTTCGAGGAGGATAACGCCTTTATTAACCAAGATTGAAGAAGATGTGTTATCGATAGATGTGTTATCATAATATAATGTCGCTCTCACTCTGCTTCCACTTGAGGCATTGCAACAAGCAACCATCGAAAAATTAATTCTTATTGTTTGATTAACAGGGAGCGTATTTATTATAGATGATAAATTCCAGGTTAGATTCTGTCCAGAAATAATTGGTTCCTGATAAAATGTATTGTTTGAAAAATTTATTTCGGAACTTCCGCTTACATACCAGAAATCAGATGGCATAACAACATCTATAGTAAGGTTGGATGCTGGTTCATTTCCAGTATTGTTTATATAGATTGTATAGCCCGCTTCCTCGCAAACATTTACTTCTTCTGGAGCAATTATTTCTAAAGATATTATTGGCTGAGATCTTGTGGAGGGAAAAAATATAACTAAAACAATTATCGTTACAAATATTAAATGTTTAAGTTTCATTTTGTCCCTCAAAAATATATCAAATTTTTTATATATAAAAGTTTTTAAATCGGGTTTTTGTATATAAAATATGAAAAAAATTCGCATTAGTGCAACTTTGCCAAGCGATTTATTAAAAAATTTTGATGAAATTTGTAAGGAAATGGGATATAAAAACAGGAGCAATGCAATTTCATCTGCAATACATGAATTTATTACATCCCATAAATTTGTGAAGGAAAAAGGAGAAATTGCTGGGGCAATAGTATTTACATATATTCACAGCCCATCTACAAGCGAGTTGCTAACTCAGGCACAGCATGAATACAACGATATTATAAGTGCAACAATGCATGTTCATTTAAGCGAGGAAAAATGCCTTGAAATAATTGCTGTAAGAGGAAGGGCAAGAGATATAAAAAAACTCTTAAATAAGCTGATTGCAATAAAGGGGGTTATATCTTCAAATCTTGTAACCTCAACATAAAATAAATATAATCCATTATTATCATGATTGAAAAAATTGCTGAACTGCTTAAAAATAAAAAATTATGGGTTGCAACAGCTGAATCATGCACATCTGGCTTGGTAGCCCATACTCTTACAAACATTTCTGGAAGCTCGGAATATTTTAAAGGAGGAGTTGTGGCTTATAGCAATGAAATAAAGGTTAAAATACTTGGCGTAAAAGAAGAAACATTAAAAAAATATGGTGCGGTTTCAGAGCAAACAGCCCGCGAAATGGCGGAAGGCGCAAGAAAAGCAATAGGAGCAAACATAGCAATAGCAACAACAGGTATAGCTGGCCCAACAGGTGGAACAGCAGAAAAGCCAGTCGGACTTGTTTATATTGCTCTTGCGACCCCAAAAGCAACTGAAGTAAGAAAATTTTTATTTAAGGGAAACAGAATTGAAAACAAGCAGAATTTCTGCAACGCAGCACTTGGAATGCTTCTGGAATACCTGGAAAAAATAGATGAAAAATAATCAGCTGAACTTCTTAAATCCCATTTCCTCTGCAATCTCTCTGAAGCACTGCCTGCAGAGATGCATTCCATATCTCCTTATTATTCCGCGCCTGCGCCCGCATCTGTTGCAGCCATCGATGCGCCCGTATTTTTTCTGCCTTTCCTTTATCTTCATTCTATTACCTCTACCTTAAATTCTTTTTTCATATAATCAATTAGCTCATTGCTTTTTATCTTTTCCCTTTCTGGCAACTTGCTTTTTGCAATTTTTCTTCTCTTAACCCTGTACCCATTTCTTTCAAATGTAATGCATACATCCAACCCAAATATACCTATCTCCGGTTGATATTTCATTCCTTCAAATTCAGTATGCTCTTTTATTCCAAATGATACGGTTCCTTCGGAAAATGACCATTTGGGTAGCTTATAGTCCCTTACCCATAATGCTTTTTTAAGAAAATCTATTGCCTTATCCTTCCTGAGAGTTACTTTGCACCCAATCGGCATGCCTCTTTTAATTCCAAAGTCACGATTTGTCCTTTTTGCAATTGTTTTTACGGGCTTCTGCTTTGTGAGCTGTTCCATAACCTGCTCCGCTTTCTTAAGCTTTTCTCCTCCTTCGCCCACACCCATATTTACAACAACTTTTTCTATTTTTATAGCACGCATTGGATTATCCATAGATGCTCACCTGCGGAAGATTTATCAATGGCTCATCTTTTCCAACAGGAAAAACATAGTCCTTTATGGTTGAAAAATCATCCATTTCAACAATATTTGGCAGCGGGCTTTTTGTAACTATTACTTTTTTTATTTTTCCTATTTTCCCTGTATGGCTTCCACCAGTTATCAATGAAAGATAACCAGGTTGCAATGGAATGTGCTCAATTATTTCCTGCTTTGGAATTGATATTTTTAAAGCATCTCCCGTCCTGTATTTATCCTCATTTACAATAATATTTCTTCCATCGTGCAGATTTAACTGCGTCTTTCCTCCTCTTATAGTTGTTTTATTTTCTATCCTGCAAAGCTTCCATTTTGCCGCTTCTTCATCTATCTTAACAAGCCTTAAAATACCTCTTGAATCAATTAAAACCCTGTAACTTTCATTTGTAGGAACTATGGTTACTACATCCATAAGCCCGCATGGAAATCTATAATCGCTCCTTGCCTTTCCATCAACAAGTATCTCCCTTCCCGATATTAATTTCTTTGCCTCCCTTGCATTATCAGCAAGCGATAGATAATCTCTTATAACATTTAATAAAGGAATTGCTTCCTCCGTGCCATGGGTGCCAGGCGAAGGCTTCACCGCCCATTTCACCACTTTCCTTTCAATCTGCCAGGAGCGGGGGGCCGGCAACCTTTTAAGATGACTCATTTACTCCCTCCTTTGTTTCTTCTTTTGCTTCCTCCTTTACTTCCTCAATTTTTTCTTTTGCTTCTTCTGCCTCCTTCTCAATCATCATTTTTTCTTCTTCGGATAGCTTTTCACCGATTTTTCTTCTCCTCCATGGATCAGCAAGATTGAGTTTTGTAATTAGAAGGTTTGATGCGTGAATCGGGCGGGAAACTTTTTTACCATCCGCTTTTGTAATTGTAATTCCTTCTATTTCAACCGTGCCTTCCTTAACATTTACTTTCCTTACCTTTCCTGTTTGCCCCGCAAAATCGCCCCTCATTATTTTTACCATATCTCCTTTCACCACTGGTATGCTTCTCCTCTTGTATCTGACAATTATATCATTTGCGAGATGAGCGGATAAAAATTTCCTCTTCAGATGCAAGGGGGCATTATAAAATCTTTTCCTCTGTTTTCTTGGTTGCTTGCTCATGTTCTCACACAATAATTGCGGATGCAGCAGCTACACGGGGCCATCTTTCAGCTGCCTCTCTTGCAACCGCTCCTTTAATTGCCGAACCTTTCATTTCTCCCTGCGGACTCACTATTACAGCCGCATTATCTTCAAACTGAACCCTCGTTCCATCGGGGCGCCTGTACGGCATGCGCTGCCTTATTATTATCGCTGGAAAAACCTGCCTCTTCAACTCCGTCTTCCCTTTCTTAACTGTCACAAAAACCATGTCGCCAACGCCGGCGGAAGGATATCTCCTGTGAACTGTTTTAAGTCCCTTAACAGCCACTATTTCCACCACCTGCGCCCCAGTATTGTCAGCACATTCAAGCTCCGCTCCTGTTGGCAAGCCACGGGTTATTTTTGCAGCTACTCCTTTCATCTTTTCCCCACCACAACAAAGTGCTTTGTCTTACTTAAAGGACGGCATTCCATTATTATGACTTCATCACCTTTTTCAACATCTATACAGCCAGGCAAATGAGCTTTATACCTGCTTGTCCTCTTTTCATATCTCTCATATTTTGGAACATAGTGAAATCTCTCTCTTTCAACAACAACCGTCCTCTGCATCGCTTTTGAAACAATTTTTCCTTTTAAAATTATCCCTCTTACCCTTAGATGACCATGAAACGGGCAATTTTTATCATCGCATTCCTTTTCTGGCTCTTTAACATCTATTCCTATCATTTTATCCTCCTTATCCTTTCATGAGGAGCATATGCTATTTCCTTCCCATCGATAATATTTCCACCTATTTCAAATTTTGCAATGCATTTTGCAACCTTTTTTATCCCATTTTTTGTTTCTATTGCGAACATATTTTTCGTCTCATCTATTATTTTTCCTTCGACTTTTTCAAGGCTTTTATCAGTGCATTCAACTATTTTTACAGGCAACCCAATAAATTCAGACTTTAAAAATTTTTTCATTCAACCACAACATTGAATCCCATTTCTTCGAGCTTCTTCTTTGCTTTCTCCCTATGCTCGCCCTGCAACTCTACAAGATTATTTTTAACTGTTCCCCCGCATGCACAGCATTTCTTAAGCTCTTTCGCAAGTTCTGCAATATCAACACTTGAATCAAGCCCCCCTATAATTGTAACAACCTTTCCATACCTTCTTTTTTCCGTATATATCTTTATTTCCTTCCCTTCCCTCGCAATTTTTTCACAAACACAAAGTTCCTTAGGCAAACCACAAACTTTGCATATCTCCATTATATATCTCCTTCCTCCCTCATAATTGTGAGTAACCTTGCTATGCTTTTACGGAGATATCTTATCCTTCCAGGCGACGGCGACGAGCCGCCCATAGAGGATTTACCATATTCTTCCATCAATTCATTCCTCAATTCACCCAGCTTTTTAATTCTCTCTTCCCTGTTCATTTTCCTTATTTCTCTCGCCTTCATCTTTTTCAAGCACCTCCTTTAGTATTTCTTTAATTCTTTCAGCCCTTTTTATACCAATTCCCTTAATCTCAATAAGGTCATTTATGTCCATTTCATAAAGCTCACGGGCATTCCTTATTCCAGATTTCTTCAATGAAGCAACAACATTTGATGGTATTTCAGGCAAATTCATAATATCTATTTTCTCCAGCTTCTCAAGTTTTTCCTCTCTCTCAGCTTTTGCTGCTTCCATTTCTTTCTTCAAAATTTCTCTTCCTTCCTCAACTATTTTTATGATATCAGGTAATTCAACATCTGGTTTCATCAACCTTACCTTAACTCCTATTATGCCAGGCTTTGTTTTTGCACTCGCAATTGCTTCATCCATAACTCGCTCTGCAACTTCACCGCAGTATTTTACATAACCAAGAGTGAATTTTTCTGATCTATGTCTCTCCCCAGTTAGCTTACCGGATATAACAACCTGACAGCCTCTTGCCCCCGCTTCAACAATTCTCCTAACTGTAGAATGACCAACTCTGCGAAAGTGCCATCCTCTTTCAAGCGAGTCAGCAACCTTTTGAGCCATCAGAGTGGCATTGAGGAGAGCCTTCCCTCCTATATCTTCTATTTCAATCTGTGGATTTTCAACTCCAAATTTTTCCTTGATAATGTTTGTAACTTCATTTATTCTTTTTCCTCCTCTTCCTATGATTAACCCCGGTCTTTCAACCTGCAGTGTTATCAATGTCCCCATAGGTATGCGCTGAATTTTAACCCCCCCAAAGCCGGCGCGCTCGCATTCTTTTTTAAGAAATTCCTTAAGCAACACCCTCTTCTGATTTTCCTCAACAAATTTTCTTTCAATAGCCATTTTACTCCTCTGAAATTATTATTTCAACATTTGTTGTCTGTTCATTCCAGTCAGTTGCCCTTCCCATAGCGCGAGGCATAAATCCCTTTATTTCTCTTCCCTTATATGCAGAGATATGGGCTATATGCATATTTTCAACATTTAGTCCCTTATACTCCGCATTATTTTCAGCATTTTTAATGACTTCAAGAATCATTTTGCATGCTTTCTCAGGATAAGCACCAGGTCCAACCCTGTGATGATGCGGGCGATTTCTATTATGTGTTTTCAATGGCAAAGCCCTTTTATGCTGAATTACATCATTCAAGAATTTCTTTGCTTCGCTCAACTTCATTCCCTTTATGGCTCTTGCTATGTTTTCACAATGCTTTGGGGAGCAGTATAGCTCCCTTCCATATGCCTTCGCAGTTTTTTCCGGGTCTAATTCAAGTGAATATTTCATTTTCTCACTTCAATGGCAGATATTTTGAAGAGCGTGTTGCACCAACACCTGGCCCGCTGTGCTTTACTTCCTTCCTTGTCATTGCAAACTCCCCAAGGTAATGACCTATCATTTCTGGTTTAATATTTACTGGTAAAAATTCTTTTCCATTATGCACTGCAATCGTATGCCCCACAAATTCTGGAAGTATAATCATATCACGGAGATGCGTTCTTATAATTTTTCCTTTTTCAATTTTCCTGAGCCTCTGGATAAACCTATACTGGCGAGGTGTAAGCCCACGCTTCAAACTTCTCCTTACTCTAGATGGCAAATAGGGCAACATATCCTCGATACTCATTTTCATAAGGTCATCGACTTTAATCCCTCTGTAAAGGAATTCTTTTTTACTTGTAATTTCAATTTTTTTTCTTTTAACCATTTCCTCACCTCTTACCAGTTCTTCTTGCAGATATTGAACCCACTTTCCTTCCAGGCGGGGCTCCCCTTGCTACAGTTTTTGGCCTTCCAACATGCTGATGGCTTCCTCCTCCGTGAGGGTGATTTACTGGATTCATCGCAACACCACTTACAATTGGCCATAGCTTTGCCCTGCTGCGGAACATATAATGTTTCTTGCCCGCCTTCAGTATCGGCTTCTCTCCCCTTCCGCCGCCAGCAGCCAGCCCAACTGTGGCCCTGCACTGCGGCAAAAATCTCTTATCCTTTCCCGATGGAAGACGCACTATTACAAAATCTTTTTCATGTGATATTATTGTTGCATAGGAGCCAGCGCTTCTGACAAATTTACCTCCGTCACCAGGCATTCCTTCTATGTTATAGATAGGAGCTCCCTGTGGAATTGAGGCAAGAGGAAGCACATTTCCAGCCTTAAAAATACTCTCTCCTGTAAACTTTATTTTTTCTCCAACAATTGCTCCTTCATACGCAACTATCCTTACTTCCCTGCCATCATTAAGCCTTACTATTGCAAGAGGAGCGGTTGAGCCAGGATTATGAATTATATCCTCAATTATCCCTTCATATTCTCCAAATGAAGGATATGCTACCGGTCCCTTATGCTTGAATGAGGGACTTTCCCAGACACTTCCCCTTCCGCGCCTTTGTAACCTTAATCTTTTACCCATTTTTCACCTCACATTGCTCCAATCCTTGTGGCGATATCTTCCGCCTTATATTCTGGTTTTAACTTTACAGTTGCTATCTTTCCTTTCCTTGTTATTCTTGTATTAACACTCTCCACCTTAACCTCAAACATTTTTTCAATAGCTTCCTTTATCTGCTTCTTATTCACATCAATCCTGGCAATAAATTGCAAGGAATTATTTTTCTCCATAAGAGCCATTGTCTTTTCAGTTATGTATGGATGCTTTATTATCTCATATGGATTCATATTTCTCACCCAGTTTCATTATCGCCCCTTTTGTATAAACCGCCAGCCTGCCCGCTTGCCCGCCCGGCGCAAGGTGCGCCACATTCAGTTCATCAACACCCACGACATCCACACCAGCTAAATTATTAGCGGTTTTTTTAATTTTTTCCTTTTTGTCCGTAACAATGAGAATTGATTTTGGCTTCCTGTATTTCCTTCCCCTTAACTTTCCTATTCCAGCCCTTATATGCCTTCCTTCCTTTGCCCTGACAACATCATCAATAATTCCTATTTTCTTGAATAAAGATATTATATCCTTTGTTTTGGTAATTTCATTAAATTCATCATCCATAACTATGGGCAATGAAGTATTGAATTTATGCCCCCTCTGCTTAACAATCTCTTCATTTGCAGTTGCTGAAATTGCTGAAAGGCGTGCAAGAAACATTTCCTTTCTATTGATTTTTCTTTCCCATATTTTCTCTACTTTTGGAGGATGCGCCTGCCTTCCTTTTACAGTCTGGGGAGCAAAAGCCCCTCTGCCAGAGGCAATGCGAGGTGTGCGAGAAATACCGCGACCAGGTCCAAATGATTCAGCAACATAATGCCCTGCTCTCTTATTTGTTCCATATGGCTGGCGGGCATTACTGCGAATGATGTTGAATGCCTTTCTTATTAAATCAGGGCGATAATCAAAAGAGAAGCAATTTGGCAACTCAATTTCTTCCTTTATCTCACCATCTATACCATAAACATTCGCTTTCATCTTACACCCTGCCTGCTTGTAGTGGATACATATGCAATCTGCGGTTTTTCAACCTTTATTCCAGCGTGATAGCGAATTGCTTTTCTCATAAAAACAAGCCTTTTTTCTGGCCCAACGATGCTTCCATGCAGTATAACATGCTCATTTCTAACAAGCCCATAGCGAATGAAACCACCTGATGGATTTATCTCCTCCGGCTTCTCACCTATCTTAAGAATCCTCTTATTGTATTCCGTTCTCCTATGAAAGCCCATCTGCCCAGCTTGAGGCACAGAAGGGCGCACCCACTGTAGCCATGGACCAAGTGTTCCTATCATTCTGCGGTGCTTGCTGTTTTTGTGGGCTAATAATTTAACACCCCATCTCTTTATATGCCCCTGAAATCCCTTTCCTTTTGTAACTCCTATTACATCCACCATTTCTCCTTCCTTAAAAACATCCTTGATACTTATTTCCTTACCAAGCAGGCTTTCTGCTAGAGCTTGCTTTTCTTTTAACTCTCCGCCTACTCCAATTTCAAAAAGCTCCGGCTTTTTCTTTGGAACGCCTGTCACTTTGTATGGCTGTGTATGCGCAATTATGCGCAATTCATCATAGTTGCCATATTCCTTCTTTTCTTTTTTCTTCGGCAAGCATATAACTTCATCCAATTCCTGCAAATTATCACTCCAAATCTCGCCTATGCTTCTCATTCCATAAGGCATTGATTCATAAAATCTAATTCCAACAACCTTCATTGGAGGGGTTTCAACAATTGTAACTGGAACCATAACTTCCTGCCCGGAAGTAAGGGAAGTTGGACGGTAATCAACAAGCATAACATGGCTCATCCCCACTTTATAACCAGCAAAACCCAGTATGCCCTCTCCACCCCAGCTTCTTACCACTTGCTTTTCAGAGCTAACTCTTTTGCGGGGTGAATAACCCATTGACCCACGCCTTGGTTTGCTATGCTGAGACATTTTAACGCCTTACCCAAATATGAGAGGAGATATATAAAATTGTTGGATAAAAATTTATCGATGTTGCAGTGTTTTCGAATGCGCAAATTTTTATATAAACATGGCAAAAATTAAGCAAAAATTTTAGAATAACTTCCGATTTATATTCATGCTATACATGGCAACAAAATGGTTCGGAGTATTCCTTTATGATGAAAAGGGAATTAAGGATAAAATTCTTTTTCCAAAAGATGCTGATGAAATAGCGGATAGGCTTTATAAGATTTCAAAAAATGAATTGCTTGAAGAGGAAATAAAATTTGAGAGATATGAGCCAATTGTTTGGGAAAAAAGATTGTTCGGAATTGGAAAAGATGGAAAATTCAGAGAAATTAAAATAAATGCTGAGAAGTTTGGCTACGGAAAAAATTTGCTAAGAGAAGCATGCATAAGGCTTTCAATTAAAAAGATTGAGGAAGAGCAAAGGAGGAGGGAAAGAAGAATAGTTGAAGCAGTTAATGCAATAGAAGATATAAATAAGGTTATAAACATATTGCTTGAAAGGGTGAGGAGCTGGTATGAATATTTTTCATTTGATGAAGATATAGATGGAATTTTTGATTTGGAAATAGGCGGAGAAGAAATAGATAAGGAGGAGGAAAAAAACCTTAAAAATATAGCGAAAGTAGTACAATCTTTGAATAGTGCAAGAGACGATTTGGAGAATTACATAAAGATGGCAATGGAGGAAATTTCCCCCAATCTTGCCCAGCTTGTCGGCCATTCAATAGCATCAAAGCTCGTTGCAAAAGCTGGTGGAATAGATAAGCTGGCAAAAATGCCCGCAGGGAGCGTACAGCTTCTCGGAGCTGAAAGAGCGCTTTTCAGGCATTTAAAAGATAGCACGCCGCCGCCAAAGCACGGCATCATTTTCCAGCATGAAATGATAAACAGAGCACCCAAGGAAAAGAGGGGAAGAATAGCGAGGATGATGGCTTCAAAAATTTTAATTGCTGCAAGGGCTGATGCATTTACTGGAAACACCATAGGAGAAAAATTGAAAAAGGAAATGGAAGAGGAATACAAAAGAATTTTGGGAGGATAAAATTAAAGCTTGCAAAGCATTAAACTTTAATATTCGAATTTAATTACTTTTGTGATTCCTACAAAACTGTTTCTAACTAAAGGAGTAGGAAAGCATAAGGATCAGCTTCAATCTTTTGAGCTAGCTTTAAGAAATGCTGGCATTCAACACTGCAATCTTGTTAGCGTGTCAAGCATAGTTCCTCCTCATTGCAAGATTATATCTGCTGAAAGAGGAAAGGAATTGCTTTCTCCTGGACAGATAACATATGTTGTGATTGCAAGAAATTCAACAAATGAGCCAAACCGCCTGATTGCTGCTTCCGTTGGAATTGCACTTCCTAAGGATAGAAACTTATATGGATATCTATCAGAATATCACAGTTTTGGAGAATGTGCAAAAATAGCGGGAGAAAAAGCGGAAGATTTGGCAGCCACAATGCTTGCAACAACCCTTGGAATAGAATTTGACCCAAATAAAGCATGGGATGAAAAGAAGCAGGTTTTCAGAATGAGCGGAAAATTTGTTAAAGCGAGTAATATAACACAAACTGCAAGAGGAGATATACATGGCCTATGGACGAGCGTTGTTGCTGCTGCTGTTTTTATAGTTGATTAAAAATGATGAAAATAAATCCTATTTTTTCACCATATGGATATGCATTTAATTCCGCCCGCCTTGCTGAGGCGTGCGAGATATATGAAAAAATGATTGATGAGGATGCAACAATATGCTTTACTCTTGCTGGGGCGATTATTCCTGCGGGGCTTGGAGGGGCGATAATTGAAATGGTGAAGAGGGGGCTTGTTGATTTTATAATTTCAACTGGTGCAAATTTATATCATGACATGCATTTTGCTCTTGATCTGCCAGTTTATAAGGGAAGCTTTAATGTGGATGACCGCGAACTTGCTAAAAATGGAATTGTAAGGATATATGATATATTTATTCCTGTTGAAACCCTTTTTGAGACAGATAGATATATACAGGAAAATTTTGAAATTGAAGGAAATTTTTCAACAGCAGAAATACACAATTACTTAGGAAAAAAATTGCTCGAAAATTCCAAAAAGCCGGATTCTTCGCTTCTTGCCACATGTGCAAAATATGATGTTCCAGTATATTGTCCCTCTCCTGGAGATTCTTCAATTGGAATGAATTTAGCTTATCTGAGGGCAAAGAATAAAAAAATTCATACGGATGTTGAAAAAGATGTTCTTGAGACAACAGCAATAATTTACAACAGCAAAAAAAGCGGGGCAATAATTCTTGGCGGAGGGGCACCAAAAAATTTCTTCATGCAGACCCAGCCAATGATCAGCCAGATATTTAAAAAGAAGGAAAGGGGGCACAACTACTTCATCCAGATAACAAGTGATGTGCCGCCATACGGCGGACTTTCCGGAGCCACCCCGCAGGAAGCAATTTCCTGGAAGAAGATAGATGCGAAATCAAAAACATATGTTACTGTTTATGGAGATGCAACAATAGTTGCTCCCTTGCTTTTTTCAGGTGTTGGGAACAGGAAGAGGAAGCATAAGAGACTATATAGGAAGAGGGAAGAATTTCTAAATAAAATGATGGAAGAAATAAAATGAAATATCCCTACGAAAAATTTTATAAAGAGGTAGAGGAAAAGCTGAAAAATGCAATTAAGGAAAATTATGGAATTGATTTTGAAATAAAAATTGAGAAGCAGAAGGTAGGAGATGCATCCTTTGCATGCTTTTCTCTTGCAAAAATTATTAAAAAAAATCCAGTTGAAGTAGCAGAGGAGATAAGCAAGAAAATAGGAGGAGAATTGATTAAAAGAGCAGAAGCAATAAATGGATACATAAATTTTTATATAGATGAAAATAAAGTTGCTGAAGAGGTTATTGAGCTTATAGATGAAATGGGAAATAATTTTGGAGGATTTGAAAAAAAGAATATAAAGGTTATTGTTGAGCATACTTCAGCAAATCCAAACGGGCCATTGCATGTTGGAAGAGCGAGAAATCCTATAATTGGTGATACTCTTGCAAGATTGCTCAAATTTGGAGGATATGATATTATAACTCAATACTATGTAGATAATATGGGAAAGCAGGTTGCAATTCTTTTCTGGGGGGTAAAAAATTTGAAAATTATAGAGGAGAATAAAAAATTGGATCATTTTTTTGTTGAATATTATAAAAGGGCTTACGAAATGATGGAAAAGAATGAAAAAGTTAAAAATGAAATAAATGAAATAGTAAGGAAATGCGAAATAGGAGATGAAAAAATTTTGAGGGAAATAAGGGAAGTATATGAAAAAGTTCTCAATGGAATAAAAGAATCACTAAAAAATATAAATATAATCATAGATGAATTTGTTGAAGAATCAAGATTTGTTATAGATGGAAGCGTTGAAAAATTAATTGATGAGATTTCCCCTAAAGAATATATAAAGGAGGAGGAAAATGCCTTATATCTTGATTTAGAGCCTTTTGGAATACATGGAAAGGATAACAAATTCTTTTTGACAAGAAGCGATAGAACTTCTCTCTATGCCCTAAGAGATGTTGCATATCATATATGGAAAGGAAGCAGAGCTGATTTAATGATAAATATTTTGGGCGAGGACCATAAGCTCGAAGCTAAATGCGTTGAAATAATTTTAAAAATTTTGAATAAAAAAATTCCTGAAAACATATTCTATGCATTTGTTAGCTTGCCAGAAGGAAAAATGTCAACGAGAAAAGGAAGAGTAATTTATTTAGATGATTTAATTGAAGAAGCAATTGAAAGAGCAAGGGAGGAAGTAAAAAAGAGGAGGAAAGATGATAAAATTGAATATATAGCAAGAAATGTTGCGATTGGAGCAATAAGATATAATATAATAAAGGTTAAGCCAGATAAAGCAATAGTTTTTAAATGGGAAGAAGCACTGAATTTTGAAGGAGAGAGTGCTCCTTTTATTCAATATGCCCATGCAAGATGCTGTTCAATATTGAGAAAAGTTAAGTATGAAAAGGTTAAGCCAAGATATGAAAATGAAAGTGAAATAGAATTGATGAAAAAAATTGCATATTTTCCAGAAATTGTTAAGGAAAGCATAGAAAATAGAAATCCTTCAATTGTAGCAGAATATGCTTATGATTTAGCTTCCTGCTTTAACATATTTTATGATAAGTGCAGGGTTATTGGAGATGAAAAGGAGAAGGAAAGAATTGCTCTTGTAAATGCAACAAGACAAGTTTTAAAAAACTGCTTAAATTTGCTTGGAATAGAAGCTCTGGAAGAGATGTAAATCACAAAATTTTTATTTCCTCTCCTATAAAAATTTCTATTTCTTCATGATATTTTCCATATGTTATTTTTTTCTTTTTGCTTTCATTTCCAACTATTATTTCAATATAGTAGTTGCTTGCCATATTTGTAACATTCTCAATTACCATGCTTTCATTTTCCTGCAATGAAATGCTTTGATTAAAAATCTCTTTGTTATCCAAAGTTAAAAGATTAATTTCTATGCTCAATGTTTCATTCCTTTCATTCTTTATTCTTATTCTTAAAGGCTCATAGTTCATCCACCACATCAAAAATATGCAGATTAAAAATATTGAAAAAGAAATCAACAAAATTTTCTGCCAGATTTTCATTTAAATTCTTCCCAACAAATTATTTCATCCATACTCTTTCTTCTCTTTTCAACAGGCTTATCTTTAGGATAGCCAAGTGTCATCAATGCAATTATCTTGCAATTATCTGGAACTTTAAGCACTTCCTTTGCCTTTTCCTGATAAAATGCCCCCACCCAGCAAGTTCCCAAGCCCCTTTCAGCAGCAGCAAGAGCAATATGCTCCATCGCAATAGCAAGGTCAACATGGCAAGCGGTAACTCCATTGCTCATCACATAATCAGTATAGGTTGCGACACCCGCTATCACAACCGGCGCCTCCGCCACAAATTTCTGATTTTTTGCCGCCTCGCACAGCTTCTGCCGCCTTTCCTTATCTTTTACGATGATGAATTTCCATTCCTGCAAATTTTTTGCGGAGGGGGCAAGGCGGGCATGCTCTACTATATCCAGCAATATCTCATCTGGAACATCTTTTTCTTCATATTCCCTTACACTTCTCCTATTTTTTATTATATCAATCAGCATTTTATCACCATCGCTATGTTTTTAAATAGAAAAGTATTATTTAAACAATGTTCCAAGGAAAAATAAAAGCAGATTTTATGAAGCTAATCACTGATGCAATAGAGATACTTGTTGATGAAGCAAAGATAAAAATAAAGGAAGATGGAATATATGGAAGGATGGTTGACCCAGCACATGTCGGAATGATTGATTTTAAGATAGAAAAGGATGCTTTCGATGAATACAAATTTGAGAGTGAGGAGGAAATAGCCTTCGACTTAGAGAAACTCTCTGGAATTTTAAAAATAGCGGGAAGCAATGATACGGTGGAAATAAAATATGAAAAAGAAGGGCGCCTGATTGTTGGCTTTAGCAATATAACAAAAAGGATTGGATTGCTCGATGCTTCAGAAATGCCTGATACAAAAGTTCCTTCTTTAGAGCTACAAGCAGAAATTGTTGTTCCAACAGAGCAAATGCATAGGATAATAAAAGCGGCTGAGGGAATTTCTGACCACATAATTCTTGAAGGGGGAAAAGATTATTTTGAGATGAGAGCAGAAGGAGACAACGACAGTGTAGAATTAAAAATTCCAAAAGAGGAGCTTATAAGTATAAAATGTGAGGAAAAAGTAAAAAGCATGTTTCCGATAGACTATCTCGGAGATATGATTAAAATTGCAAAAGAGGCAAGTCCTGAAATAAAAATAAATCTTGGAAATAATTATCCAGTTAAACTGAGTTTTGAAGCGTCTGGAGGAGTAATAAAAATAGTTTATCTGCTCGCCCCAAGAATTGAATCAGATTAAATAAATTTCATTAATGCTTTTCCCCTCAATCTCGCTCCTTACATATATTTCCATAAAGCCATCTTTTTCCCTTATCAGTTCAACTGAACCATTTATAACCTTATAATTTCCTTTTTCAACAAAAAATTTTAAATGAACTGTTAAATTTATATCAAGATTATTTTCAATTCTTGCCCTTCTATCTCCTTCATATGTGCAATTCAGCATATAAGAAGGGATGGAATATTTTGGCTCTTTATAATTGAAGGAAAAAATGCTCCAGTTTCGAAATTCAATAATTCTGTATCCCCAGTAATCCTTGCAAGAACTGGAAGGAGTAGTTGTTGTAATAAATGTTGTATTTTCAAAAAAGGTTATGTCGTCAGCATGTATATGCCCAGCGAGAACAAAATTAACCCTATAATTTTTTATAATTTCGAGAATTTTTTCCCTTCCATAATATCCCTTGCCAAGGAGAGAATTATTCTCCGTATCCCATAAAGGATTGTGATGAAGGCAAATAAATTTTATTGAATAATTTCCTTTTTTCATTTCTTCTTCAATCCATTCAATTTGCCCATCATCTATGCAACCACCCCAGTTTAAAGGCAGGAAGGAAAATGCAATCCTATCTTTTTTATCCCAGTCATATGAATTTATCATTATAAAATGTGCTTTTCCATAATTGAATGAATAATTTTTAAATCCAAAATATCTGCTCCATAATTCAAATCCATCCTGCTTATTTACATATCCATCATGATTTCCTGGGCAAATATAGGTAGGAACATCAAATTCCTGCAAAATTTCATACAATTTTTCATATTCTTCTTCATATCTTGCTCCAAAAACAAGGTCTCCAGTAATTATAACAAAATCTGGTTTAATTAAATTTATTTCCTCTATGCATTTTTTTATCGCCCTTGAACCAATTTTTTCCTTAAAATTTATAGTTGCTCCCCTTGGGTCTCCAACATGCAAATCGCTTATATGGGCAAATTTAAAATTTCCTGATATATTTTCAACAACATTTATTGCCCTCGCCTCCTTCCTTGCGGCGCCATCCACTATAACCGTAAGATTATAAAGTTCTGGAGGAGCTTTTTCTGGAATTTTTGCTTTTATGTATATTTTTTCTCCTTTTGATATATTTTCTATTTCAAGATAGATTTCATCTTCAATTGGCTCATACGCTGTTTCAATTTTTGCTTCAATTTTGCTGAAATGAACATTTTCTATGATTATTTCAAAAGATGAACCTTTTTCAACTATTGCTGGAAAAGAATTTTTTGGATAAATAATTTCAAAAGATAAATTTTTGGGAAGAGATGGGGGAATTAAAGTAAGGATGATTAAAGCAATGCTTACTATCTTTTTCACATCAATATTTTTTCAGCATTTTTAAAATTTATTAAAAATTAATTTTAACTTTTTTCAAAAAGTTTTAATTTCCCTGCTTATTTATTATTGCCACAATGATGACAAACGCAATTCTGAGATATGAAGAATGATGGGCGATCTGAGTGGCTTTGCAACAATACACAGCAAGCCAGAAAGGAGGCATGCTAAATTGATAAAATATATTGCTGGTATTCTCAACTATGAGCCAAATAACTCATTTTTAAATTTATAGGATAAATATAAGTTTGCCCTATGCTTCCAATTTTAAGCTCCCACTCTTCCTCATTTTTAATATGCTCTTTGCTTCTGAAGTAAAATTTAAAGGTAAATCAATATATGAGGAAGAATTTGCTCGAATTTTAAATGAGCTATTCAAATTTATAGAGCATAAATAAAAAGAGTAGCATGAATTAAATTTTTTCAGGCAATATAAAAGCTAATAAATCTCATTTTTTCTTCCTAATCAAAATTATGAATGCTATTGCTCCAACAATTGCAAATAATTCAAAGCCAGGGATTCCTTTCTTGTTCTTCTCAGCGGAAGTATTACCTCCATCACTTGTCTTTTCAAGCCATGGTTCAAAGATAACATTATTGCTTACATTGTCTCCTTTGCCGCTTGGATTTTTTTCATTAAATGGCCCGCTTGCATGTCCCCACCAGCAGTATGTTGCATTTACTTCATATTTCCCTTCCAAATTTTCATTAGAAATTCCATATTCTTTATTCCCATAGATACTGCAATAGTGAATTTGAATATTTGAAGAAGAATAAATACGGATGCCACAACTGTTGTTATAGACATTGCAGTTTGTTATGCTGTTGTTGTGTGATGAAGAGATAAATATACCATCCCAGGAATTGTTATAGCATTTATTATTTGTTATGTTGTTATTACTTGGGTATTTGTTGCTTGTGAAGTAATAAAGGCGTATGCCAGCAAAATAATTGTCATAGCAGTGATTGTTTTCTATAGTATTGTTGTTGCTTGAAGAATATAAGGAGATGCCATAACTATTACTATAGCATTTATTATTTTTTATTGTATTGTTACTCGAGTCATCTAGATATATACCATCAGAATTGTTATAGCAGTTGTTGTTTGCTATATTGTTGTTAGTTGAGTACTCATAAAAGCGTATGCCCTGATTGTTGTCATAGCAGTTGTTGTCTGTGATGTTGTTATTGCTTGAACGGTAAGACAGGAATATGCCGTGCTTGTTGCCATAGCAGTTGTTGTTTTCCAATCTTCCATTAGTGACATTTTTTAGATATATACCAGCCCCATAAGGCTCCGGGAACGAGTATGTCGCATTATAAACTGCACAGTTTCTTATCACAAAATAAACAGTTGTATTTTCTATCCATATGCAATAAGCTCCGCCATGAGCATCTATTTCATAATTTTGGATTATGTAAGGATTAAACGCTGTGCCATTGCCCCGCCAGCCCTCGCTGCCTGCTTTGTTTGCAAAATCTGCATTGCCATTTATATGAATTTGGGCATGAGGAGCTGCTTTTCCCATAGATGCTATCAGTATTACTAACCCAAAAAAATCATTCCATATATTGCATATTTTCCTTTCATCTTATACCTCTAAACAAAAGAATAATTAAGAATATATAAAATTTTTATTGCCTAAGCAGCAAACTTC
>Ga0272448_1003447_pt1 | contig 18862 bp, 9 predicted proteins | sample YNPCB0191_FD_202220 | JGI IMG/M metagenome (GOLD analysis project Ga0272448, IMG submission 202220) | Hot spring sediment microbial communities from Yellowstone National Park, WY, United States - YNP-CB-019-1 | ecosystem: Environmental > Aquatic > Thermal springs > Hot (42-90C) > Sediment... | reverse complement strand
GTCGGGCTCTGGGGAGCCTCCCTGGCGAACCTTCCCTTGAAAAAGCGCACGTATCCGATCTCGGGGCGGAAATATGGGGCGAAATTGTACCGCAGGCGCCACTCCATGCTGCTGCCCACATAGGATCCGGCCGCGCCCGTCGGGTCCCTGAGCGCCCCGCCCGCCCAGACGGCACGCTTCTGCGCCAGCCACTGCCACCGGATATCCGGCAGCAGCTCGAGATTCCTGGCGGGCTTGAACCCGAAATAGAGCGCCGGCGAGTTGATATTGGTGCGGCTCATCCATTGATAGATGCCGGTCGGCCCGTATTCCCAGCGGCGCGCGCCGAAGAGGGAATCGAAGTTGTCGTTGCGGCGGTCGTAGGGATCCTTGTCGCCCGAAGCATAGTCGTAATGGCCGGAAACGGAGGGCTGCCAGGGAGCATCGAAGACATAGCCGAGCTGCAGATGCTGCATGTGTGCGAAATGGTCGAACTCGGCTACCTTGCCGAACTGCCATGCCGACTCCGCCTCGAAGCCGAAAGCGCCGGGCTTCGCCTCGCGGTATGCTCTGCCGCCGATGGTCGTGTAGCGGCGTTTCGTTCCGGGAAGCCGGTCCGGGTCTTCCCAGAGCCCGAAATAGTACAGTTCCGTGCCCACGCCCTGCTTTCGGGGCTTCGAGAAATAAACGCCCCAGAAGCGGGACCCCGCAACGCGGCGGTCCATTTCGTGCAGCCGGAGACGCACGGGAAGAAAAAAGAATGCGTCCAGATTCCACGCCTGCGGCGACCCGATCGACCAGCGCAGGCCGTCCCAGCGGTTGGTCGTGTTGCGATACCGGTTGCGCGCAAACAGCCGTCGGCTGCCGAGATCGAACGACTGACGGCCGAACGAGAGCGTCGATGCCGGACGCGAACCGGCCTTCGCCGGGAAGACCAGACTGACGTAAAGCTGCAGAATATCGTGCTCGTCGACCATCTGGGAAGTCACCCACGAGCCGCTGTCGTCGAGATAGATGCGGGAGTCCTCGAACTCGAATTGGAAGCGCACGGGATCGATGATCTTCTTGACGCCGATGCCGATGCGCGTGCGCTGCGGTATCTGCTGGTCGCTGCCGGTGTCGCCGGCGCGGAAGCGGTTGTCGAGGGTTTCGTAGCGGAACCTTTCGGAAAAGCTGACGTCCAGCCAGTCGGCGACGCGCAATTTGTTTTCCCCGGTCTGCTGCGCAGGGGTCTGATGTGTCGATTCGCTTCCTTGCGCCCGCGCGGGCATTGCCCCGACAGAAAACGCCAAGGTGATCAGCGACAGGAATCCGGCGACGGTCGATTGCATTGTCGGCAGCCTCACGCCGGCCGGTGTGCCACCGGCCGATAAAGCCCCTGCCTGTCCGGCCCGGGGCGCCTGGGAGAAAGCAGGATAGCGGGACGACGCCCGGTTTTCCATCGATTTCCGGCGCAGGACGGCCGGGCCGGCGCGTCCCGGTGCCACGCCGCCCATTCCCGGCCTGCGACTTGTGGTTGAAACCGGCCGGCAAAAAGGCTAATCTCGCGTCGGGTTCCGGGCCGGCGGCGGACCGCGCCCGGGGCCTCGCGCCGGGGCGTGTGGCGGTGCCCCCGGATGCGCATTCGGGGAAGCCGGTCGCTCCCAGACAAAATCGACAAGAGGATCACTATGAAGGGCCGACGCACAGCGCAACATATTCTCCTGTGCCTGCCGCTCATCGCGTGTTTGCCCATGGCCGCGACGGCGCAGCAGGTCAGTATCGCTTCGCAAGTCATCGAGCGCACGCTCCCCAACGGCCTCAAGGTTCTGATGGTCAAGCGTTCGAACATGCCGACGGTGCGCTGCATCCTGGCTTACCGCGTAGGCTCGGTCAACGAACGTCCCGGCATCACGGGCATTTCCCACATGCACGAGCACATGATGTTCAAAGGGACCTACACGATGGGGATCAAGCCCGGCACTCTGGAAAAGGACCTGGAGTACAACCGGCAGATCGACCTGGTGGAAGAAGAGATCGTCAAGGAAGAAGCGAAGCTGCGCGGGGCCGACGAGGCGACAGCCAAGGCGATCCGGGACAGGATCGTGGCGCTCAAGAAGCAGGCGGCGGATCTCTTGGAGAGGCAGCGCAAGGAAACGATCGTCAGCGAAGAGATCTGGAGCGCCTACCAGGAAGCCGGGGGCACGGGTCTGAACGCATCCACGGGCAAGGAGATGACGCAGTATTACGTCACGCTCCCCAAGAACAAGATCGAACTCTTCCTGGCCCTCGAGGCCGACCGGCTCGAGAACCCGGTGTTCCGCGAGTTCTATTCCGAGCGCGACGTGCTCGTGGAAGAGCGGCGCATGAGCGAGAACAGCCCCGGCTTCTTCTTCCGGGAACAGTTGAACGCTACCTTTTACGCGGCCAGCCCGTACTCCTGGGAGGTGGTCGGCTGGATGTCGGATCTGGCCCATATCACCAAGCAGGAGCTGATCGACTACCGCAATCTATACTATCGCCCCGACAACGCCGTACTGGTCCTGGCGGGAGACATCGATGTCGAAGCCACGATGGCCTTGGTCAACAAGTACTTCGGCCCGATCAAGTCCAAGGGGCCGGCGCCGCGCGTGCGCACGGAAGAGCCGAGTCCGGAGTACTACCGCAGGGTGAACTCGCCCGACTTCAAGCCGCCGTACATCGAGAAGAGGGTCTACGGCCGGGCGGCGACCAACCCCTACGTCGCCATCCTGTTTCACATACCGCCGCTGTGGCACGACGACCTGGCTCCGCTGTACGTCCTGGGAGAGGTGCTGAGCTCGCGCTCGGGCAAGATGTTCCGGGAAATGGTACTGAAAAACGAGCATGCCACGAGCGTGAGCGCGCGCGCCAGCACTTCCGAGTACGACGGCCAGTTCACGGTGCAGGCCTCGGCCAGGGAGACCAGGGAGGGTACGGCGGTTCCCATGGACAAACTGGAGCAGGAACTCTGGTCGTACATCGAGGAGGCAAAAACCGCACCGTGCGACGAGCAACTGCTGCAGAGGGTGAAAAACCAGATGGAAGCCGCATTCCTGCGCAGCCTGGCGGGCACGAACATCGCCTCGCAGCTCGCCTCCATGGAAATCGCCTACAAATGGCAGTTCCTCGACGAGCAGTTCCGGCGGCGCATGGCCGTGACGCCGGCGGATCTCATGAGGGTCGCGAAGAAATACCTTACGCGCGACAACAGCGTGACGGGCGTGCTCGAGAGGGAGAGGTAGCGGCGCGGCCGCTTCTTCCGGAAAGGACACGACGATGCGGAAAAGAAATCTTACTTCAAGGCTGATCCCGGTCCTGCTCGGGCTCGCCATGGCGCCGACAGCGACCGCATGGGCGCAGCGGGGCGCGAAAGCCGCGGCCGGGGCCGTGCAGGCGCCCAAAGGGCCGCGCCCCGAGCAGTTCAAATATCCTCCGCTCGACTTCAAGGTGCCGAAACCCTCCGACTACCGCACCACGCTCTCGAACGGGCTCGTGGTCTATATCGCCGAAGACCACGAAATCCCCTGGTTCAACGCCTCCCTCCTGGTGCGCACCGGTCCCTTCCTGGAGCCGCGCGACAAGATCGGGCTCGATGCCTTCACCAGCGCGGTCATGCGCTCGGGCGGAAGCAAGAAGATGAGCGGCGAGGAGATCACGGAACGGATGGACTTCCTCGGCGGCAGCCTGGGCAGCGGCGGCGGCATGGGAGGCCGGGGAGGCCGCGGGGGAGGCGCCGGCGGCGGAGACGCCAAGAGCCTGTCGATCCACATGCGCCATGTCGACGAGGGCCTGAGAATCTGGATGGACGTCCTGAGCGACCCCGCATTTCCCGAGGACAAACTGAGGCGCGAGAAGGAAGCGGCTCTGCCGGCGATCCGCAACCGGAATCGCGAAATCAACACCGTCGCCGCGCGCGTTTACGAGCAGCTGATCTACGGGGAAGACTCCCCCATCACGGCCGAGCGCACCGAGGCGGGCATCAACAGCATCCGGCGCGAGGACCTGGTGGCGTGGTACGAGAAGTACTGGGGCGCAGCCAATGCCATCCTGGTGGTTTCGGGCGACTTCAACAAGTCCGAGATGCTCCAGAAGCTGGAAGCGACCTTCGGCCGATGGCGCAAGGCGGAAAAAGCCGTGCCTCCCGTGCCCGAGGTGCGGCAGGCAGCCAAGCCGGGCGTTTACATGGTGCAGCCCGAAGGCGTCACACCGAACCAGGGCATCATCCGCATGGGGCACCTGGGGCTGAAGGTGGACGACCCGGATTATCCGGCGGTCGATCTCATGAACTACATCCTGGGCGGAGGCTCGTTTTCCTCGCGCATCACCAAGATCGTGCGCACCGACAACGGCCTGGCATACTCCACAGGATCGAGCTTCGGCGGAGGCCGCGGCGGCGGAAGCGGCGCCGGCATTCTCTATCCAGGAACCTTCACCGCGTCCTGCCAGACCAAGAACTCCACGGTGGTCTTCGCCGCCCAGCTGATGCTCGACATCATCGAGGGAATGCACAACGGCGACGTCAGCGAAGCCGATCTCAAGATGGCCAAGACGGCGCGCATCAACGCCTTCCCATCCATGTTCCAGGGAACGGGCGCCATCCTGCAGGAGTTCGCCCGCCTGGAATTCGAAGGCCGCCCCATGGACTACTTCGAGAAGTATGTCGCCCGTTATGAAAAGGTCACGCTGGACGATATCAAACGTGTGGCCAAGAAATGGCTGCGGCCGGACCAGATGGTGATCCTCGTCGCCGGCAACATCGAAGAGTGCAAGGCGGGCGCCGACAACCTGTTGCCCAACCAGCCCACCATCGAAAGGATGGCGCAGAAGTTCGGCGGCCGGACGCTCGACGGCCTGGCCAGGAAATACGGAGACGGCACGATCCACGTCATCCCCCTGCGGCGGCCGGCCGAGGGTCCCTGAGTGGTATAATTGACGGAAACGACCTCGAAGCATAGCGATGCCAAGCATTCTTATATGGATCCTGTTGGGGTTCGGACTGGCAGGCGTTCAGGATACGGCCGGCGATGAGCCCTTCTGGAAATGGTCGCTGGCGAAGGCCGTCAAGATCCTGAACTCCTCGGCCTGGGCGCGACAGGAAACCTTCACGAGCGTCATTCCCGGGGTGGGCTCCGGCCAGGCGGGCGAGAAGGAAATCTACAGCACTTTCTACGTGCGATTCCTTTCCGCCGAACCCATTCGCGAGGCGTACGCGAGAGTCCTGCAGATCGAACACGGCTACGACCGGCTGACCGGCGAAAAAAAGCGCCAGTTCGATCAGTTGCTCGCGCCGCTGCTGGGACTCGACACCGACGAGTGGGTCGTGATCGCCCTGGGCTTCCGTTCCAACGATCCCGAGCAGGAAAGCCGGATCCGGCGGTATTTCCAGAGCCAGACGACGGCCACGCTTCGGGACAAGGTCTTTCTTTCCACGGACCAGTACTCCCAGGTCAGAATCCACGCCTATTTCCCGCCCGTCGAGGAGAGCGTGGGAGCGAAATTCGTGTTCCCCAGGACGATCGGCGGTGCCGATCTGGTATCTGCGGGCAAGGGGCGAATCAGCTTCGAGCTGCTCGATCTGCCGGTCAGATCCGCAGGCGGCGGCCAGCGCGGCCGCAGAGGCGGCGATTCCGCAGAAGCGGACGGCAGCACCGCGGGCGGCACGATGCTCAGGGCAACCTTCTCGCTCGAGGACATGATCCGGAATGGCAAACTCATTCTCTGACATCCCCCGCCGGAGCGATCGGCCGGCCGTTTTCGCCGTGGCGCTCTTTCTCCTGCTCCTGCCGGCGGGGACATCGCCCGCGGCGGCAAACGACTGCCAGTTGAAGGCGGCACCCGGCAATCAGGAAAAGGAAAAACAGTCGCCCGCCGCCGCGGCATCGCCGGCCAAGCCCGATGATTCGGAAGCGCCCACCGCTGCCGCGCTCGCCGAAATAGAGGAGTTCCGCGTCCTTCCCAAAGAATTCGAATCGTTCTTCCCCCGGATAGGATCGAAGCCGCTCGTCGAGATCGTCAATGTCTTTTCGGTGCGCACCCGCGGCCGTTACTACGGCTCGGTCTACGAATATCACCGCAACGATTTCTTCGACGCCCGCAACTTCTTCGACCCGGTCGGAAAGAAGCTGCCGGAATACAAGCGCAACCAGTTCGGCGCCGGACTGGGCGTATTCGTCACGAGCCGATTGCAGGTTTTCGGAACGTACGACGGGCTGAGGATCAACAAGGGCTCGACCATGACCTCGCTCGTGCCCGCGCCGGAAATGCGCACCGGAGACTTCAGCAGCCTGAGCGAGGCCATTGTCGATCCGTTCACGGGAGATCCTTTTCCGGGCAATCGCATCCCGCACGACCGCCTGCACCCCGTGGCATTGAAGATGCTGCCGACGATCCCGGAGCCCAATCGCAGCGACATGTATCCGTATTTCACCAACAACCAGCCCGCCGTGGAAAACGGGGACACGATCAGCATCCGGGCGGATTACGAGTTCAGCCGGCAGTCGAAGCTCTTCGGCAACTGGCGTTTCACCGACGGCGGCGAGTTCAAGGTCAACCGCCTGCCGGAGTTTTCCACCTCGGAGAAAAACCGTTACCAGAACTTCTCGTTGACCTATAACCGCAGCTTCGGCCCGAGCCTGGTCATGAACCTCGAGGCGACGTTCGACCGCCGCGTGGAAAACGAATTCTCCCGGCATGCCTTCGAGGAGGGCCTGCTGGATTCGCTGGGTATCCATGGGGTTCACACGCTCGACAGCGCCGACGAGGGATATCCCGAGGTTTCCATATCCGGCTACCCGTCGCTCGGGCAGTCCTACCGCAACCAATCCCCGAGATCGAGTTACACCAACACGGCAGGCTTTGCGGCGAGTTTCACGCGCGTGCGCAAGGCCCACAAGTTCAACTTCGGACTCGAGGTACGAAACCAGCAGTTGAACAACTACCGCGCCGGCGGTTCGCATCGCGGCCACTTCGAGTTCTACGGCTACTTCACGGGTCACGCTTTCGCGGATTTCCTCCTCGGCATCCCGGCGGTGGCCACGCGCGGCATGGGCTTCGACCGCGCGGACCTGAGACAGCGCACCTGGAAGGCCTACTTTCGGGACGACTGGAAGATAAGTCCCAGATTCAGCCTTTCGCTGGGACTCGCATACAATTACTTCCCCGTCGCCCATTCCATCCACGACAACGTTTCGCTTTTCTGGCCGCTGGCTTTCGAGCCGCCCGCGGACGGCGGCCTGGTCGTCGCCGGCAGCCCCGAGGCCGAGGCCGCAGGTTTGCGCGGCCTCCGGCCGGGTCATGCCGCGTATCCCGACCGAAACGACTGGCAGCCGTCCTTCGGACTGGCTTACAGCCCCATGGGCAACAACAAGCTGGTGCTGCGCGCCTCTTACGGCTGGAACTATCAGCCGCTCGACATGCGGCGCACGCTCAATTTCATCGGGCGCAACTATCCCTTCTACTGGCAGGAAGCGGCGTCGTCTCCCTCGGCGCCCGAGCTCGACCTGTCCGATCCGTTCCTCGCGGCCGCGCCCGCGGAGATGACCGTCCGGGCGCTCGATCCCTACGCGCGCAATTCCTACGTCCAGGAATGGCAGCTCTCGGTCCAGAACGAGTTCATGCGCGGCTGGACCTTCGAGGCGCGTTACGAGGGAAGAAAGGCCACGCGCATGGGCCGAACCATTCCGGCCAACGTTCCCAACCCCGGCGAGGGCTCGATCCAGGAACGCCGGCCCAACCCCAGGTTCGGCAAGTTCAGCATCGGCGAAAGCGGGGGGTCGTCAACCGGCCATGCCCTGCGGGCGGAACTGCGCAAGCGCCTGAGCGGCGGCTTTTCCCTGCGGTCGAACTTCGATTGGGACCGGACATTCAGCGACGCTCTGATGTCGGATCCGCAGGATCCGCGCAACCTGAGGGCCGAGCGGGCGCTGTCGGGCTTCTCGCCCCCCATGCGCTTTTCCGTGAGCTACATCTGGGAACTGCCTGTCGGGCGGGAACGCCCCCTCAGCGTGGAGTGGGCCGGGAAGTTCCGCGCGCTGCTCGAAGGGTGGCAGCTTTCGGGGATCACGCGCATCTCATCGGGGACGCCCACCCACCCGCAGTTAAGGGGCGACAAGAACAACGACGGCGTCTCGGGCGACCGGCCGGACCGCATCGGCCCCGGCGTGCTGCCTCCTTCGGCGCGCTCCCCCGCCCGCTGGTTCGCCACGGAGGATTTCGCGGCCCCGGCAGACATTTACAGCTTCGGCAACTGCGGCAGAAATGTCCTTTTCACCCCGGGTGAGATGGTCTGGGACGTCAGCTTGATCAAGCGCACGCGCCTGTCGGGGCGCGGCGACGCCCTCGAGTTTCGCGTGCAAATGTTCAACGCCTTCAACCACGCCAACTTCGAGCGGCCCGGCACCAGCTTCGGAACCTCGACCTTCGGCGTGATCACGAACGCCAAGGAATCCAGGGAGATCGAGATCGCGTTGAAGTACACGTTCTGAGGGATCGCCGAGGCTTTCGCCTCCGCGCACGCACGCTACCCTTCCCCGAGCGAGCGCAGGACGATATGCCGCGCCTCGTCGATGATGGCTTCGAGATGCTCGGCGCTCCGCAGGCTTTCGGCATAGAGCTTGTAGACGTCCTCGGTCCCTGAGGGACGCGCGGCAAACCAGCCGCTTTCGGTGACGACTTTCAGGCCGCCGATGGGCTCGCCGTTCCCCGGTGCGCGCGTGAGCTTGGCCGTGATCGGCTCGCCGGCCAGCTCATCGGCTTCGACGTCGCCGGGCGACAGCCGGAGCAGCCGGGCTTTCTGCCCGGGTGTCGCCGGAGCGTCGATGCGCCGGTAGAAGGGCGTGCCGAACTTCTCGGTCAGCTCGCGGTAATGCCGGCCGGGGTCGCGGCCCGTGCGCGCCGTGATCTCCGCCGCCAGCAGGCCCAGCAGAATCCCGTCCTTGTCGGTGGTCCAGACGGAACCGTTCTTGCAAAGGAAACTCGCGCCCGCGCTCTCTTCCCCGCCGAAGCAGCAGGCGCTTTCCAGCAGCGCGCTCGCGAACCATTTGAAGCCCACGGGCACCTCCCACAGGGTCCGCCCGGAGGCGGCCGTCACATAATCGATGAGCCGGCTGCTGACCAGCGTCTTGCCCACGACGGCGGCGGCCGGCCACTGCGGCCGGTGCGCGAGCAGATAGCGGATCGCGACCGCCAGGTAATGGTTGGGGTTCATCAAGCCGGCCGAGGGCGCGACGATGCCGTGGCGATCCGCATCGGGATCGTTGCCCCAGGCAACGTCGAACCGGTCCTTGAGCCCGACCAGCCCGGCCATGGCGTAAGGACTCGAGCAATCCATGCGCAGCTTGCCGTCGTGATCCAGCGTCATGAATCCGAAAGCGGGATCGAGCGCGGGGTTCACCACCCGCAGGTTCAGGCCGTAGCGGTCCCGGATCGGTTCCCAGTAGGCCGCCGAGGCTCCGCCCAGCGGATCGACGCCGATCGCCACGCCCGCGGCACGGACGAGCTCGAGGTCGAGGACGAGCTCGAGATCCCGGACATACGGCATGATGAAGTCGGTTTCGCGGATGAACTCGGGCCGGCCGCCCGCGCGCAGGGCGGCGCGCCGGACGTCCCTGTTGCCCTCGCGCAGCAGGCTGTTGGCCCGCTCCTCGATCCAGGAGGTCACACGGGTGTCGGCGGGGCCTCCGTGAGGCGGATTGTACTTGAAGCCGCCGTCCGCCGGAGGGTTGTGTGAGGGGGTGACGACGATTCCGTCGGCGAGGCCGTCGCGGCGCCCGCGGTTGTATGCCACAATCGCCCGGGAGACCGCGGGCGTGGGCGTGAAGCCGCCGCCCGCCTGCACGAACGTGGTCACGCCGTTGGCCGCAAGAACTTCGAGGGCCGTCCGCTGCGCATCCTCCGAGAGTGCGTGCGTGTCCTTTCCGAGGAAGAGAGGCCCTGCGATTCCTTCAAACCGCCGGTAGTCGCAAATGGCCTGCGTGACGGCCAGGATGTGCGCTTCGTTGAAACTGCCCTCCGACGGCGTGCCCCGGTGCCCGGAGGTGCCGAACCTGACCCGCTCGCCGGGATTTTCCGGATCGGGCCTGCGCTCGTAGTACTGCTTCTTGAGCTGCGCGACATCGACGCGCATGTCTTCGGGAACGGGCTTCCCCGCCAGCGGATGAACGGCCATGGTTCGCACTTCCTCCCATGCGGCCGGCAGCGGCAGGCAACCGGCTGTTGCGTGCCGGATTGTAGCAGAAGCAGCAGCGCCGCGCACCGTCGCACACCGGGCGGCTGGGCGCTCTTTGGGCCGCAGCGTGCCGGATCACCGGCGGGCGGAGGCCCGCAACACCGGGACTGTCTTGCGGCACGCAACAACGGACCATGCGGGCATGGCCGAGCTCTCCTGCCGCCAGGCCCGGACGGTTGCAGGACCAGGTCCGACGGCGGACGTGGCACTGAAGATCTGACGCCGGCCGCCCGACCGGATCCGGCAGCCGGGCACCGGGATGGTATCATGATGGCTGCGCCTGCCTGACGCCCGCCGCGGCCGCAGCGGGCGCGGCGGGGGAAGAGCCGTCGATGCCGGAGCCCTTGGTCGGTGCCCACATGTCGATCGCGGGCGGCATCCACCGCGCGTTCGAACGCGCGGCGCAGGCCGGATGCCGCACGCTCCAGATATTCCTCAAAAACAGCACGCGCTGGGAAGCGCGTGCGCTCATGGACGAGGACCGGCGGCTCTACCGGCAGGCCCAGGAACGTACGGGAATCGCGCCGGTGCTGGCCCATGCGAGCTACCTCATCAATCTGGCCTCGCCCGAAACCGACCTGCAGCGCCGCTCGCGCGCGGCCCTGGCGGGAGAACTGGAGCGCGCCAATTTCCTCGGCGTCCCGTGCCTCGTCCTGCACCCGGGATCGCACATGGGCGACGGCGCCGCGCGGGCGCTCGCGCGCGTGGCGCGCGCCCTCGATGACGTCCTCGAGCGCATGCCGCCGCCCGTGCGCATCCTTCTGGAAAACACGGCCGGGCAGGGCACTTCCCTGGGAGCGCGCTTCGAAGAACTGACCGCCATTCTCGAGCGGACCCGGCAGCCGGAACGTGTCGGCGTCTGCTTCGACACCTGCCACGCGTTCGCCGCCGGCTACGACCTGAGCAGCGCCGAGGCTTACCGCACGACCATGCGCGAGCTCGACCGGCTCGTGGGCCTGGGGCGCATCGGCGCGATTCACGTCAACGACTCTCGCGAGGCGCTGGGCAGCCGCATCGACCGCCACGCCCACATCGGCCGGGGGCGCATCGGACTCGAAGGATTCCGCGCACTGATGAACGACCGGCGCTTCGCCCTCATCCCCAAGATCATCGAGACTCCCAAGGGCCCCGACCTGCGCGCGGATCGCATGAACCTCGCCGTCCTGCGCCGCTTAATTTCGGTGACAGGCTACTCAACCCCGAAACTCCGCCGCCAAATGAACAGGCGCGCAGACCCTAATTTCGGGGTTGAGTAGCCTGTCACCGAAACTCCGGGCGTAGGCGCTTCAGAAGGTATTCAATCTCGGCGCGGTTGCTCGCCTTGGGGAATTCGGCAAGATAGCTTTCGAGGAGCATGACGGCCCCGGCGGTGTCGTTTTTCTCGACCTTCACGATCGCCAGCTTGAGCATGGCTTCGGGGCGGTGTGAGTCCTTGGCCTCCATGGCGGCCGCAAGATGCGTCTCGGCTTCATCCAGCCTGCCGCTTTCCAGAAGCGCTTCTCCCAGGCGCAACTCGGCCTCCGATAAGCCCGGATGCAAGTGCAGGGACTCGCTCAGAAAGGGTATGGCCTCCGAGTATCTCTGCTCGCGGGCAAGGACGATACCCAGGTTGGCCAGCGGACGGTAGTCGGTCGCATCCAACTCGACCGCCCGCCTCAAGACCTTCTCTGCCTCCTCGAGGCGGTTCAGTTTGAGATAGACGACCCCCAGATCGTTGTAGGCCTCGGAAAAGCGGTCGTAGCGCGCGATCGCCTGCTCCAGCGGCCGGACGGCCTCGGCGAGCTTCCCTTTCTGCACCAGGGCGAGCGCCTGGAAATAGCTGCGCGCAGCCTCCTGGGGCACGCTGCGGCTGAGAACCGGGGCCTCGACGGTCTTTGCAGTCGGCCGCGGCTCCTTTCCGGATCGGAGCGGCGGCAGAAACACATTGAGATACTGCAGGCTTTCGAGATTGAAGGTCACGCTCGTGCCGCCGAAAGTCGAGCCGTCGCTTTCGACCACGAGCGTGTAGGTCTTACCCAGGCGCAGGCCCGGCACGATCATCCGTCCGTTGGAATCAGTGAAATAGTACTGCTGGAACGAGCCGTCGCTGGAAATCACCTGAAAGCGGACTTCGGCAAGGAGCTGCTTGCTGTCGGGCCCGAAGATTTGGCCGCGCAGGGTCGCCTGGGAGAACGCATGGTTTGCGGAAAGCAAGACAAATGCGCCGATCAATAATGACAGCACTATCCTGCGCGTCTGCACGGCAGCCCCGGTCTCCAATCTCCCGGTAGGGCCGGGTGGGGCGGGATCATTCCCGCCCCACCGCCGGCTGGGCTACCCCTTATTTTACCAGTTCAGCCGCAGCACGAACTGGATCCAGCGCGCTCCGGGGTCGTTGGTCGTGGAGACGTCGCGATAGGCGCCCTGGGTAGAGGTGATCTGGCCGAACGTCGTGCCGAGAATCCCGGCCGACGGCGGCAGGAAATTGATGTTGTTGAAGGCGTCGAACAGCTCGGCGCGGAACTCGAAATTCACCTGCTCGGTGATGTAGGTCTTTTTCACGAAGCTGATGTCGAACCGCACGAAACCCGGGCCGTCCAGGATGATGCGCTCCCCCCAGACCCCGGGGGTCGTCTGCGGCGCGATATAGTTCGCATTCGCGCGACCGTCGTCGCCGATCACGCTCTTGGGGAAGTAATAGACCCGCTTGGCCGGCGGATCGTAGTACACCCCGACCATCTCCTGCAGGTCCTTACGCGTGATTCCCTTGAGGACCACGCCGGAATCGAACTGATTGACCGTAAGGCGGCCGGTGCTCAATTCGAAGGGATTGCCGCTCTGGATGCGGCCGATGCCCCCGATCTGCCAGCCTTCGAATACCTTGCCCAGCACGCCGCCGCTCCAGAACCTCCTTCCCGTGCCCAGGGGCGGCTCCCAGATGAAATTCAGGTTGAGGCGCTGCCGGATATCGTATCCGGTGCGGGCGTAGTCGCGTGCACGGTAGCGCCAGGAGTAGAACGAGTTTGTGCCGGTCGTATTGCCGGCATCGTTGGCAAGCGACTTGCCGAATGTGTAATTGGCCTGCGCGAAGACGCCGTTCGAGAAGCGCCGGCGCAACTCGATCTGCAGCGAGTGGTAGTTCGAGTCGCCGTTGTTTCCGGCGAAGGTGGCGTCATAAGCATCGGAATTGGCCAGCCAGAAGTTGGGGGCATATCCGGCCGCGACCAGATTGTTCCAGTAAGTCGAGCTGTGGGCGAAAGTGTTGGCCGTTCGACCCGCCTCCCCGTTGTCGAGGTAGGTCACGAACGTGCTGCTGCCGAAGCTCGCACTGCTGGGCGAACCGAAGACGGCCGAGAAAATCGGCAGATTCACCTGGCCGGGCAGGCCCTGGTTGCGGAAATTGGCACCCTTGCCCGCCGCCCGGCTGATCGCCAGGTTGTTCCGGGCGTTCTTGAACTCCTCCAGGAACCCGTTCTCGAAGATGTTGACCTCGTTGATATTTACGCGCCTCCAGAGCTTGGTCCCATGGTTGCCGACATAGCGGAACTCCAATACCGTGTCGCGCATGATCTCGCGCTCGATCGCAAACGACCAGGACTGTATATAGGACGTCCTGAGCCCGGGATCGAAGGCCGCGACGCTGTTGGAGAAGCGCAGTGACGCGTGCGCCGTGGGGAAGGAAAAGCTCGAAGGCGTGACCACAAGCGGCGGCAGCGGGTTGCGGTTCATCAGGCTGCCGGCCGGGAAGTGCACATCGGCCGTCAGGTTGCCCGAAGCGGCCGCCCCCGTGTTCTGCTGCACCACGCCGGTCACGTTGAAGAAACCGTCGCGGATATAAGCGATGTTGTAACCGCCGCGGATTGCGGATTTCCCGCGCCCGCCGAAGATGGCCCCTAACATGCCATCGCTGAAGGCCGGCTGCCAGGAAAACCCGATGGCCGGCGCAAGGTTGTTCCAGTCGTCCTCATAGAACGGCTTGCCGTTGATGCCGCCCGCGAGGTCGAGCATGAGCGGGCTGCCGGCAAGGACTCCCGGTTTGAAGAGGTTGTCCTTTCCGGAAGGCCCCCAAAGGCCGGCGTAGCCTCCCACGGGAAGGATGGCCAGTTTGTTGAGCGAGTCGGGCACGCTGAGGAACTGGTAGCGCAGGCCCAGGTTGAGTGTGAAACTGGGCAGGACTCGCCAGGTGTCCTGGACGAAAATCCCGATTTCGTTCTGCTTGTAGCGATCGATGAGCGGCGCCCCGATCTTGTACTGCAGGCTCTTCTCGTCCGCGTAGACGCTCGCGCTCACGCCGCTGATGCGCCCCACGAGCATCGCGTAAAGAGCGCGCGCCGTGTCCCGATCGCTCGTGCTGATTGCCGGGAAGTTGGCCGCGGTGAAGATCGCCGAATCCGCCGGATCGGTCGTAAGCATGCCTAGGGTGCGATACTGCGAGGTGCCCGATACCGTTTCCTGCCACCTGCGGTAGAGGTTGATCTCGGTGCCGATGGAAAGGAAATGCTTTCCCTTGGCCCAGGAAAGGTTGTCGATGATGTGGAAGCCCGGGCTGTTGCGCGATGAGCTGGGTTGGTAGGTAAAGGGATTGGAGCCGATGGGCAATGGCAGCCGGTACTCGGGAATGGGGACGTCACGGAAGAATTGGACCGTTCCCCCGGTCATTCCATAGCGCGCCTCGTTGGTGAGGGAGCGCGTGATCGAATAGCGCACCGCTGTCGATGTGCTCCAGCGATTGGATTTCTGGCTCCCCTGGACGTTGAAGCCCGGTCCGAACCGGTCCATGCTGTTCAAGAAATCGGGCTGGGAATTGAAGTAGTTGTAATTTCCAATCAGTTCCCAGCTGATCTTCGACGTCACGGCCCAGTCGAACCGTGCTGTGGGGAAGCTGCGCAGCTGCTTGCCGGTGTTGTTGAAGCTCCACAGGTCGGTCCTGAGATCGTTCGTCACCAGGCCGCTCGTAGCGTTGGAGTTCAAGACATCGATGTAATTCTTCTGGAGGAAGGGATCGATGGTCGAGGGATAGCCGGCCGCCCCCGCCAGCGACAGCAGGTTGATCTGCCGGATCACCCCGTCGGTTCCCTTGTAGTTGAACAGGCCCTTGCGCGCATCGGCATTGAGAATGGTGCGGGTCCTGGCCTGCGCGTCAGGGAGGCGGAACTCCTCGAAGTTGCCGAAATAGAAAAGCTTGCCCTTGATGATCGGGCCGCCCTGCCGGACTCCCCACTGGTGCAGCAAAATGCGTGTGCGCGGGATGCCGGCGAGGTTGTTGAAATAGTAGTTGGCGTTGAGCGCGGGATTGCGATGATAGTAATACGCGCTGCCGTGATGCTCGTTCGTCCCGGCGCGCGTCACGAACCGGATGTTCACCGCTCCGCCGCCGCTCGACTCGGCGCCCGCGGTCGACGTGGTGATCGTGAACTCCTCCACCGCATCGATCCTGGGGCGGATATAAGTGAAATAGCCGTCGCTCGACCGCAGGTTGTTGTCCTGCACGTTGATGCCGTCCATCGTGATATTGATGGAAGCCTTGCGCAGACCGTCCACAACCGAAGAGCGGGGATTGCCGGTCGTCGCCACTCCGGCCTGCAACATCGTAAGGTCGAGCGCATCGCGGGACGACAGCGGAAGTTCCTGGATGCGCCGCCTGTCGACCGTGGTCCCGATCGAGGCCGTGGTCGTGTTGAGTATTTCAGCCCCGCTGGTGACGATGACCTGCTCGCTGATCTCGCCCACCTCGAGCGTTACCGAGACCGACGCAGGGACACCGACGTTGACCTTGACATTCTCGATCACCGCCTTCTTGAAACCCGGGACAGTAACCGTCACCGTGTAGGTGCCTGCGGGCACCGAGGCCACGGCGAAATAACCGTTGTCATCGGTCAATACGTTGAAGGTCCTCCCTGTCCCGGGATCGGTAACGACCACCTCCGCACCGGGGATGACACCGCCGGTCGCGTCCTTTACCGTTCCGGTCAGCATACTGGTCGGGATCGTCTGCCCGAAGCACGGCAGCGCCAGCGCCGCAGCGAGGGCAGCCCACCCGAAGAGAGTCATCCATTTGCGTTTCATGCAGATCCCCCTTCGTAATCGGCCGTATCGGGCACTGCGCCCGCCGGCCATGAGCATTAATGGTATCGGGCCACCCCGATAGGGGCCCGATCGAGCCGACGGGAAGGCGTTTGTCTCGTCTCGGTCGCGCCTTGCTGCGGTCCGGCCTGCAATGGAACATTGGCCGCAGACTGATCGAGAAGCCGACACCCGTTCATTCAAAACCTTCCCCTTGTTCTAATCGCATCTTTGCAAGTTTCATGCCAGATAGGAGACCATATAGGCTCGCGATTTTGAAAACATAAATCTAATCGAATCAACATGCTATAGAACCGTCGATCACCCGGAGTCGATTAATGCCAACAAAGGCATCCAATTTGTTGGATATTGTTCAATATGATGGAAGGAGGCGGGGGCAGCGCTCCCTGAGGAGTGCATCCGGCTATTGCATCGTCTGCGGGGTGACTGTGAAGTTGGCTTCGGCGGACGCATCCTGGCCGGAGATATTGTCACGGATCTTGACCAGAAGTCTGTAGGACCCGGGCTCCAGTGAATCCGTTCCCAGGCCGGTGACGAGCACGACCCGTTTGTCTGAAACAAAACGGACCGTGCGCCCGACGTCGTCGATTATCGGCGGGCGCACGGCCCGGCCGCCTTGCATGACGTGGTAACGAATCGAAAGCGAGGGCCGCGCCGCCGCCTCGTCGATGGAAGCGCCGTAAGCCTGCAGGTAGACGCCGACGATGTCGCCCCGAGGGAACGCTCTTTCCAAGTTGGGCACGACCTTGATGTCGCCCAGGGCGAACTGTTCCACGCTCGTCGACAGTCCCGAGACACGCTCGATCCGACTCGCCAGAATGATCGGGCTGCACGACATCCCCTGTTGCGGCGGTTTTGGAACGGCGACAAGAGTCTGGGTCGTGCCCATGGCCTTGCTCTCCCGGTCCCGGACGGTTAGTTCGAGCTTGTAGTTTCCGGGCGCAAGGGTGAGCAGCTTCTGGTAGAGCGACTTCTGCGCGAGCGCGCCCTCGTGTCTTTCCGCATTGTGCTCGGAGTGCACGGTATCTTCGAATTCCGCAGCGGTTCGGCCCGCGAGATCGCTGAGGCGGCCGTAGATTTCCACTTCGGCACGGTAGATCGATCCCAGGGTGGCGAATTTCAGGTCGGAGTTGGCGATCTCGACAGCCACCATCACGAGCGCGCGGTCATCCGCAATCCGCAAATAGCTGCTGGCAACGCGCATCGGCACCTGGCTGTAAGAGACATGCGCCTCGACGGCCGCCTTCAGGTCCTTGAATCGGAATTCGGGAGGCCGGGTGAGGGCCCCGAGCTGGGCCAGGCGCTGGAAAGGCTGGTCCCGGGAAGGAGCGGGATAGGCGGAAACTCCCAGGCCGTCGCGCAGGAGGCGGTCGGCGCGCGTCTCCAAGCCCATCTCCTCCCATTCCGTGAGCCCGGCGCCGGGAACCATGAGCAGGGCATCCTTTTGCTGCGGCGAGAGAGCGATCCGGTAATCCCCCGTTCGCCCTTCGTCGACGAATTCGATTTCGATGTTCTGCCCGACACCCTCGATGTAGTTGTAGCGCCACTTTTCGTAAGGGTGGACGGTTGTCGTCCCTCCCCCTTCTGTAATCGGCCGTGTATAGGTCCCTCCCGTGGGCCGGCGCTCGAGGCCGTTCGGCTCACCATACTTGATGTAAATGCGGCCCCGGTCGGTCATCCAGCCGGGCTTGCCTGCGGCAAAGCGTTCATTGGCGTATGCGATCCTGCGGTAATGCTCCTCCTTGAAAGGGTTCCGGCCGGAGCGCGGTTCGGGATTGCGCCGCTCCCAGAATTGCTCGATGAAGCGCTCCCTTTCCTCGTCGGTGGTCAGCGAAAGGAACACGGCCCGTTCCGGCTCGGTGATAATGTAAACGACATCCTCGTTGAGCCACTTCATGTAGTACGATTGCGTCGTTTCGGGCTTGCGCTGAGCCGCGGCCGCCCCGCAAAACGTCAGCGCCGCGCAGAGCAGGAAGTGTTTCTTCCGCATATATTGCAAAATACCCGCACCACCCCCCCTTTTCAAGGACCCAATTTCGGTGACAGGCTACTCAACCCCGAAACTCCGCCGCCAAATGAACAGGCGCGCAGACACTAATTTCGGGGTTGAGTAGCCTGTCACCGAAACTTAAAATGCACGCCGGTCATGGAAACGATCGCGATCATCGGTGCGGGAAGCTGGGGAACGGCCCTGGCCCTGACCTTGGGCAGGATGGGGCATGCGATCAGGCTTTGGGCTTACGAAGAAGAGGTCGTCGAAAGCATCCGCCGGCACCGCCAAAACGACGTTTACCTGCCGGGAGTGAAGCTTCCGGAGAACGTCGATGTCACCGGAGATCTGGGCCGTGCACTCGAGGGCGCGGCGATCGTGCTGACGGTGATCCCCTCGCACGTCGTGCGCTCGCTCTACGAGCAGATGCTCCCCTACCTCGATCCGGCGATGATTTTCGTCAGCGCCACCAAAGGTCTGGATACGGAACGTCTGATGCGCATGAGCGAGGTCATACGCGACGTCGTCGGCCGGCGCTTCCCGCCGCGGCTGTGCGTGCTATCCGGGCCGAGCTTCGCCCGGGAGGTCGCCCGGGGCGATCCCAC
>Ga0272448_1003446_pt1 | contig 18862 bp, 19 predicted proteins | sample YNPCB0191_FD_202220 | JGI IMG/M metagenome (GOLD analysis project Ga0272448, IMG submission 202220) | Hot spring sediment microbial communities from Yellowstone National Park, WY, United States - YNP-CB-019-1 | ecosystem: Environmental > Aquatic > Thermal springs > Hot (42-90C) > Sediment... | reverse complement strand
AGGGCAAGTGTGCGTTCCCGCCAGGGCAAGTGTGAACAAGTTGCACGCTTCGCGCAGCCCCACGCGGAAACATCGACCCATGGCGCTTGAAACCGCGTATTCACTACGCACTTCCCTGGCACCGCCCGCGCACCCCGCGAACGGCGCGGGGCAGGTGGCAGGTGTCATGTTGATGCACTACTGGTGCGACAACTTGTTGCTTATCGCGCGCTCGCGGTGAACCCCGTCCAAGGAGAGATTCGTAGTGGCAAACGAACGACCATCTCAGATTTACGCGCAAGTCGTTTTTGAAAAAGCGGTAGCCAGTTGGCTCGAACCGCTCAAGACGATCGCTGCGTCGCTCGCCCAAACCGGGCTGACCGAGCAACTGGATGAGGCGGGGCTGCCCTTTCCGAAAAAGCAGGAACTGCTGCGCCCTATCTTTCCCCCGCAGGCGCCGACCGAAGTGCAAAATTTCCTCTTCTTGCTCGCGAGCAAGAACGAGGTCAACCTGCTGCCGGAAATCATCAAACAATTCGAGCGTTACGTTCAGCGCACCCAAGTCGTCGAAGCGGCGAAGGTCACCAGCGCCGTGCCGCTGACCGATGCCGAGAAACAATCATTGGAAAGCAAATTGCGCCAGCAATTCGGCAACGAAATCATTTTCGATTATGTGGTCGATCCGGCAATCTTGGGCGGCGTCATCGTGCGCGCGGGCGACAAAGTGATCGATGGCAGCGTGGCAGGGAAACTGGCTGCGCTGAAAGAGAAACTCAAATAACAAGCGAAAAGTAGAAAATTACTTTTAACTTTTGACTCTTAGCTTGGAGGAACGATGGCGATACGCGTCGAAGAAATTACGGCTCAGATCAGACAGCAGATCGAGGCGTTCAAGCCGCCGCTGGAAAGCATAGACGTCGGCACGATTGTCGAAATCGGCGACGGCATCGCGCGCGTCGACGGCTTGGGCAACGTGATGGCTGGCGAATTGGTCGAGTTTGTCAAGAACGGCGTGCTGGGGCTCACGCTGAACTTGGAAAAAGATGTCATCGGCGTCGTCATCATGGGCGACTATGCCGAGTTGAAAGAGGGCGACCTGGTCAAGAGCACCGGGCGCATCGCCTCCGTACCCGTGGGGTCGGGCTTGGTCGGACGCGTTGTCAATGCACTCGGGCAACCCCTGGACGGCAAGGGGCCGATCGAATCGACCAAGTTTCGCCCGGTCGAACGCATCGCGCCGAACGTGATCCAACGTCAACCGGTCGACCGCCCGGTGCAGACCGGCATCAAATCGGTCGACGCGATGATTCCGATCGGGCGCGGGCAGCGCGAATTGATCATCGGCGACCGCCAAACCGGCAAGACCGCCATCGCGGTCGATACGATCATCAATCAGCGCGGACAGGACATGGTCTGCATTTACGTCGCCATCGGTCAGAAACTTTCGACCGTCGCACAGGTCGTCAGCACGCTGGAACGATTCGGCGCGATGGAGTACACGACCGTCGTCGTCGCCAGTTCTTCCGACCCCGCCGCGCTGCAGTACATCGCCCCGTATGCCGGCTGCGCGATCGGCGAAGAAGTGATGGAAAGCGGCGTCAAGGTGGGCGGGAAAGAAATCCGCGACGCACTGATTGTCTATGACGATTTGTCGAAGCACGCGTGGGCGTATCGCCAGGTTTCGCTCCTCCTGCGCCGCCCGCCCGGACGCGAAGCGTATCCCGGCGACGTGTTCTACCTTCACTCGCGCCTGCTCGAACGCGCCGCACACTTGTCCAAGGAACTGGGCGGCGGCTCGCTGACCGCACTGCCGATCATCGAGACGCAGGCGGGCGACGTGTCCGCCTACATTCCGACGAACGTCATCTCGATTACCGACGGACAGATTTATCTCGAAAGCGATTTGTTCTACGCGGGCATTCGCCCCGCGCTGAACGTCGGCATTAGCGTTTCGCGCGTCGGCGGCAAGGCGCAGACCAAGGCGATGCGGCAAGTCGCCGGCAAGATGAAACTCGACCTCGCGCAGTTCCGCGAACTCGCGGCGTTCGCGCAGTTTGGATCCGATCTGGACAAGTCGACGCGGGAGCAGTTGGAACGCGGTCAGCGGCTGACCGAGTTGTTGAAACAGCCGCAGTACGAACCGATGCGGCTGGATCGCCAGGTCATGATCATCTACGCCGCGACGAACGGCTACCTGGACGATGTGCCCATCGAAAAAGTGCGCGCGTTCGAAACCGCGTTTCTCAAATTTATGGATGCCAGCCATCCTGAGGTTGGCGAGAAAATTCTTTCCGCGCGCGTCATCGAGCCGGAGACCGAAGGCGCGCTGAAAAAAGCGATCCAGGAATTCAAGGTCGCGGGCGCGTACTAGTCCGCTGACAGATAGCCAATCGCGGATGGTGAACGGACCATGAGCCATACGTCATTCGCTATCAGCAAGTTACGGAGATGTGGTGAGAATTAGCAAATTAACAATAACGATCCTACTCGCTGCGGCGGCAAGCGCGTGCAGTGCGTCGCCGACGGTGACGCCGACGCGCGCGGCGACGCAGACGCCGTGGATCATTTACATGCCGGTGACGACGACGCCAGAACCGGCGACGGTGACGCCGCTGCCCACGGTCACGCCCGCGCAGCCCACGCGGACGGCGACCCGAGCCATCGTCATACGACCGACCGCGACGAAAGCGCCGCCGACGCCGGTATCAGTCGCCGCGGCGCCAACCGCAACGCCCCAGCCGGCGTGCAATTTGGGCACCGTCACGCCCACGTTCCCAGAAGATGGCGCGCCACGCAACACGCGAGCGGATGGATCGGGTGGGTCTGCCATCATCTTCAAATGGGATCCGCCTCCAACATTGACCAGCCAGACAGATCCACATAACGGATATATGATCCAAGTCGTATCGCGTCGGGGCAGTCAGCAAATCAACGGCGTCACGCTGTACATCTCGGCAAACAAATACTTGCAAGACCGGCAAGTCGTCCTAGACAGTCGCGCGGTATCCGGTCTTGCAGCGGGAGATGACGCCGTGGCAACCTGGAACGTCACAGTCGTAAAGACCACCGGTGACTTTAGCGATAGCGATCCCACCGTTCGACCGCCGAACCTGATCACTTGTGGACCGGCAAGCAGAAATATGTCAGTGCAACTACTAGTGAACCAGTGAGATGGAATGTACTCGCTCGATGGAAGGAGTAAGTACGATGAAAGATAAAGTGGTTCTCGTGCTCGGTATCAGTTTGATAGTTTTGATCTCGACGGCTGGCTGCGGCACCGCGGCAACGCCAACCCCTGCGCCTACTCAGGCGGCACAGGTCATCACCGTCGTCGTCACTGCCACACCTCCGCCGCCGACCGCGACCTCGGCGGCACCCAGCATCACGCCGCTGCCGACAATGAACATCACCGAAACAACCCAGACGACAGCAACGCCGATCAAACCGACGAGCGCTCCGGTCAGGGCGACGGCGACCAAAAAGCCGGCAGCACCCGCCGCCACCGCGACAGCTACACCGTTGCCGCTCACGCTCCCCGCGCCGGTTTTGATCGGACCTGATTTCAATCCAGATCAAGGACGGAAGGACGAACGACATTTCCCATCGGACGCGCTGATCTTCGAGTGGCAATCCATCGGTCCGCTCGGTACGAACGTGTGCTATATGATTCGCGTCGACTTTGTTCCAGGCGCAGGAGATTCATTCTTGCAATGTGATCCGCAATGGACGCAAAAAGCGCCTGCACAAACAGTCCAATTCATTCTGTATCAGCCCAACCGAGGCGGTCCCACGTACGGCGGCTTGCTGCCCAATCCGCCCAGTGACCTGATGGTCAAGTGGTCGGTGACGGTCGTAGCGGATCAGGGACAAGGAACCGGACCGGTCGATCCGCGGACTGGCATTCGCCACAAGGTCGCTCCGCTCAGCCCAAAGAGCGACACCTTCGAGTTCCCGTTCAAGGGGAGCGGTTTGTAGTCCAAACACTTGAGGTTGAAAGTTGCCATCACCACGCGCCATTCAACGACGCATCAAAAGCATCCGGAACATCTCCCAGGTCACACGCGCGATGGAAATGATCGCCGCGTCCAAGATGCGCCGCGCCCAGCAAGCCACGCTCGCCAGTCGCGCGTACGCGGAAAAATCGTGGGAGGTGCTGACGTTCCTCGCGTCGCAGCCGGGGCGCAGCAAACTGCTGCATCCGCTACTGGAAGAACGCCACACCATCAACAGCATCTTGGTCGTCCTCGTCACCTCCGACCGCGGCTTGTGCGGCGCGTACAATGTCAACATCATTCGCGCCGCGACCGATTTCGCGCGTCAACAGAACAAGCCCGTCCGCTTTATCACGATCGGACAGCGCGGCGCGAACTTTGCCGCGCGCTATGGCAAGGAAATCGTCGCGGGGTTCACTGGTTTGAGCGACCGCCCATCCATCCTGGATGTGGGCCCCATTTCCAAAATCGCGATCGATGAATTTCTAAAGGGGCAGGCGGACGAGGTCTACATCGCCTATACCGACTTCGTCAACACCCTCGTCCAACGCCCCACCGTACGCCTCTTGCTCCCGATTCGCCCGGCGCGCGAATCCCGAGAAGGCGCGAGCGCGGTGTACCTCTACGAACCCGATCCCGAGACGATTCTCTCGTCCGTGCTGCCGCGCTTTACCGAAATGCAAATCTATCAGGCGCTCCTCGAAGCGGTCGCGAGCGAGCAATCGGCACGGATGGTTGCCATGCGCAACGCAACCGACAACGCACACGAGTTGATCGAAGACCTGACGCTGGCGATGAACAAAGCGCGCCAAGCCAGCATCACGAAAGAGATGCTCGAAATCGCCGGCGGCGCCGAGGCACAGCGACAGGCGCGGGCGGCGTAGAGCTTGTCATTGCGAGGAGCGGTTTGCCCTGGCAGCGCCCGCCAGGGCAAATGACCCACCGAACAATCTGCAATTATCTTGGAGGACGGAATGGCTAAAGGATCGATAGGACGCGTCACGCAGGTGACCGGTCCCGTCGTCGACGTGGAGTTCAGCCCCGGCGAGCTGCCGGAAATCAATCACGCGCTCGAGATTCAGAAGGACGGTGCAAAACTGGTTCTCGAAGTGCAACAGCACTTGGGCGATAACGCCGTCCGCACCGTCTCGATGGGTTCCTCTGACGGACTGCGCCGCGGCGTACCGGTGCTCGACACGGGCGCGCCGATCAGCGTGCCGGTTGGTCCCGCCGACCTGGGTCGGATTTTCAACGTCATCGGTGAGCCCATCGATCAAATGGGTCCCGTCCGAGCCGAGACGTATTATCCCATCCACCGGACTCCGCCATCGTTCGAAGAGCAAGTGACCACGCCGCAATTCTTCGAAACCGGCATGAAGGTCATCGATCTGGTCGCGCCCTTCACCAAAGGCGGCAAGGTCGGCGTCTTCGGCGGCGCCGGCGTCGGCAAGACCACGATCATCCAGGAACTGATTCGCACGGTCGCGACGGAACACGGCGGCTATTCCGTCTTTTGCGGCGTCGGCGAACGCTCGCGCGAAGGCAACGATCTCTGGCTGGAGATGAAAGAATCCGGCGTCATCGACAAGACGGTGATGGTCTTCGGTCAGATGAACGAACCGCCGGGCGTGCGCTTGCGCGTCGGCTTGACCGGCTTGACGATGGCGGAGTATTTCCGCGACGAAGGGCGCGACGTGCTGCTCTTCATCGACAATATTTTCCGGTTCGTCATGAGCGGCTCAGAAGTGTCCGCGCTGCTCGGGCGGATGCCGAGCGCGGTCGGTTACCAGCCCACCCTCGCGCAGGAAATGGGCGAACTGCAAGAGCGGATCACCTCGACCAAACGCGGCTCGATCACGTCGATGCAGGCGATCTACGTGCCGGCGGACGACTATACCGACCCGGCACCGGTCGCGACGTTCGCGCACCTCGACGCGACGATCTCGCTCGAGCGTTCGATTTTCGAGAAAGCGATCTTCCCGGCGGTCGATCCGCTCGCGTCGACCTCGCGCATCCTCGACCCCAACGTCGTGGGGCAGGATCATTACGATGTCGCGCGCGGTGTGCAGCGCGTGCTCCAGCGCTACAAAGACTTGCAGGACACCATCGCGATCCTCGGCATCGAAGAGTTGAGCGACGACGACAAACTCACGGTCGCCCGCGCGCGCAAGATCGAGAAATTCTTGTCACAGCCGATGCGCGTCGCCGAAGTCTTCACCGGGCGCCCAGGCGTCTACGTGCCGATCAAGGAAACCGTGCGCGGATTCAAGATGATTCTCGACGGGCAGCTCGACGAAATTCCCGAACAATATTTTTACATGCGCGGCACGATCGACGAAGTCCAGGAAACGTTCCGCCAAGGTAAATTGTAGAGCGTATGCCAAAGATCAAACTCGAAATCGTGACCGCGGAGCGGTTGGTCCTCAGCGAAGACGTGGACTATGTGAGCGCCCCTGGCATCGACGGCGTGCTCGGCATCCTGCCGCGCCATGCACCCCTCGTCACCGCGCTGAACGTCGGCGAACTGCATTACAAAAAAGATGGCGCGGAATTCAATTACGCCATCGGCGGCGGATTCATGCAAGTCCGCCCAGACAAGGTGACCGTGCTGGCTGACTCCGCCGAACGCGCGGACGAAATCGACGAGATGCGCGCGGAGCAAGCGCGCGAGCGCGCGAAACGGCTCTTGCAGGACAAGCCGCACGCGGACGTTGAATTCACACGCATCGAACAGGCGATGCGGCGCGCAGAGATCCGCCTGCGCGTGGCAAGGCGCAAGCGCGGCAGCCAACGACCGACGGACCGGGGAGAAAGCTAGCAGTGGCGCTCTTCGTTCGCAGAATCGGAATCGACCTGGGAACGGTCAACGTCCTGGTATATGTCAGCGGGCGAGGGATCGTGCTATCAGAGCCCTCGCTCGTCGCGATGGCACTGGCGGATTCCAAGATCGTCGCGCTCGGCGAAGAAGCCAAAGCCATGCTCGGTCGCACGCCGGAGAGCATCGAAGTGATGCGCCCGATGCGCGACGGCGTGATCGCGGATTACATGGTCACCGAGGCAATGCTGCGCTATTTCATCTACAAAGTGTGCGGACGCCTGCAACTGATGCTCGGCGGCAAACCGGATATCTCGATCAGTGTGCCGGTGGGCGTGACGAGCGTGGAAGAGCGCGCGGTGCACGACGCCGCGATCGCGGCGGGCGGGCGCTCGGCGCACCTCGTCCCCGAACCTTTCGCCGCCGCGCTCGGCGCGGGCTTGCCGATTCACACACCGACCGGCAATATGATCGTCGACATCGGCGGCGGCGCGAGCGAAGCCGCGGTGATCTCGATGAACGGCATGGTGGTCTCGAGTTCCGTGCGCGTTGCGGGTCTGAAGATCGACGAAGCGATCGCGACGTACATCCGCAAGAAATTCAATCTAATGATCGGCGAACAGACCGCGGAGGACATCAAGATTCAGATCGGCAGCGCGCTACCGATGGAGGAAGAAATGGTGATCGAAGTCCGCGGGCGCGACCAGGTCGGCGGTCTGCCGCGCACCATCCGCGTTACATCGAGCGAAATCACCGAAGCGATTTCCGAACCGCTCGCCGCGATCTCCGCGGTCGTGCGCTCCGTCCTGGAAAAGACGCCCCCCGAACTCGCGTCCGATATTATCGACCGGGGCATGGTGATGGTGGGCGGCGGCGCGCTGCTTCGCAACATCGACCGGTTCCTGACGAAAGAAACCGGCGTACCTTGTTTCGTCGCGGAAAATCCGATGGCGTGCGTCGCCATCGGCGCCGGCAGAGCGCTCGAGCAAATCGATATGCTCAAGACCAGTATGCCGCAGTTGTAAGTCGAAACGGCAAAAGCGAAAATCAAAAAGCCAGCGGAAAACCCGACTGGCTTTTTGATTCATTCTCCGGCGATCTGCCTTGGAGCGTTTGACCTCACAAATAGTACGCCATACTTTGCAAGCCGACCACCGGATCGATGTGATACACCTTGACGTACGAGGGAACATTGAGCGTGATCGGCGCATAGTTCAGAATCGCCTGGATGCCGGACTCGACCAGCATCGCGGCGACGCTGGACGCGGACTCGGCAGGCACCGCGAGGATCGCCACGCGAATTTTCTTCTCGCGCACGAAACGCGGCAGTTCGGCGATGTCGAGCACCACCAGGTTGCCGACCGGCGTGCCGATCTTTTTCGGCGCGTTGTCGAAAATCGCGACGAGGCGAAAACCCTGCGGCACAAAACCCTGATAATGGGCGAGCGCGCGTCCGAGGTCGCCCGCGCCAACGAGCAGCATATCCCACACGCGATCGACGTGAAGAATTTGCCGCAGCTGCCTTTGCAGGTAATCGATGTTGTACCCAGTCCCCTGCTTGCCAAATTCGCCAAAGTAGGAAAGGTCTTTGCGAATTTGCGCGGAGGAAAGACCTAAGCGTTCTGCCAATTCTTGCGACGAAGTGATCGGCTTGCCCTCCTTTTTCAGAAACTCGAGCATCCGTAAATAGATAGGCAATCGACCGACGACAATTTCTGGAACCGGAGCCTGAGCCATGCCTCCCTCCTCACCCCATTGTGAAATCGACCGCGAGTCGCATCATACCATATTTTCGCGCCGTTGTAAATTGACTTTCCCTCTCACATCCGGTATTCTAGACGCTGATGTCCGAATCCTTATTTTTCGATGAAGCAAAAATTTTCGTGCAAGCCGGCGACGGCGGAAATGGCTGTGTGAGCTTCCGCCGCGAAAAGTACGTGCCGCACGGCGGACCGGATGGCGGGCATGGCGGCAAAGGTGGCGACGTCGTCCTCGTGGTCGATCCGCGTCTCAACACGCTGCTGAGTTTTCGGAAACGCGTGCATTTCCGCGCTCAGCACGGCGCCCACGGACAGGGAAAAAACAAGCAGGGCAAAAGCGCGAACGATTTGCTGATCCGCGTACCGCCCGGCACGGTCGCCCGTGACGCCGAGACCGGCGAACTGATCGCGGATCTGGTCGCCCCCAGCGCGCGTGCCATCGTCGCTCGAGCCGGGCGCGGCGGACGCGGTAACTCGGCGTTCGCCAGTTCGACCAACCAAGCGCCGCGTTGGGCGGAGAAGGGCGAACCGGGACAGGCGCGCTGGATCAAACTCGAATTGAAATTGCTAGCGGATGTCGGCATCATCGGTTTGCCGAACGCCGGCAAATCGACGCTGCTCGCCTCGGTGACCGCCGCGCGCCCAAAGATCGCAGACTATCCGTTCACAACACTCACCCCCAATCTCGGCGTCGCGGTCGTCGATGGACGCGAGATCGTGCTTGCCGATATTCCCGGCTTGATCGAAGGCGCGCACGCGGGCGCGGGTCTGGGCGACAAATTCCTCCGCCACATCGAGCGGACGCGCGTGCTCGTCCATCTCCTCGACGGTGCACTCGACGATCCGCTCGCTGCGTTCGAAACGATCAACCGCGAACTCGCCGAGTACGACACGCGTCTCGCGACCAAGCCGCAGATCGTCGCGCTGAACAAACTGGATTTGCCGCACGCGCGGGCACAGTGGCACCGCGTGCAAAAGGCGATGGCTCAGCGCGCATTGGATGCATTTGCGATTTCGGCGGCCACCGGCGAGGGCGTGCGCGAACTGCTGCGCGCGGTGGCAGTCAAGTTGGCAGAAATGCCGCGCGAATTACCGGCGGTTGAGGAAGAGCTGCCGGTCATCCGCCCGGCGGAAGACGAGAACGCGTTCGCGGTCTCGCGTGAAGGGCACGCGTTTCGCGTGCGCGGCAAAAAGGTCGAGCGAGTCGTCGCGATGACGAATTTTGATCAAGAGGAAGCGATCTTGCGCTTGCATCGCGTGTTCAACGCCATGGGCGTGACCACAGCACTCGAAAAAGCCGGCGTCCGTCCGGGCGATATGGTACGGATCGGCGAAGTGGAGTTGGAATGGAGAGAATGAGCATCGGCGTCCTCGGCGGTACATTCGATCCGCCGCACATCGGGCACATGATCATCGCGCAGGAAGCGTTGACGCAGTTGAATTTGGTCCAAGTCATCTTTGCACCGACACGCAAGCCGCCGCACAAATTGCAGAACGAGATCACGCCGATCGACCATCGCCTGAAAATGGTCGAACTGGCGCTCAACTCCAATCCGCGCTTTGTGCTCTCGCGCGTCGACGTTGACCGCGAGGGTCCGACCTACACCGTCGATACCATTCGCCTCTTGCGCCGCGAGCTGGGCGAATCCGCCGACCTCTACTTTATCATGGGACTCGACTCGCTGGCGAGCATTCTGACCTGGCATACACCGGACAAGCTGATCGAGCTGTGCCGGCTTGCCGTGTTCAATCGCCCTGGTTACTCGGTTGACCTCGACGCGCTCGATGCGCAACTCCCCGGACTGCGCGAGCGCGTCATCTTGCTCCAAGCGCCTGCGCTGGAGATCGCGGCGAGCGACTTGCAGCAGCGCGTGCGCGCCGGCAAATCGATCAAGCATCTCGTCCCCGACCGCGTCGCCGCCTACATTGCAGAGCACAGGTTGTATCGGGACAAGACGTAGGGACGAACCGGCGGCTCATCCCCACCCGTTCACCTCAGCTCAAAGATCGCAATCGACACGCGCAGGTTTTCCCCTAGCCGCGCCGCGCGCAGCGCGCGATTCGCTTCCCCCAGGTAGATCGAGCGCGTGATCGTAATCTGTTCGCGCGCGCAAAACTCGATGAAATCACGCACCGTCAGCGGTCGCGCGCGCGGCGCGGCGTGCCACGGCTGCGGCAAGCCAGGCGCTTGCGGCGCGCGTCCGGTGAGCAGCAAATCTAGCCGACAGCGCCAGTGCCCCCAGTTCGCGAAACTCACAATCGCGCGGCGACCGACGCGCAGCATCTCGCAGACGATCAACGACGGATCGTCGAGATACGGCAGCGTTTGACTGAGGATGACCGTATCGAAGGATTTGTCGGGATAATCGCCCAGACCTTCGTCGAGATTCCCCTGACGCACGCTCAGCCCTTTGCGGACGCACGCCAGCACCCCCGGCTCGGACAGCTCGACGCCGCGCCCGGTGATTTGCCGCGCGTCGATGAGGTAACGCAACAACGTTCCATCGCCGCATCCCAAGTCCAGCACTTTTTCGCCGGTCTCGATGAAATCGGCGATTGCCATCAGGTCAGGTCGCAATGGTATAGTTTCTCTAATTTGCATGACAGCGGCATTTCAGATTATGGAACGCGGACGAACGCGGATTTTTCATTTGGTCTTCATCTGCGTTCATCCGCGTTCACACCTGCTCCGGCGGGCGCGCCCGCGTCCACGCCCTATACCTGAATTCCGTGCTGCGCGATCACGCGATCCAGGAAATCGCGGATCAACTGCGTCATCGTCTCCACTTCGAGCAAAAACGCATCGTGCCCCCAGGTTGATTGCAGATTGCAGTACGTCACGTCCGCGCCGACCGCCGTCAGCGCGCTCACCAACTCTTTCGAGTGGTACGCCGGGTAGAGCCAGTCGGACGTGAACGAGACAACGAGGTACATAATATCCGCGCATTTCTCGAACGCTTTGACCAGAGTGCCGTTGCCATTCGCCAGGTCAAAATAATCCATCGCTTTGGTGACGTAGAGATACGAGTTGGCGTCAAAGCGTTCCGTAAAGCGGCTGCCTTTGTGGTGCAGATAACCCTCCACCTCAAAGTCGGTGTCAAAATCGAAACTGAAATGTCCGCGCCCATTCAACCGCCGACCGAACTTTTGATGCATCGATTCTTCGCTCAGGTACGTGATGTGACCGATCATGCGCGCGAGCGCGAGACCGGTGTTCGGGCGCGCGCCGGCGTAGTAATCGCCCTGGTTCCAGTTCGGGTCGGCGCAGATCGCCTGCCGCCCCACTTCATCGAACGCGATCAGCATCGGTGAGTGGCGCGCGGTCGTGGCAAGTGGCAGCGCGGCGCGCACGCGTTCCGGATAACTCACCGTCCACTGCAACACCTGCATCCCGCCCATACTGCCGCCGGCAAGCGCGAGCAGTTTGTCGATGCCCAGATGGTCGATCAAGTGCCGCTGCGCGCGCACCATATCGGCAATCGTGATGACCGGGAAATCGAGCGCGTACGGCTTGCCGGTTTTCGGATTGAGCGAGCTCGGTCCGGTCGAGCCTTGACAGCCGCCGATGACATTCGAGCAGATGACAAAGTACTTGTTCGTGTCGAACGCCTTGCCCGGTCCGATGCAATCGTCCCACCAGCCGACCCAGCCCTCGCGCGCGATGCCCGCGGCGTGCGCGTCGCCAGAGAGCGCGTGGAGTATGAGAATCGCGTTGCTGCGATCCGCATTCAAGCGTCCGTACGTTTCGTACGCGAGCGTGATCGGACCGAGCGAGCCGCCGCTGTCGAGCGGCATCGGCTCGTCTTGCGCAAAGGTGAAATATTGGCGTTCGACGATTCCAAGCGAAGATGTGTTCATGGGTCATCCACCGACATAGACGGAGGACGGAGGCAAACCGACTTGCGTCGTCCGCCCTCCGTTTTCCATCGCTCTTACGCTTCCGCCAGTGCCTGATCCAGGTCCCACAAAATATCTTCGATGTCTTCCGTGCCAATGCTCAGCCGCACGAAATCTGGCGTGACCCCCGCGCTCTCCTGTTCGTCCGGCGAGAGCTGGCTGTGCGTTGTGCTCGCGGGATGAATCGCCAAACTTTTTGCGTCGCCGACGTTAGCGAGGTGGCTGAACAGCTTGAGCCGGTTGATAAAGTTGGCGCCGGCGGCTCGCCCGCCCTGGATACCAAAGCCGAGAATCGCGCCCGCGCCTTTCGGCAAGTACTTTTTCGCGCGCGCGTAATCGGGATGGCTCTTGAGTCCCGGATACGTGACCCAGGAAACCCTCGGGTGCTCTTCGAGAAATTCGGCAACGCGCTGCGTGTTGCTCACGTGCCGCTCGATGCGCAGGCTGAGCGTCTCCAGTCCTTGCAGGAACAGCCACGCATTCAGCGGCGATTGGCACGCGCCGATGTCGCGCAGGATTTGCACGCGCGCTTTCACAATGAACGCCGGCGCGCCGAGCGAAGCGTAGACCAAGCCGTGATAACTCGGATCCGGCTCGGTGAAATTGCGAAAGCGCCCGCTGCCCGCCCAATCGAAATTGCCTCCGTCGACGATGATGCCGCCAATGCTCGTACCGTGCCCGCCAATGAATTTCGTCGTCGAATGAACGACGATGTTCGCGCCCCATTCGAACGGACGGCAGAGGTACGGCGTTGCGAAGGTGTTATCGATCATCAGCGGGAGGCGGTACTCGCGCGCGATCTTCGCGACCTCGTCGAATGGGAAGACGTTGATGCGCGGGTTGCCGAGTGTCTCGCCGTACAGGATTTTGGTATTGTCGCGGATCGCGCGGCGGAAATTCTCCGGGTCGGCTGGATCGACAAACGTCACGTCGATGCCGAGCCGCGGAAAGGTGTAATTGAATTGATTGAACGTGCCGCCGTACAGCGTCGATGCCGAGACGATATGATCGCCCGCGCCGCACAGCGCGAGGATCGCCATCGTTTGCGCGGCGTGGCCGGAACTCGCCGCCAGCGCGCCGACGCCACCTTCGAGGTCCGCGACGCGCTGTTCGAACACATCGTTCGTGGGATTCATGATGCGCGTGTAAATGTTGCCGGCTTCCTGCAGCGCGAACAGCCGCGCCGCGTGATCGGTGTCCTTGAACACGTACGACGTGGTCTGGTAGATCGGTACCGCGCGCGAGCCGGTGGTGGGATCGGGCTGCTGTCCCGCGTGCAGCTGGCGCGTGGCAAAACCATATTGACGTCCGTTGGATTCAGTTGGCATTTCGATCTGCTCCTCTTGAGAATGGTGAATTCAAATCGGCGTGATGCTTCGCCTTTAGCGGCAACGTGCCACCGCTAAAGGCGCCCCCATGATCCATCGATTCATCGTATGATCCTTTCCGGATTGGAATAAAAAATCTGCCCTTCTGGAATAGAAGAGGCAGACAAGCATCATCGATTGATCTTATCTCATCTTCCAGATTGTATTTCTGCCGGAATTGGCACCGTGTCTTGGAGATCGAGGTTAGCGCTCGGAGAGTGGATGCGTTATCCAATCTCTAACCTCTAATCCTACCATCCAAACCGGTTGTCGAGGTTTCACAGGGCCGGTCCCTCCACCTCTCTGGATGAGTACGAGTCACGTATTCAATTTTCGCGCCACTAAAATAGCACAGCCATCGTGCTTTGTCAATAACCCGTCGTTGGTTATTCTATACGATTCTTGGACCACGTCTCTTGTGCACTTTGCCGACGATTCACCAGTCCATCAATTCTTCGATCAGCCCTTGGGCATCCAACCCCTTCGCGCCGATTCGCGTCTGCGCGAGTTCATCGACCGAATCGCGCAAACCAGCCGACCAGAGTTCCTGCAGGAATCCGCCCGCGTCGCGCGACTCGTACCACCCTTCCCCGAAATGCTCCACCAGGAAACGGCGCAACTGCACCTCGAAGACCCATGCCCTTAGGTAACCCGCGACGTAGAACGCGTCGTCCACATCGTCGAGGTAGCGCTCCGGCGGAATCGCCACGTGCAGCGCGTCAGCGAGAAGATCGCGATACGCGCTGTCCATCCCGCTCGGTCCTTCATCGTGCAGGTAAATCTCGTACCGCAATTTCGCGGTGTAGCGACGCAGCAGCCACAGTTTGTTGAACAGGGCAAAGCGATGGTACTTTTCCGCGTCGCGCAGCGGCACGCGCAAGAGATCGACAAGCCAGCGCGGATTCTGCGTCAGCCCCTCGAACAGGAACGCGAACGTCTCGCTGATCGCTTCGTCGCCCAGATAACGGAACGCAAAGGGCAGCGCCGCGTCGATGTGTGAGAAATGCTCCGCGTGCCCCGATTCGTGAAAGAGCGCGCGGTAATCGTCCTGTCCGCCAATCGGCTTGATGACGAGATAGACCTCCGCGGGCACGCGCACCGGCGCGCAGAACGCGCGCGACGATTTGAGCGGTCGCGCCTCGGTATCGAGTTTCAAGCCGGGCGTCGATTCAAGCTCCAGCCCCATACGTTCCATCGTCTTGACAAAGATCGGAATCAACGGTCCCGCCGGGAAGAGCGAATCGAATTCCGCCGCGCGCAAGACATACGCCACATCGCTCGTATCGGCTTCTTTGCGCGGCACACGCGCCGCGGACAAGAGCGCGCCCAATCGCTCTTCGAAAATCGATTCCGTCTCAGGCAGCAATGGCGCGAGCATCTTGGAAATCGCCGGCAAATCCCAGCCGCGCAGTTGCTCGATCATCGCGCGGTAACTTGAAAAACCCAAGCCGCGCGCCAGTTGGTGCTGCGTCTTCAGCCGCTCGACACGCTGAGGATTCTGTTTCACCATGACCGCAATCTGGCGCGTCTGCAAATCATGCCGGCGGCGATAATCCGGTTCGCGCACCAAAATCGCACGCACGTTCTGATACGGAATTTGCTTTTCGTCCCACTCGACCGTCGCTTGGAGCTCGGCGTTCGTGATCTGTTCGGTCAGTTCCTTGACCGCGTTCTCGATGTAATGGCTGACGGCGAAATCGGCAAGATGCCGCGCCTCTTTCGATGCCGCATCCAGCCGCATCGCGGCGACCCGCTCGCGCACGGTCGGCTCGGCAAAGAGATCCGCGTTGCGCTCATAGATCGGCACCAGGTCGAGCGTTTCCTTGAGTCCCGCGCCAACTCGGTATTGCTCGCGCATGAGATCGATGAGGAACTGCTCCGCGCGTTCCGCGAACGTAGTATCCGGCATAAGAGTCACACCTGTGCGAGATTGTCCAGCACTTGCTTGATCGTCAAGGCAAGGTCGGGATGTGAATCTTCAAACTGCGCGAGCGCTGCGTCAAGCCGCCTGTGCAGCGATGCGCGCGACGACGCACTCGATTCTCGCAGCACGGTCTGAATGTCATCTCTCAAGTGCGCGAGAAGCTGGCGCGATTCGTCGTCCACCGGCTGTGTCTGCTCGAGCGCAGCGTGCAACTGTTCGAGCAGCTCCTTCAGTTTTGGATTGTCCATCGGTGCTTCTCCTGTCACTCAAATGAGCGTCGTCCCGACCAGCAAGAGTCCCGCCGAGCCGACGAGCGCGAGATCGGCGTACGTCAGCGGCAAGAGTCCGACGACAAATAACCCGGCACAAACGACCCAGAGTGCGGTGGTCGGTTTATGTGTGGTGATCTTGAGTTTCACCCAGCCCTCCTTCGCAAGAGTAACGAGCAGCGGGCGCTATTTCTTCTTCCCTGCTCCTGCAAGCGCGTCAGGGCGTCGTGTCAACACGCCTCACGCGAATCCCGACCTGCATCTCCAACACGACGCCGTTATCGGGCGCTTGAAACTTGACGGTCACGTGACCATCGCGGAGGATCGGCGCGGTCCCTGCCGGAAAATATCGCGTCGCAATGTACCCGCCATGATCGACCGGATCGAGCCGGGAATACCCGGTGACGCAAGGCGTGAAAAAGGCACAATGGGCAAAATCCTCAACACCGGTAAAACAGGTCTCTTCGCCGTTCATGTCCAGACACAGATTCGTTTCCAGAAATTCTATTTTGTCCACGTTGTTCTGTGGCGTAATTCGCCAGGAAATGCTCGAAAGAACGTTTCCCGGCGGCGCGGCGAAACGGATCGTTCCTGTCTCTTTCGATTTGACCTTCACCGGCGAGGGACTGGTCACCTGAGCTTCCTGCTCGAACGCTGCCAACTGGTTCATTGGTTCGGCACCCGACAGCAAATCGTCGAACCGCGACGCGACCTCCCTCACTTCCTGATCGGTCATCTCCGCTGTGGTCTTGACGCTGACACTCGGCGCGAGTGTGTCGACCGCGCTCTCAAACCAGGTTCGCGGCGGCGCGTAGCCCGCGCGCCCCGTAAAGTAAAGCGAGAAACCTTTCCGAAAGACGACTGCCGGGAAAGCGAGAAAACCGTACGCGCCGCCGCTCCTGCCCGGATCGAGAATGTTGTTCCCATTCTTTGGTAGCACAAGACTCTTTGAACCGTCCGCAGCCGGCGCACTTCCGCCCGCTCCGAGAAACGCACACGCGGGAGTTTGATAGGTCGATCCGTCCGCGGTCACGCCGATCAAACCGAGCGAGCCGCAGCCCTGATCCGGGTCAACGATGATCTGTAACTCGGAAAGGGTCTTGATGCTCTGTGTATCTTTGGCGAACGCTTCCGGCGGGATGAGATAAAAACGCGGCTGCCCGTCGGGACCGCCATTCACCGAATAGCGACCCGCGGGCATCTCGCCCGCCGGATCGACGTTGTAGCCGAAAATGCAATTTCTGCCCGGCGAACTGCTCCAGTCCGCCGGCGCCATATAGTCCCGATCCTGCAGCGGATTGGCATTCGTCCCAAAGCACGCGGAGGTAAAGAAGGTGGTTTTCTTCGCGAGTGCGACACGCGGATTCACTTCCCAATCAACAAACGCTCTCGATGATAAGCGCGCTGACGTAGGGGCTGGAGTGGGCGTTGGCGTCTCGGTGGACACGCTCACCTCGGTCGGCGCGAGCGTGCGGGTCGATGTCGGCGGCGCAGTGGTCGGTCGCTTCGTGGGCGTGCGCGTCATGATCGGCTTGGGCGTCAGCGCGGTAGGTGCTGCGAACGCGGACTCATCCGCCGACTCAGCGGTGGGTGAAGGTGCTGCGCTCATCGACAGGAACAGCCAGGGAAGCACTCCGAGGTACAAAACGACCACGGCGAGCTCGAGCGCGATGATAGCAATCCACTGGCGTTGCGTGATCGATGAAAGAGCGCTCATTTCCTTTTATTTCCAAAAGTCCACTCCACCAGCCCAGCAGGAGTTGGGATTGTCCGCCGGCAGATCATTCGTGACGATGGGTCCGCCAATGTCCGACTTGCGATTGTGCGATGGATCGATCAACCAAACACCCCAGGTACCTGGATGCGCCTCTCCCATTCCTCCAAGAATAAAGGTGTATTCGCCATAATCGTCCGCCTTTACAATATCATAGATCTGAGAACCATCCGGAGAACCCAACGCCACGATCGCGCCGACGTACCGACTACTTGGGTTATTCTTATCAAGATAAACTGTCCCTTTGATGTAAGTTTGCCCTGCATGAGCGCAGGTCGGTGGATTGACGTGAAACTCGAATGGCGAGACCGTTGGTGCCGGTGGCGCTGTCGGCTGTGGAATCGGCGTCGGCGGTCTGGGTGTAGGTGGTCTCGCCGTAGGTCTCCGCGTCGCCGTCGCCGTCGGCTCGGGCGTTGCAGTGTCTGTCGGAACTGGTGTGTCAGTCGGCGGAGGGAGCGGCGTATAGGTCGGTCGCGGCGTCCGAGTCGGCGTCAAAGTGGCTTGCGCAATGAACACGTCAGCCGTCCGGCACGCCAATGCTGCCACAAGGAGCATAGCAGCTGGCATCAATCTTGTTCCCCATTTCAAGTGCATCGAATTTGATTCACCTCCATCAAGTCGGCGATATTATAGCACAGGGCAATTCAACTTCCTAACCGAGGACCGGACGGGTTTGGGGCAACGCATCAGGTCTCTTTGCCGGGATACGTGACGCGCGTCCCGTCCACTTTGGCGAATGGCGTCAACGTATGCTCGCGCGCGCGCTGGCGCGACGAAATGTGCAGCACGCGCACGCCGCGCACAGTCAGCGCGTCGGCAACGAGTGAACGATGACAGCGGAACGGATTGCCCTCCGCGCACATGATCGCGACGCGCTCGCCGCGCGCCAATCTCATCAAGTCGCGTAGTGCGCCTACGAACTCGCGCGTTTGCATATAGTCGGCATAGCCGCGAAAACCCGCGTTCTCCCAGCCGGTGTTGATCGAGCCTTTGGAGGCGTGGCGCAATCCGCCAAGTTCCTTCAAGTGACGATACGCAATTCCCGCCTGAGGTAACTCACGCGACAGCGACTCTTCGTTGAACTG
>Ga0272448_1003445_pt1 | contig 18864 bp, 20 predicted proteins | sample YNPCB0191_FD_202220 | JGI IMG/M metagenome (GOLD analysis project Ga0272448, IMG submission 202220) | Hot spring sediment microbial communities from Yellowstone National Park, WY, United States - YNP-CB-019-1 | ecosystem: Environmental > Aquatic > Thermal springs > Hot (42-90C) > Sediment... | reverse complement strand
GTAATTTTTGCTTCTGGCCAGCCGATTGCTTCAAAATGGTGATGAATCGGCGATGACAAAAATATTTTCTTTTTCCGAATTTTTTTACTAATCATTTGCACAATCACTGACAAAGTTTCAATCAAAGGAATAAAAGCAAAAAACGGCAAAAGAAAAGCAGTGTTAGTGTACATTGCTAAAAGCCCCAAGGTAATTCCTAAGGCCATTGAACCAGTATCGCCCATAAAAAAACGAGCGGGATAGATATTGAACCACAAAAAGGCTAAAAGCGCTCCTAAAATAACTCCGATAAAAGTTGCCAAATCAAAACGTTGTTGAACAAAAGCCACAACCGCCAATGATAAATAAGCAAAAAGCATTGTGCCGCCAGCCAAACCATCAAGTCCATCAGTTAAATTTGTCGCATGCGCTGTTCCAACAACAATAAAAATAAAAAATATGGGGTAAAAAATGCCTAACGAAAAATCTCCTAAAAATGGAATATGAACTGAATCCCAGCCTAATTTAAAGTAAAACCAATAAGCGCCAATCAGAGCAATAATGAAATAAAGAATTAATTTTTGTTTAATCGATAAGCCTCCTCCTTTAGGACCAATCTTTAAAACCCCTAAAATATCGTCTGCCAAACCAACAAATGCCGCAAAAATCAAACAGAACAATGGTAAATATGTCTGCGCGCGGCTCACAAAATTAAAATAATCAAAAACCTGATCAAAAATTTTACTTAAAATAAAAAAAGAGAAAGCAATAATAGCGGCGGTAAACCAGATTAAAATCCCGCCCATTGTTGGCGTCCCTTCTTTTTTCTGATGCAAACTGGCAAAAATCGGCGCACCTTCGGTTCTAATTTGTTTGCCTACTTTATATTTATATAGCAACTTAACTAAAATAGGGGTAAGAATCAACGCCACTCCAAATGAAAGTGCAGAAAGAATAAAAAGGCGGGATAATTGAAGAATAAGAAGATCAAAAGACATAAATTAAAAGATATAAGCTTTATCTAACCATCTTAAAAGCGACTCTATATCATTATAGCGATTTGGAGTTTTTAAAACAACTATTACAATCCGCCGCGGTGATTCATTGGGTCTTTTGCTTGGCACTGAAAATAATCCCGCAAAAGTCTGCCAAGACTCATCAGTAAAACCAGTTTTTCCTCCCAAATAAGTAATTTGTAAATCACTTAAAAATTGAGGGTTTTGGGTTATTTGATTGATATTAATCAATTCGTGAGTAACTAAAGGATTCTCGCCAGTAATTTTATCCTTCGGCATTTTGGAAATTAAAAGAAGATTTGGTTTATCATAAAGAAGATATTTAAGTAATTTCTTTAGATCGTTGGGACTCGATTGATTTAAAAAATTCAAACCAGTTGGCTCAACAAAAGTAGTTTGAGTCATCTCTAATTCCTTAGCCTTTTCATTCATTAAAGAAATAAATTTCTTCTCCCCTACCGCTTCAGCTAAAGCCATAGCCCCTTTATTTGAAGAAACCATTAACAACGCCTTCAGCAAATCAAAACTTTTTACCTTTTCATTTAAATAAAAAATAGCTGGGTCGCCATCAGTTTGTAATGCTTTTTGAGAAATAACCACCGGCTCATCAGCTGGCAAATTTTCGCTAGCAATAACTGCGGTCATTAATTTAGTAATTGAAGCGATCGGTCGTCTGACATTAGCATTTTTTTGATAGAAAATATAATCATTATCAATATCAGCCATTAAAACACCTTCGGCTAAAACATTGGGATCTTCTTTCATTTGCCAATTTCTAAAAGGATAAACAATGGTTGAATAATCTGACTTGGCGCTAAACAATTGATTAACAGAGGCACTCTCATGTTCCATTTTTAAATCATTTCCAATATAGCGCGCATAAAACCAGGCGCCGCCAAAACCAATTATTAAAGCAATAATTATTATAAAAATTCTTTTTAAAACGCTTTTTATCATAGATTATGATATTTTTGATATTCCGGTAAATCCTCAATTTTTTCCAATCCCATTTTTCTCAAAAAATCAAAACTAATTTTGTAAATAAAGGCGTTTGCTCGATGCGGATCAACATCTCTCTCAATCAATCCTCGAATCAATAAATTTCTTAAAATATATGATGAATTAACCCCTCGAATATTATCAATTTCCGAACGCGTCAGCGGTCCTTTATAAGCAATAATAGCTAAAGTTTCAACTGCCGCTGGTGTCAGATCTTCTTTTAATGTTTTTTGTAAATATTTTTCAACTACCTCGCTAACTTTTTGATCAGTGGCCAATTGAACTTTATTATCAAAAACAACTAAACTGAGACCGCGATTGTTTGTTTCATAATCCATTCTTAAATTTTCAATAATTTCTTTTAATTGCTCTTCATCAATTTCAACAATTTCGGCAATTTTGGCAATTTCCAATGGTTCGCCGGAAATAAAAAGCAATGCCTCTATTTTTTTCTCAATATCATTCATGGTATAAATTAAAATTATTTTCAGTTTTTAAAACGACTTTTATCTCGCCAAAATTTTCTTCTTGTTCAATAATAATAATTTGTTCTTTAAACATTTGAAGCAATGCTAAAAAAGTTACAATAATTTCTATTTTCTCCCGCTTGGTGATCAATTGATTAAAACTTGATTCGGCTTTCTGATTTAAAAGTTTTAAAATATTTTTAATTTTCTCCTCAATTTTAATGACTTTTTTCACTTTTTCAACAATTGTTTCTCCCAAACTGCTAAATTCAGTCCAGATTTTTTCAAAAGCCTGCTTCAACCATAAAACATCAAAATTTTCCGGTGGGTAAAAAATTGGCGTTTGAGTAGATAAAAATTCCCGCGCCATCATTGGATTTTTGGTATATAAATTTTTAATATGTTGTGATGCTTCTTTAAATAATTTATAAATCTCTAGTCTTTGCGTTAGATCTTTAATTTCTGCCTCCTCTTCTGAAGTTAATTCCAAAGTGGGCAATAAACTTTTTGATTTAATTAAAATTAATTTTGCCGCCACGACTAAAAAATCAGCCAAAATTTCTGGTGCCACTTGTTTTAAATCACCAACATATTTCAAAAAAGTATCTGTCACACTCGCCAAACTTACTTCTGTAATTTCTAATTTGCGCTCTTCAATCAAAGTCAAAAGAAGGTCCAAAGGACCCGTAAATTTTTCTTGCTTAATCTCCAGATTTTGTAAACTAAGTTGATTTTTCATCATCGCCATATCTTTATTTTACCATATTCATTAAATAAATTTAATCTCTAACGAGTTCATCGATTCATTTTCAAATTCTTGAATTTATAGAAAGTGTTATGGGAGATTTTTATAAAAATAGTCCCAAGCAAGCTTGGGACTAAACTATTATTTTGTCTTTTCGATGAGGTACTTAAAAACTTTATAAAAACTCTTTTTGGTATTGTCTACGATTTCCGCATCGTTCACAATTACGATCTTTTTTGGGATACCTAGCATTGCCACAAGCATAAACACTCCGCCCATATCGAACTTCGAACCATTGCTTGTCTCATCGTACCAGATATGAACCTCGTCTGCTTCTAAAATCCCTAAAAAATTGGTTCTGCAAATCTCATAGCCGCCAGTCGGATCATCTTGATTTGTGTCTCTAATCGGCCAGTGAACCTGATGCCCAATAGCTTCCAGCGATGCGACATATTCAGCGATCCTTTTCTGTGTTTCAGATTCGGCGTTTCTTACGGGAGAAATTAGAAAAATTTTCATCTTGCACCTCCTTAAATTAAATTATGATGTTCTCATCTTATAATACACTCCTCTTTCTCCTCTGTCAACTTCGTTCATTATCTTCCGTGACACTTTTTAAATTTCTTCCCTGAACCGCAAGGACAAGGATCATTGCGGCCAACATTTTTAAACTTATTAGGGTCAATATTTGAGGGCATAGGTGGTTTATTATCGCTTACCACCATCTGTGGCTTTTTTAATTGAAAGATCACCTCAAAAATGGCAGATTCAAAACGCTTAAAGAAGTCTTTAAATAATTGATGGGCATTCACTTTATATTCAACCAAAGGATCATGCTGGCCATAGGCGCGCAATCTTACCACCTCGCGTAAATATTCAAGATTTTCTAAATGCTGCGTCCAGAAGTTATCTAAAATATTCAACATTATGGTTTTTAAAATGACGGAGGTCATTTCTAATCCGATCTCTTCTTTTTTCTTTTCAAAAATCATTTCCGTATTTTGCAAAATAAAATTATATAAATCTTCTTGAGGGATTTTTGCTAAATCAGTTGTTTCATCAATAATTTTTAACTCTTTCAAAACTTGTTCCATATTTTCGATCGGAATTTCCATTAAGCCCTTCAAAGTATTTTCTATAATTTTTTCCACCTCATTTAATAATTCACCATTTTTAAATAAGGTTAAAATTTTATCGCGATAAGAATAAAAAGCGATTCGCTGTTTATTTAAAACATCATCAAATTCCAAAGTATATTTTCGAGCATCAAAATTTAGTCCTTCAATTTTACTTTGAGCTGATTCAATAGCTTTATTAATAATCTTTGATTGAATGGGCATGCCATAAGGATAATTTAAAGTATTCATGAGCATTTTAATTCTTTCGCCACCAAAAATTCTCATTAAGTCATCTTCTAGAGAAACAAAAAATTGGGAAGAGCCTGGATCACCCTGTCTGCCAGCGCGACCACGCAATTGGTTGTCAATTCTTCTGGCTTCATGTCTTTCTGTGCCAATCACATGCAACCCTCCTACTTGTCTCACTTTTTCAGCTTCTTGAGGATCTGGTGGATTGCCGCCTAAAATAATATCAACACCGCGACCAGCCATATTTGTAGCTACCGTCACTGCGCCTAATTTGCCTGCCTGAGCAATAATTTCACCTTCTTTTTCATGATTTTTAGCATTTAAAACATTGTGGGGAATTCCTTCGCGCGAAAGCATTGCTGATAATCTTTCATTTTTTTCAATGGAAACTGTGCCAATTAATAATGGTTGGCCAATTTGATGTCTTTTTTTAATTTCTTCAACAATCGCCTTCCATTTTTCTTCTTCGGTTTTAAAAACTAAATCAGGAAGGTCCTTTCTAATCATCGGTTTATTAGTCGGGATTGGCTGAACAATTAAATGATAAACTTTATCAAATTCCTCAGCTGAAGTTAAAGCTGTACCTGTCATGCCAGCTAATTTCTGATACATGCGGAAATAGTTTTGAAAAGTGATACTCGCCAAAATTCGATTTTCTTGCTTTATCTCAACACCCTCCTTTGCCTCAATCGCCTGATGCAAACCACCAGAATAGCGTCTACCAAAAAGCAAGCGGCCAGTAAATTCATCAACAATAATGACTTCGCCATTTTTCACAATATAATCTTTATCGCGCTTAAACAAAGCGTGTGCTTTTAATGATTCTTCCAAATAGTGGACATAACGAAAATTTTCCGGTGCATATAAATTATCAATGTTTAAAATTTTTTCCACTTTCGCCACCCCACTATCTAAAATTAAAACTGAACGCAATTTCTCATCAACTTGGTAATCAACATCTTTCACAAGTTGCGGCACAATTTTAGCGAAAAGTTTATAGGCATCACTCGCCTCTGTATCAGGAATAGTAATAATTAAAGGGGTTCGCGCTTCATCAATTAAAATGCTATCCACTTCATCAATAATGGCATAATAATGACCGCGCTGAACCTTTTGTGATAAATCATAAACTAAATTATCTCTTAAATAATCAAAACCAAATTCATTATTTGTGCCATAAGTAATATCGGCATTATAAGCATCTTTGCGCGAAACCGGCCTTAAAAATTCATAAAAAACTTTAAAAGCACCCAATTCATCTCTTTTGCTATCAACTTCTTTTTTCTCTTCATTAACTTTATAATCTGGGTCATAAAGAAAAGCCTCTTCGTGAACAATACAACCAACTGATAAACCTAAAGCATAATAAATTTGACCCATCCAAACCGTATCTCTTTTCGCCAAATAATCATTAACAGTAACAATATGCACACCTTTGCCTAATAAAGCATTAAGATAAGCAGGTAAGGTTGCTGCCAATGTTTTTCCTTCACCAGTTTTCATTTCGGCAATCTTTCCCTGATGAAGCGCCAACCCACCCAAAAGCTGCACATCATAATGACGCTGCTTTAATGTTCTTTTTGCCGCTTCCCTCACCAAGGCAAATGCAGGAATTAGAATTTCATCAAGATCTTTTTCATTTTTCACTTTTTCTTTCAACTCTAAAGATTTTTCTCTTAACGCAAAATCAGATAGCTTTTCAAAATCGCCTTCTAATTTATTAATCGCTTCGATGATTTTTTGATTTTTCTTATAAAATTTTTCCGCTGGATCGGTTTTAAAAAGATTGAAAAACATATTAGTGGAATTATTTATTGTACCATATTTCAAAAAATAAATAAAGCGTTATAATTGATTTTATATGATCAAACTCAACAACAATTATTATTTTTTAAGACATGGTGAGGCTGAATCAAACGTTGAACCACGATTTATTTGTAGTTTACCCGAACCCAAAAAAGCTCATCTAACATCTCGCGGCAAAAAACAAATTCAAAAAATTGCTCAAATTTTGAAAAAGAAAAATATTGATTTAATATTTTTCTCACCTTTAACACGCACCAAAGAAACTGCCCAAATTATTAAAAAAACGATCAAAAAACCTATGATTTTATCTCAAAATTTAAAAGAGCTTGATTTTGGTATTTTTAATGACCTCCATCCTGATGTTTATTGGGCGTATTTTGAAAAACCCATCCAACGCTTCACTAAAAAAATTCCCCAAGGAGAAACATTAAATCAGTGCCTTAAAAGAATTTGGTCATTTTTTCAAAAAATTAATCAGAAGTATAAAAATAAAAACATTTTAATTATTAGCCACGCTGATCCATTGTGGCTTCTTGAATCAAAAATTAAAAAGCTGGACAGAAAACAAATGATTGCCGCTTACCGCTTTAGATTAAAACCTGGAGAATTGCGTTTTTTCCGAAAAACTAGCGATTAACTATTACCAAAGCATTTATAGCTAAAAACAAAAAGAAACTTACCAAAACTGACGCACTTAAAATCAAATAACTTAATTTTTTTTCTCGAAACCACAAAACAAAAGACAAAAATAGATGCAAAGCAAAAAAGAAAAATCCAATAAACCAAAAAAGATAAAAATTCCAAAAATAACCCAGCATCTTTATCCCCTCAAGTGAGGTATAGTAAATAATGTAGGAACGGTCTGGGATGGGCTTGATATTAATGAAAATAATGACAAGTGTTACTAACAAAATAAAAACATTAAGAAACAGGCTAATTTTTACCCATTTATTCCTTAAAAATATTTTAAACCCTTCTTTACTCATAAGCTTAATTTTTCCATTCAAATCGCCGGGCAAGACATTTTCCCTCTCTTAAAAAATATACTAATACATATTTTACCATTAATCAATGCTGGTTAAAATACTTTTAATTATTGACCTTATTCAAAACCCATCAAAAGGTATTAATCCCAATAAAAATTTAATGCGCCCCTGACGGGAGTCGAACCCATGTTTCCACCTTGAGAGAGTGGCGTCCTAGCCGCTAGACGACAGGGGCTTTCAGCTTAATTTTACTCAAATTTTTCGAAAAATAAAGGATTTTTTGAAAGATTGACAAAAAAATAATTGGCGTTAAGCTTAAGATAGCTTCTAAAAATTTAAGAAAGGAGGTGAATCATGGATAAAATCATCTGGAAGCCAAATCATGTAACTTTTCTCCATTTTTCTGATTATAAAGGTAAAGCAGATGCGGTTGCGGCTTTTGGTACAGGCTTTATAAGAGATTTTACTGATTGTTGTTCCCAAAGCAAAGCCATCGCTTCAACAGCAGCTTTGATTGCTCTTCAATATCACACCCCTCTTGTTCTTGTTGGTCAGAGAGTAAAAATTGAGAAAGATAAGACAATTGAAGATGTTTGGGAATTTAAAGAGAGCGAGGCAATGTGGCGTTATCTTTTTGGAATTTATGCTCGAAAAGAGCGGTGGCTAGTTGATAACATCTATCGCCGTGATGGCTTGTCCTTTTACGAAAAAGCAGAAAAATTATTTGAATTAATTAGAATGCACGAATGGCAAACTATTATTGTAGTTTGTCATAATGACCAGATTGCCCGATTGAAAAAATTATTCAAATTTTTCTCTTTTGTAAATGATTTGCGAATTAATATTATTTTTGCTGGCATCTGGCCAGCTTATGATTGGTCACATGAATTTTGGTTTCGTCGCCGTCAATGGCGATCAAGGTTATGGGAAAAAGCCGCGATTTTATTCAACATGTTCGCTCGCTGAACTGAAAACAAAACTTAAAAGGGCCTGCATTCTCTGCAGCCCTTTTTTATTCCAAAATAATTTCTTTTACTACTTCTTCTAATTTGATTGCTCGCGAGCCTTTAACTAAAATGAGATCCCCTTCTTTAATTTCTTTTCTAATCATTTTACTAGCACTTTCACTGTTATTGAAAATAATTACTTTACCTTTATCAAATCCATGCTTAATCGCTGATTCGGCAATTAATTTTGCGGCTGTTCCCACACAAATCAACAAATCAACAATGCCGATTACCTTTTTACCAATTTCTTCATGCATTTCAATCGTATAATCACCTAATTCGAGCATGTCGCCCAAAACCGCCACTCTCCTTTTTGCCGGAATTTCTTTAAAAGTTTCAAGCGCTGCATTCATTGATAATGGCGAAGCATTATAACAATCATCCAAAACAATAGTATTCTTAATTCCTCTTTTCACATTCATTCGATGTTCAATTGGTTGATATTTTTCCAGCGCTTCGCTGATTTTAACTAAATTAATTCCAAAAGCAATTCCCACTGCTGCTGCCGCTGCTGCTGCATAAACTTGCGGTTTGCCCAAAGTATTATACAAACGAAATGGCACCAAAATATTGCCATATTGGATTTTAAAACTCATTCCCTCAGGAAAACCATCTTTATTCACTTTGTATTCCAACCCCAAAATTTGAATATCGCTATCTTCTTTAAATCCATAACTTATCACATGCGCCCGCGTTTTATTTTTTAAACCCCAAACAATTTCATCATCACAATTCAAAATTGCAAAACCTTTGGCTGGCAAATTTTCAATTAATTTTCCTTTTTCGCGCGCCACAGCTTGAGGATTAGAATAATGCTCAATATGAACCGGCACTTTACCAATAGCCGTAATAATGCCAATGCTCGGTCGCGTTAATTCAACTAGATAATGAATATCACCCGGTTTATCCGCCGCCAGCTCCAAAATTAATATCTCCGGATAATCTTTGTTTCTAAAAATTAATTGTTTAATGGCTTTAAAAAAAACTTTTGGCCAAAAGAAAATACCCTTAATCTCGCTATAATCGCCTAAAATTGTTAAGGGCACCCCAATTTCATTATTAAAATTTCCAGCTGAACGTCTCACTTTTCTTTCTTCTTTTAAAACAGTATAAACCGCTTCTTTGGTTGAAGTTTTACCAGCGCTTCCTGTAATTCCAATCACTGATGGTTTGTATTTAGCCAAAGTCAACTGCGCTAAAATTCTCAAACTATTTTTTAAAATTTTAAAAAGTGGGTTGGATTTCATAATAATCTAATAAATATTTTGTTAATTCGCGAAACATTGGCACAACAGTTTGACCAGCTAGGGGTGCTTTAGGTTTGTCTAATTTAACTAAAATAATGAATTTGGGACTTTCAGCAGGTGCATAACCAATAAAACTTTGAATAGTTTGATCTAAACTATATTTACCATCCGGACCAGCTACTTGCGCCGTCCCAGTTTTACCAGCAATCTGATAACCCTTAATGGAAGCTACCTGATTTTTATCAACTGAATAGACCATGATGATTCTTAATTGATTGGCTGTTTCTGGATCAATGATTTGCTCTTTTTCTTGAGGCGAAAAAATGGATTTGATATTACCTTCTGCATCAACAATTTTTTCAACCACAAATGGCTTCATCATTAAACCATTGTTAGCAATAGCGGAAAAAGCGTTAATCATTTCAATCGGCGTTACTGAAATTGCCTGTCCAAAAGCAGCAGTAGCAAAATGAATATCATTAAAGGTTTTTAAATTTTTAATGTTGCCCTTGATTTCATTGGGTAAATCAATGCCTGTTTTTTGATCAAAACCAAATTTAAGAACATATTGATGAAAAATATCATGACCAATTAATTTTTCGAGAAATGCCGCGCCGGTATTTAAACTATTCGCAATAATTTCATAAACATTAACCAAGCCGTGCGCCTTTAAATCCCAGTTTTGAATTTTTTTACCATCAACCACTATCTCACCATTATCATAAAATTCTGTTTTCGGTGTAATTCTTTTTGAATCCAGGCCGGCTGCCACTGTAATAATTTTAAAAACCGAACCTGGTTCATAAACTGATTCTACACAAGGATTAATAAAAGAGGCAATATCATAATCAGAATAATTGTTGGGGTCGAAATTGGGATAATTGGCCATGGCTAAAACTTTACCGGTTTTTGGTTCTAAAACAATTACATTACCAGCTATTGCCTCCCATTTTTTAACATTTTCTTTTAGCAAATCCTCGGCTTTTTTCTGAATATTAAAATCAATTGTCGAAATAATATCGTAATTGTTGCGTTTGTAAATTAATTTATCTAAAGAAAGAAAGTCCAAAATGTTATTGGATAATGGCTGATTCGCTAAATATTTATCATAATAGCGCTCTAAACCATATTGCCCATGAAAATCAGTTGGATCATTTTTGACATAACCAATTACTTGAGAAGCAAATTCTTTATAAGGATAGTAACGGCCGATGTATTCTTTAATATAAATACCTTTAAGATTTAGGGATTTTAGTTGATTAACAATTTGCTCATCGGCTCTTTTAATTAGCAGTTCGTATAAGCTCGATGTTTTTGAAAATTTAATAATTAAATCTTCGTAATTTAAACCGAAATTCTTGCTTAAAACACTTGCTACCTCTGTTTTGTTTTCTATTTCTTTAGGCACCGCGTAAATTTCATAAAAAGTTTTATTCACTGCTACTGGAATGAGATTATTATTTTTTGTTTGAAAATAAATAGTGCCGCGCACATATTGCAAATCGTTTTTGATTTTTTCTGTTGTTTGAACTTGCGCAGCAACCTTTTGAGAAAAATCTTTATAATGAAGGATTTGTAATGAATATAATCGCCAGATAATAATGGCGACTAAAAGTAAAAAAATTGTTGTAATAAAATAAACACGCCAGTTTGTAAAAAATTTTTTGAGTCGCTTTGATCGCATTATTATTTATTATAAATTATTGAAATTTTTTAAGCCAACTTCGGTTGTGGATTGGGAAAGCGTGAAGTATGTTGGATTGTTGACTAAAACCAAATTGGCCTCCGAAGAAATTTGAGAAAGTTTGTTTAAATTTTTTAAATCCATTAATTGATTTTGGAGTTCAGCATTTTGATGTTCTAAATCAACTACTTCTGAAGAAAGCGATTTAAGGTCCAATCGATAATTGCTGATTTTGACCATGGCCACAAGACCGAAAAATATTGAAAAACTAATGATGATTATTAAAAGAATGTTCAAAAAAGCCACAAAATAAGCGCCTTTTTTAGCGATTTTGACCTTTTTTTGCCAAGTCACCCTCTGAGTGACTAAATTGTAACGATTATGTTTTAAACTAATAACTGTCATAAAACTTATATTTTTTGTGCGACCCGCAATTTTGCGGAGCGACTGCGATAATTATTTAAAATTTCGACTTTTGTTGGTTTAATTGGTTTTTTAGTAATAATTTTTAAAAGACCTCTTTCACTATTCTCTCTAAAAAAATTCTTAACGATTCTATCTTCCAAAGAATGATAACTCACAACAGCGATACGACCAGACGGATTTAGAATCTTTAATGATTTTTCTAAAGCAATCGATAAATTATTCAACTCATCATTGACAAAAATTCTTATTGCCTGAAAAACTTTTGTTGCTGGATGACGACGACCTTTAAAATTTTCTTTATGTAACGCTTTTAAAATAATTTCAACCAACTCTTTCGTTCTAGTAATTCTCTTTTTTCTTCTTTGCTCAACAATAACTTTAGCAATTTTTAAAGCATTTCTTTCCTCTCCATACTCTTTAAAAATTTTCGTTAAACTTTCCAAACTTTCTCCATTAATAACATCCTCTGCTGTCAAAGCGCTTTCTGGATTAAAAGTCATCTTTAATGGTTCGTCTCTCAAAAACGAAAATCCTCTACCCGATTCCTCAATCTGAAAAGTTCCTAATCCCAAATCAAAAACAATTCCATCAATTGAAGAAAAATTTGTCTCTTTAACAATTTCATCGATATCTCTAAAATTTCCTTGCCTCAAAATCACTCGTTCACCAAATCCTTTTAATTTTCTTTCGGCAATTTTCAAAGATTCACTATCAAGATCAATTCCTAAAACCTTCCCATTCGGTGAAGTATGTTGCAACAAACAAATTGTATATCCACCCTCACCTACTGTTGCATCAATAAAATTTTCATTCGGTTGAGGTTTTACAAAATCTATGACTTCTTTTAAAAGAACTGGTATATGCATATTAGATTCCAAAATCAATTAACTTTTCAGCAATTTCATTAACATCGCGTTCGGTTTTGCTGCGGTATTCATTCCAACGCGCTTCATCCCAAATTTCTAAACGATTATTCACACCAGCAATAATCACTTTTTTCGTTAACGAAGCAAACTCTCTTAAATATTCAGGAATTAAAATTCTGCCTTGTTGATCAATTTCAACTTCTGTTGCTCCAGCCAACATAAATCTTGAAAAAGCGCGCGAATTTGCTTGAGTAAGTGGAAGACTTGTCAATCTTTGCAAAAGATTTTCCCATTCTTTTTTAGGATAAATAAATAAACAAGTATCCAAACCGCGGGTGACAATAACTGAAGAGCCCAGTTCTGGCCTAATTTTAGCTGGGATAGCGATTCTTCCTTTGTTATCTAAGTTGTAATGATATTCGCCTATAAGCATATTAGTTATCCACAAATACCCGAGCTTATCCCCACAGTTATCCACAATTCCCCACTACATTAGTATAATACACCATTTTTTATTTAAACCCAAGAGTACAAATAATGGCTAATTTTTGCTTCAATTAATTTCAAAAATTAAAAAAATCCGCATATTTAGCGGATTTTTTAAAAAGAGGTGGAAATTTCTTTTCAATATTTTCCACAGATTATCCACACTCTTTAATTTATTCTATGAACAACCCATTTTTAATAATTTCCCACTCTTCCGGCGGCAAAGGTGGTAATTGACGCGGTGGCGTTATTCCCGGATATCGCCAGACACTAATGATTCTAATTTTTCTTTTTTCAATTCCTTTTGTTTTATTTTTTGATTTTTGTTTTTTTCTTGAAGAAGAATTTTTTGATTTTATTAATTGATACATCACCCAAATTTCTTTTGGATGTTTTTTTGTTCCAACACTTTGCATCACTGCAATTGTTTCTGGCGCAATTCCCTCTTCAATGCGATGCGGCGTATGCAAAACTCTTTTGATACGTGATTCTGATAATTGATATTGAAGCATTTTTTCAATCGAATGCTTAGTCCAAATAATATTTTCAGAATCTTGAGGAATTTTAAATCTCATATTGATGATTGTTTTAATTTTTTGAATAGAGAATTTTTTTCATTGAATTGTAATTTACTTTTATTAATGACATTAGCAAAAAAATTTATTGTTTGATCATAAACCAGACGGTCAACAGGATAAGGCGTAGCATCTTTTCCGCCATGAGCAAAAGAATAACGCGCGGGATCACGATATGAGGGTTTCGCGCCATAAATAATTTCAGAAACTAAAGCTAAGGCTCGAATTGTTTTTGGTCCAACGCCTTCCATGGCCAAAAGTTTTTCATAATTTTCTGGCTTTCGTTCACAAACCAAATACAAAATTTTTTGCAAATACTTATTCTTTAAAAAATTTTCTTTTAAAACAGGATGCCAAATAAATTCTCTATTTTCTAAATTTAAAAAAATGCTTTGCTGTCCTTTATTTTTAATTTTAATCATCTGAGAATAATCAGAAAAATGTTTATCCAAAATTTGGATATCTCTTATCAATTCATAATAGCTGCCGCGCACCAATTGAGTGCTTGTTTCTCTTGTTTTTTCGCTTTCCAATGCTGTTAAATTTAAAGTGGGTTGATTAATTAACTGACTAATAATTCCTGAGTGAGGTTCTTTAATTAAATCCGTTACTTTTTTAGAATACCAGTGATATCTTCGGGCTGTTTGATTTTCAGTATTCATTCCCTGCTGAACAATCGCCCAAGTGCCATTTTTGGAAAAAAACAAAGTGTGGTGATAAATTTGAAAACCATCTTGAATTAAAGAGTTATCCACTTTGGCTGTCATTTTGGAATTATAAACTAAAGAATTGACATACCCTTGAGGCAATCCTAAAACATTCCCCCATTGTTCGATTTCTTCAGGAGTTTTTCGGGAGGTTTTTCCTTTTCCTCCACAAATAAAAATTCCTAAATTTTTTTCTTGACCACGAATGGCTTCTTTTAAAGCAGCGGTTAAAACAGTGGTCAATCCCGAAGCATTCCAATCAAAAGCCAAAACCGTTCCCAATGATTGAAACCAGACCGGATCAGCAATGCGCTTAATAAATTCATCAGGCCCGTATTCTTCAATAATCACTTTAATAATTTCACGTCCCAATCTCGTCATTCTTTCAAAAAGCCACTTGGGACATTTGCCGTCATCCAAACCAAAAGTTGCTATCCCACGATAAATCATATAATTTTATTTTAGCAGATTTCACCTTAAAAATAAATGAAGAAATAACGACATCGCAAGTCGTTAATTTATAATAAATTGATTTTTCCCTGTTTTTGTTTAAAATAAAAAGCTGAGTGGTCAGCTTAATAGTAAAAGATTTTGTTCATTTAGTATATCTAAGGCGCGATTAGCTCAGCGGTAGAGCGCTGCGTTCACATCGCAGAGGTCGCAGGTTCGAACCCTGCATCGCGCACAAATTTGTTCCTTAAAATTTAAAATAAGGAGGACTAATGAGAAAAAAAGCGACAAAGAAACGAATTAAATTTTGTTATAAGGTAGTTAATGAAAATTTAAAATCATTGGGAATGAAACCTAATGGCCATCAAGTATCAACTGTCCAATATCGTCTCAATGAATGGACTTATCCTCTTGAATCGATTTCCCGAAATCCAGATAAAGGCGGCGGATTGTGGGTTAATCCTAATTTAGGCAGCGCTCGAAAATTAGCGAAGTATGTGCGAAAAAAATACGGTCGGAACGTCAAAATTTTTTTATGCCTCATTGGTAAAATTCTTTGTCAACCATCAGAATATCGATTAAAAACCGATAAAGTAAAATTAATCCGAGAAATTGAATAACGTTGCTTTTAAAAATTTCAAAGTGATAATTAAAAAAAGACGGCCAAAAAAGACCGTCTTTTTTAATTTCTAAAAAATTATTTTTATTTTATTTCTACCACCGCCCCGGCTTCTTCTAATTGTTTTTTGATCTGTTCGGCTTCTTCTGGTTTTAATCCTTGCTTAATTGCTTTTGGCGCAGCATCAACTAAATCTTTTGCTTCTTTTAATCCTAAACCTGTTATATCTTTCACAACCTTAATCACTTGAACCTTAGCTTGACCAGCATCTTTCAAAATAACATCAACGGTTGTTTTTTCCTCACCAGCCGCTTGACCAGCAGCAGCGCCACCAGCCATTGGCATCGCCATCATTGCTGGCGCAGCAGAAACGCCAAATTTTTCCTCTAAAGCCTTTACCAATTGAGATAATTCGGAAACATTTAATTTTTCGATTGCCTCAATGATATCGGTTAATTTTTTATCGAGGTCCATATTTTTTATTGTTGTTTTTTAGTAATTGCGTCTAAAGCAATTACTAATTTTTGAATATTACCATTAAGAACTCCGACCAAAGTTCTTGGTAAAGAATTTAAAGTATAAACCAATTGAGTAAGTAAAACTTCTTTTGAAGGCAGTTTGGCTAATTCAACAATTTGATCAGCGCTATAAAAAACCTTATTAATGAAACCGCCTAAAATTTTTAATTTTGGCTCTTTCTTCTCGCTACTAAATTTATAAACGATCTTCGAAGCAACAATCCCCTCTTCCGGACTAAAAATCAAAGCAACTGAACCAGGAAATTTATAAACATTAAAAGGAATGTTGCTGTGAGAGATCATTTTCTGGATCAATGTCTTTTTAGTAATTTTCATTTCAATTCCATTCTTCTTTAATTCGCGTCTTAATCCCTCGACATCAGAAACCTTCAAACCAGTAAAATCAACCATCAAAACTGCTGGATTCTTCCCAATTTTTTCCATTAATTCTTGGAGAATTTGGCTTTTTTGAGCTTTGGTTAACATATTTGAAAATAAAAAGCGACTTTTATAAAAAGCCGCAGAATCAAAATTCTTAAAATCTTTCGCCTCGACAGGACTTACGCTTCTTTTTAATCGCTGCCTGTTGTCTGCGGCATTAATCAAAGTATATTCAAATTGAAAGAAAAGTCAAGATAGCTTGTTATTCCTTAAAAAATTAATAAAATAATAGCAATATGAAACAAAAAGCTGAAAAACAAAAACAATTAGAGAAAAAAAGAAAACGACTGCTTCATTTTGCTCTTAAGCAATTAGGCAAACCCTATAAATATGCTGCGAAAAAAAGTGAAATTGGCAAAATGTTTGATTGTTCTAGTTTGACTCAGTATTTATATAAAAGAGTTGGCATTGATCTTCCTCGTTCAACAATTCTTCAAGCTGAATGTGGAAAAATTATTCCCAGCCGCAAAAAACCGCCATTCTTTAAACCCGAAGATCTAGAAATTGGCGATCTTCTTTTTTTCAAGGGAACCAAAGGCCATTACAATAAAAAATTTCCTTACGGCATTGGCCATGTAGTAATGTATCTGGGAAATAAAAAATTTATCCATGCAAGCGGCCATGGTTCATTAAAAAATCAAAAAGTGAAATTAGAAAATTTTGATAAAATTGTTAATCGCAAAGATTTCCAAATTGCCAAAAGAATTTTGTTTTAGAAAAACAACGGCGCGCTCCAAATAATCAAAGAAAGAATAAAAAGAATTATCAATATTAAAGTGATAATTTTGTTTCTTTTTCTCATAGCTAAATTTCTTCTTTAAGACGCTTGATTAATTGATGACTCTTTAATTTTTCCAGAGCTTTTGCTTCAATTTGACGAATTCTTTCACGCGTAACATTAAACTCCTTTCCTACTTCCTCTAAAGTATGAATCACACCGTCTTCTAATCCAAACCGCATCGATAAAATTTTTCGCTCTCGCGGTGTTAAATCAACCAGAATTTCTTTTAATTGATCGCGAATCAAACGATAGGTTGCTGATTGATCAGGCGATAAAGTTTTTTCATCAGCAATAAACTCTCCTAAAAGTGATTCATCATCAGAATCGCCAATTGGTGTTTCAAGTGATACTGTATCTTGAGCAATTTTTATTAAATGATGAATTTTTTCAACATCAGTACCCATTTCGGCCGCAATTTCTTCTGGTAATGGTTCACGGCCCAAATCCTGAGCCAAGCGACGTCGAGCTTGAGAATATTTAGATAAGGTTTCAATCATATGGACTGGGATGCGAATAATTCTTGTTTGATCAGCCAAAGCTCTTGTAATCGCTTGTCTTATCCACCACGTGGCATAAGTTGAAAACTTAAATCCTTTGCGATAATCAAATTTTTCAACTGCGCGCGCTAAACCAATATTACCCTCTTGAATTAAATCCAAAAGAGTTAAATTATGACTTCGATTAATATATTTTTTAGCAATAGCAACAACCAATCGCAAATTACTTTGAATCAACAACTTTTTTGCCTCCTTATCCCCTTCCATCGCTCTTTTAGCTAACTCTCTTTCTTGAGCTGGCGTCAATAAGGGCACCTTGCCGATTTCTCTTAAATAGTTTTGAACCGCATCAGACATTTCATAGTCAAAAGAGTCATCTTTTAAAGCGCGCTTTAAATCATGAACTGTGACTTTTTCTTCAGGCATTTCAATCAAGTCTTTTGCTTCAATAATTTCAATATTTGATTTCTCGCAGGCATCATAAATTTCTTCTAAAAGGGAGATGTCCTCTTCTACCTGCGGAAAAGCAGCTAAAATTTCTGTTTCCGTAATAAAACCTCGCTCTTTGCCCTTTTGAATTAACTTTCTCATTTTCTCTTCCTTAACTGTATCGCGCATAATTTTTTTAGCAGCGCGCTTCTTACTAATTTTTTTTGCTTTCTCTTTTCCAGTCGCCTTTCTACTTTTAACTTTTTTGATAGTTTTTTTCTTTTTTGCCATATTAATAACTAAATTCTTTTAATAATTTATTTAATTCTTCTAAATATCGACTGATTTCTTCTTCATTATTTTTAGCTTCTGCTTCTTTTAATTTATATGTTGTTAACTCTATATTTCGGCGTAAAAATTCTTTCTTTAATTCTAATGATATTTTTTCAAATTCCAAATGCCAATCCATTTCTTCATCAGCAAATTCATAATCAGCCAAAAGATTAAGATAACCGAGACTCTCCCAAACACTTTCATTGTTCAGTTTTGACTCTGATGAGTCTAAAATAAATCTCACCAGTTTCTGATGCTCTTCCACTAAAAAATTGCTAATTTCTTCAAGAGCCCTTCTTTCAACTTGAAGCTTTAAAGCTAAAGCAACCGCTCTTTCGCTTAATAATTCATGGCGTGTTTTCGCCATATTGTCAGCAATTATATTTCTTTCTTCAGCAACTGGAGCAATACTTTTCTTATTTAAATCGTTTTT
>Ga0272448_1003444_pt1 | contig 18869 bp, 13 predicted proteins | sample YNPCB0191_FD_202220 | JGI IMG/M metagenome (GOLD analysis project Ga0272448, IMG submission 202220) | Hot spring sediment microbial communities from Yellowstone National Park, WY, United States - YNP-CB-019-1 | ecosystem: Environmental > Aquatic > Thermal springs > Hot (42-90C) > Sediment... | reverse complement strand
TCGATATCGCGCAGGGCAAAGACGCTCAGCGCCTTGAAGAGCGAGCCCGGCACGTTGGGTGCAGAGAACACGAGCGACGTCTTGCTCGGCCCTGTGGGCGTCACCGGCGTGCGCGCCAGGGCCAGGAAGCGCGTATAGTTATCGGGCGCGTCCTCCAGATGGCTCCGCAGCACCTGCATACCGTAGAGCTCGGCCGCGCGCAGGCTGGCGATGGCCGCCGCATCCTGCAGGCCTTGCTCCTGGATCATCTTCACGCTGCCCGCCGTGTCGTAGGTGGGCACCAGCTCCACACCGCTCAGCGTGGCCAGCGACTGCTCGCACTGGGCCAGGGCCTGGGGGTGCGAGTAGATGCGGCGCACCTCCTCCAGCTTCACACCCGGGTTGGCGATGAGCTGGTGCTCCACGCGCACGTCGACTTCGCCCACGATGTACAGCCTGTGCTCGAGCAAGAGGTCATAGTTGCGGTGGATGCTGCCGGCCAGCGAGTTCTCGATGGGCACCACCCCCAGCTCGCACGCGCCCTCCTGCACCGCCCGGAATACATCCTCGAAGGAGGGCAGCGGCACGGCTTCGACCCCCTCGCCGTAGAGGGCGATCACCGCCGCCTCGCTATAGGCGCCGCGCTCTCCCTGGAAGGCCACCCGGCGGGCTGCCGGTGCCTCTTCCTTGGCCCAGCCCTCCCTGCGGCGCGTGTACTCCACCAGCCCGCCCGCCGCCATCAGCTCGATCATGAAGGGCGGGTAGGGCTGTGCCCGGAAAACCTGCCCGGTGCTCACGTTCCGCACCTCGCCGCGCTCCAGGTCGACCTCCAACACCTCTCCAGGCGAAGTCGCCCGCACGGCCTCGCCGCATTCGACGATGGGCAGGCCGATATTGATGGCGTTGCGGTAAAAGATGCGGGCAAAGCTCTCGGCCACCACGCAGCCCACCCCCGCCGCCTTGAGGGCCAGCGGCGCGTGCTCGCGCGACGAGCCACAGCCAAAGTTGGCCCCCGCCACCACGATATCGCCCGGCCTGACGGATGAGGCAAAGCTGCGGTCCAGGTCCTCCAGGCAGTGCCGTGCCAGCTCGGCCGGCTCCGACACGTTGAGGTAGCGTGCAGGGATGATCACATCGGTATCGACGTTGTCTCCATACTTCCACACTTGGCCACGGATGGTCACGGTGCGATAGCCTCCTCTCGCCATATTACGCGTTGCGTATTGCGTGTTCCGCGTCACGTGTTACGCATTACGCTTTACGCATTACGCCTCGCCTCCATCGCCCGGTCGATGGCCCGGCGCACCGCATCGGGGTCGGGGGGCAGCTCGACGGGCGGGTTAGCGTGGCGCGCCACCACATCGCTGAGCGTGCCGCTGTGGTACCCGACCTTGAAATCGGTGAACTTGAGCCCGTGGGCGGTCGAGATGACGACCACCCGATCTTGCGGCCGGATCTCGCCACGGGCCACGTACTTGAAGAGCGCCCCCAGGGCCACGCCCGTGTGGGGGCAGGCGTACATGCCGGTCAGGTCGGCGCGTGCTGCGGCCTCGGCCAGCTCGTCCTCGCTGACCTGCTCGACGGCGCCGTCGAACTCTTGCAGCACCTTCACCGCCCTCTCATAGCTCACCGGGTTGCCGATCTGGATGGCGCTGGCCAGCGTCTTGTGCGCCTGCACCGGCCTGAACTCTCGAAAGCCCGTCTGGTAGGCCAGGTACAGGGGGTTGGCCCGCTCGGCCTGCGCGCACAGGATGCGCGGCAGTTTGTTGATGAGGCCCAGGTCGCGCATCAGGAGCAGCCCTTTGCCCAGCGCGCTGACGTTGCCCAGGTTGCCCACCGGAATCACGATCCAGTCGGGCACCTCCCAGTCGAACTGCTGCACGATCTCGATGCCGACCGTCTTTTGCCCCTCGAGGCGCAGCGAGTTCATCGAGTTGGCCAGGTAGATCGTCTGGTCGCGCGTCACCTCGCGCACCACACGCATGCAGCCGTCGAAATCGGTGTCGAGAGCCAAGACGAGGGCGCCGTTGGCGATGGGCTGGATCAGCTGTGCCGTCGACACCTTGGCCCGCGGCAGGAAGACGATGGCCTGGATGCCCGCCGCCGCGCAGTAGGCGGCCAGGGCCGCCGACGTATCGCCCGTCGAAGCGCAGGCCACGGCACGGATGGGCCGGCCACGGGCGATCATCTCCCTCACTGCCGACACCAGGACGGTCATGCCCAGGTCTTTGAACGAGCCGGTGTGGCTGTTGCCACAGAGCTTGACCCACAGGTCCTCCACACCGATCTCGCGGCCCAGGCGCTCGGCCCAGAAGAGGTTGGTGTGCCCCTCGTACATCGAGACGATGTTGGCATCGTCGACATCGGGCAGCACCCACTCCTTCTTGCCCCACACCCCCGAGCCGTAGGGCCACTGGTTGCAGCGGGTGCGCTGGTCGAAGAGCTCCATCCAGGCCGCCGCACTGCGCGCCTTCAGAGCCTCCACATCGTGGGCCACTTCGAGGAGCGCCCCACACTGCGGGCAGGTATAGAGCACTTCGTAGGGCGAGTAACGCCCCGGGCAGCCACGGATGCATTGGAACCAGGCGCTGTACGGCAAGGCGACCTCCCTCTGCCAAGGGAACTGAGGGAACTAGGGAACTGAAGGAACTGAGGGGGCTCCCCCTTCAGTTCCCCCAGTTCCTCCAGTTCCCTCAGTTCCTCGGCAGTTCTTCCGGCCCCCCGATGCGGCCCAGCACGGCGCTGGCGGCGGCCACAGCCGGGTTGGCCAGGTAGACCTCGCTCTTGGGATGCCCCATGCGGCCCACAAAGTTGCGGTTGGTGGTGGAGATGCAGCGTTCGCCGGCTGCCAGCACCCCCATATAGCCGCCCAGGCACGGCCCGCAGGTGGGCGTGCTCACGGCTGCACCGGCCTCGACAAAGATGTCCATCAGCCCCTCGCGCGCCAGGCGGCGAAAGACCTCCTGGCTGCCCGGGATGATCAGGCAGCGCACGCCCGGGTGCACCCGGCGCCCCCGCAGGATGCGGGCGGCCAGCTCCAGGTCTTCCCAACGGCCGTTGGTGCACGAGCCGATCACCGCCTGGTCGATGGGCACGTCGCCCACCTGGCTCAGCGGCCGCACGTTGGAGGGCAGATGGGGGAAGGCCACCTGCGGCTCGAGGGCCGAAGCGTCGATCTCCACCGTGGCCACGTAGGCAGCGCCGGGGTCGGGCACCAGCACGGTGAAAGGACGCTTGGCCCGCGGCCGCACGTAGGCCAGGGTCGTCTCGTCGGGCACGAAAAGCCCCGCCTTGCCGCCGGCCTCGATGGCCATGTTGGCCATGGTCAGCCGCCCGTCCATCGAGAGGGCATCGATGGCCGGGCCGCTGAACTCGATGGCCTGGTAGCGGGCGCCGTCGACGCCGATGCGGCCGATGGTGTGCAGGATGAGGTCCTTCCCGCCCACCCAGGCGGGCAGCCGGCCGTGGTACACCACCCGCAGCGTCTCGGGCACTTTGAGCCACAGCCGGCCGGTGGCCATGGCCACCGCCACGTCGGTCGAGCCGACGCCGGTGGCAAAGGCTCCCAGGGCGCCATAGGTGCAGGTGTGCGAGTCGGCGCCCACCACCAGGTCGCCCGGCACCACCAGCCCCTGCTCGGGCAGGAGCACGTGCTCGATGCCCATGCGCCCCACCTCATAGTAGTGGGCCACCCCCTGGGCCTGGGCGAAGCGGCGCATCTCACGGCATTGCTCGGCCGACTTGATGTCCTTATTGGGCGCGAAATGGTCGGGCACCAACACGATGCGCTGCGGGTCGAACACGCGCGGCGCGCCCAGGCGCTCGAACTCGCGGATGGCAATGGGCGCGGTGATGTCGTTGGCCAACACCAGGTCGACCCGGGCGTCGATGAGCATGCCCGGCTCCACCTCGGCCAGACCCGCGTGGGCGGCCAGGATCTTCTCGGCGAGTGTCATCGGTTTTGCAGACAAGGTTCGCTCCTCGCAGGCGTAATCCGTAAAACGCAGTGCGTGGAACGTGATGCGTGAAACGTAATGCGTTCTTGCACGCTGCGCTTCACTCCCTACGTCTTACGTTTCACGTTTCACGTTTTACGCTTTATGCTTTCTGTCTTGCGTCTTCGCGCCGTATGGCGATCAATCGGTTCAGCGCGTTCATGTAGGCCTTGGCGCTGGCCACGACGATGTCGGTGTCGGCGCCGCGGCCCGTGAAGGTCTGCCCGTCGGAGCGGATGCGGATGGTCACCTGGCCGATGGCGTCGATGCCCTCGGTGACCGCCTTGATGGCAAACTCGATCAGCTCGTTGGGCACCCCCACCACCCGATTGATGGCCTGGTACACCGCGTCGACGGGGCCCGCGCCGATGGCCGCATCGGCGACCGTGGTGCCGTCGGGCGTGCGCAGGCGCACGGTGGCCGTGGGCATGCTGTTGGTGCCACACGACACCTGCACATGCTCCAGGGTGTAGCTGGCCTCCTCCGTCAGGCGGGCCTGGTCGCCCACGATGGCCTCCAGGTCGCGGTCGCTGACGGTCTTTTTCCTGTCGGCCAGGGCCAGGAAGCGCTGGTAGATGGGCTCGAAGGCCTCCGCATCGGCAAAGACGTAGCCCAGCTCCTCCAGGCGATGGCGCAGCCCGTGGCGCCCCGAGCGCGCCGAGAGGACGATCTCCGACTCGGGCACGCCGATGTCGCGCGGGTCGATGATCTCGTAGGTAGTGCGGTCCTTGAGCACGCCATCCTGGTGGATACCGGAGGAGTGGGCAAAGGCGTTGCGCCCTACGATGGCCTTGTTGGGCTGCACCACGATGCCCGTCAGGTCCGACACCATGCGGCTGAGGGCGTAGATGTGGTGCGTATCGATGCGAGTGTCGACGCCAAAGTGGTCGCGGCGGGTGCGCAGAGCCATGACCACCTCCTCCAGCGAGGTGTTGCCCGCGCGCTCGCCGATGCCGTTCACCGTGCACTCGACCTGGCGCGCACCGTAGCGGATGCCCTGGAGGGCGTTGGCCGTGGCCAGGCCCAGGTCGTTGTGGCAGTGCACCGACACCACCGCCCGGTGGATGTTGGGCACCCGCTCGAAGAGGGTGCGGATCAGCTCGCCCCACTCGGTGGGCATGGTGTAGCCGGTGGTATCGGGGATGTTGACGGTGGTGGCGCCGGCGTCGATGACCGCTTCGATGACCCGGCAGAGATAGTCGGGGTCGGCGCGGCCGGCGTCCTCGGCATAGTACTGCACGTCCTCCACGAACCGCCGGGCGTAGCGCACCGCCTCCACGCCGGCCTCCAGCGCCGCCTCGCGGGTGGTGCGCAGCTTGTTGCGGATGTGGATATCGGAAACACCCAGGCCGGTGTGGATGCGCGGGCGCACGGCGCCGCGCAGGGCCTCGGCCGCGCAATCGATATCCTCGCGGCGCGCCCGCGTCAGGCCGCAGACGATGCACTCCTTCACCTCGGCCGAGATGGCGCGCACGGCCTCGAAATCGCCCGGCGACGAGATGGGAAAGCCGGCCTCGATGATGTCGACCCCCATCCTCTCCAAAGCGCGGGCAATCTCGACCTTTTCCTCCACCCGCAGGGCTGCCCCCGGCGATTGCTCGCCGTCGCGCAACGTGGTATCGAAGATCAGCACCCTGTCCTCTGGCATGTGCAAACACTCCTTGCTCGTTGATGCGGCAGCCCGGCCGCACCGCCTACGCCGATGCCGCGGCCGACCTCTGTGAGCTGCTCTCGAGACGCACCGGGTCAGGCGTGGGACGGCCGCTTGTGGGCGTTTTCAGGCGCGGCGACGGGCGTCTCGCTCATGAACGCTTCCCGTCTCAGCCCATGCCTCGGCCCTCGCGCGCCTGCGCCTGTGGCTCGGCCTGCTTGCGGCCGTTCCCGTTCGCTCGCACCAGGGGCAGTTCCAGGCTGTCGACCAGGGCCTGGAAGCTGGCCTCGATGATGTTGGTCGAGCTGCCCACGGTGTTCCAGCTCCGTTCGCCGTCGGAAGCTTCGATGAGCACGCGCGTCTGCGCGGCAGTGGCCGACTGCTCATCGAGGATGCGCACCTTATAGTCCACCAGTTGCACCCGGTCCAGCTCCGGATAGAAGGGCACGATGGCCTTACGGATGGCCAGGTCCAGCGCATTCACCGGGCCGTTGCCCACGGCGGCGGTATGGATGACCTCGCCATTGACCCGCGCCTTGACCGTCGCCTCGACGACGATGCCGATGCCCTGCCGCTTCTCGACCAAGACGGTAAAGTCGAGCAGCTCGAAGGGCGGCCGGTAGTCGGGCTGGGCACGCCGCAGCAAGAGCTCGAAAGAGCCCTCGGCGCCCTCGAACTGGTAGCCCCGTGCCTCGAGCTCTTTGACCTCGCGCAACACCTGGCGTGCCCGCTCCGAGGCCGTCTCCAGGTCGGGGCAGAGCTCGGCCGCCTTGCCCATGATGGCGCCTTTGCCGGCCAGCTCCGACACCAACAGCCGGCTCTGCCCGCCGACCAGCGCCGGGTCGATGTGCTGGTAGCTCTCGGGCACCTTGAGCACCGCCGAGGCGTGCACGCCCCCCTTGTGGGCGAAGGCGCTGCGGCCCACATAGGGCGCATGCGGGTTGGGCTTCAGGTTGGCCAGCTCGCTCACGATGTGGGCCGTCTCGGTGAGCGCGGCCAACTGCTCGGGCGCCAGCACCGGCCGGCCCATCTTGAGCTGCAGGTTGGGGATGACGGCGCAGAGGTCGGCGTTGCCGCAGCGTTCGCCGTAGCCGTTCATCGTGCCCTGCACATGGCTGGCGCCCGCCTCCACCGCCGCCAGCGTGTTGGCCACCGCCAGCCCGCTGTCGTTGTGGGCATGGATGCCCAGCCTGGCCCCGGGAAAGGCTTCGCGCACCCTGCCCACGGCCTCGGCGATGCGGCCGGGCAGGCTGCCACCGTTGGTATCGCACAGCACCAGGCACTCGGCGCCGCCCGCCAGCGCCGCCCGCAGCGTCGCCAGGGCGTAGGCCGGGTCGGCGGCATAGCCGTCGAAAAAGTGCTCGGCGTCATAGATCACCCGCCGGCCAGCTGCCCGCAGGTAGGCGACGCTGCTCTCGATCATCTCCAGGTTCTCGGCCAGGCTGGCGCCCAGCACCTCCTCCACGTGGAGACGCCAGCTCTTGCCGAAGAGGGTGATGGTGCTCGTGCCGGCAGCCAGCAGGGCAGCCAGGTTGGCATCGTCGGCGGGCGACACACCCGCCCGGCGCGTGGAGCCAAAGGCCACGATGGTGGCCTGCCCGAGCGCCAGCGACTGGGCCCGCACGAAGAACTGGGCATCCTTCGGGTTCGACCCGGGCCAGCCTCCCTCGATGTAGCGCACGCCCAAGGCATCGAGCTGCCGGGCAATGCGCAGCTTGTCTTCCAACGAGAACGAGATGCCCTCCGCCTGCGCGCCGTCGCGCAACGTGGTATCCAGGATTTCGATCGGGCGCATAGCGGCCGTTCTCCTCCGCGTGTTCAAGTCGGGGCTCGTCTCCATAGGGCGTGGCTCTCGGGGGGCGGCGGCCGCCGCCCTCGCCTTCTGCGCGCCGCGGGAAGGGGGAGCCCTTCGATTGCCTGTCGGGCTTACAGAACAACCTTGGGCTTGAGCCAACTCATCATCGAGCGCAGCTTGCGGCCCACCACCTCGATGGGGTGCTGGCGCTCCTGCCGGCGCATGGCGAGGAACCTGGGCCGCCCCGCCATGTTCTCGAGGATCCAGTCTTTGGCAAAGGTCCCGTCCTGGATCTCTCGGAGCATGCGCCGCATCTCCTGGCGCGTCTGGTCGGTGATGATGCGCGGCCCCGCCACATAGTCGCCATACTCGGCCGTATCCGACACCGAGTAGCGCATGTAGCTCAGGCCGCCCTCCTGGATGAGGTCCACGATCAGTTTGAGCTCGTGGAGGCATTCAAAGTAGGCGATCTCGGGCTGGTAGCCCGCCTCCACCAGGGTCTCAAAGCCGGCCTTGATGAGGGCAGTCACGCCGCCACAGAGCACCGCCTGCTCGCCAAAGAGGTCGGTCTCCGTCTCCTCGGCAAAGGTGGTCTCGATGACGCCGGCGCGGGTGCAGCCGATGCCCTTGGCATAGGCCAGCGCCACCTCGCGCGCCCGGCCCGATGCATCCTGATGGACGGCGACGAGCCCCGGTACGCCCTGCCCCTGCGGAAAGATCTCGCGCACCCGGTGGCCCGGCGCTTTCGGCGCCACCATGCTGACGTCGACGTCGGGCGGCGGCACAATCTGGTTGAAGTGGATGTTAAAGCCGTGGGCGAACATGAGCGTCTTGCCCGGGCGCAGCTTGGCGGCCACCGACTCGCGGTAGACCTGGGGGCCGGCCTGGTCGGGCACCAGCATCATGATGATATCGGCCTCTTCGGCGGCCTGCGCCACCGGCAGCACGCGCAGGCCCGCCTCCACAGCCCTGGCCCACGAGGGCGATCCCTCATATAGCCCCACGCGCACGTCGCAGCCCGAATCCTTCAGGTTCAGCGCATGGGCGTGGCCCTGGCTGCCAAAGCCGATGACGGCGATCTTGCGGCCCTGCAAGAGGCCCAGGTCGGCATCCTGATCGTAGTACATCTTGGCCATCGTGACTGTGCTCTCCTTTTGTTCGAATACGAGTGTGTGCTGCGTGTTCCGTGTTGCGTACTGCGTAAGGTGGCCGGTGCACACCCTGGCTGCCGTCACGCAGTACGCAGTACGCATCACGCATTGCGCATTACGCTCTGCCCATTCCGTCCATTGGCCGCCGCGCCGCGCACCATGGCCACCCGGCCGGTGCGCACCATCTCCTTGATGCCAAAAGGCCGCAGGAGGGCGATCAGCGAATCCACCTTGTCTTCCTGGCCGGTGATCTCGACCATGAGCGAGTCGGGGCCCACGTCGACGGCTTTGGCCCGGAAGATGTCCACCACTTGCATGATCTCGCTGCGGGTGTTGGCAGGGGCGTGCACCTTGACCAGCGCCAGCTCGCGGAACACCGCCGGCTCATCGGTGACATCGACCACCTTGGTGACAGGGATCAGCTTGTAGAGCTGCTTCGAAACCTGCTCCACCACCGCGTCATCGCCGCTGACGACCACCGTCATGCGCGAGATGCCGGGCGTCTCGCTGTGGCCCACGGTGAGGCTTTCGATATTAAAGTTGCGCCGCCGGAAGAGGCCGGCCACCCGGCTCAGCACGCCCGGCTTGTCTTCCATGAGCACCACCAGGGTGTGCCTCATCGCCCGGCCTCCTCCTGGGCGCCCACCTCGGCCTGAGCCTCGGCCCGGCAGCGGGGCCGGCGGATCATCTCGCCCAGGGCAGCCCCCGGCTCGACCATGGGGTAGACGTTCTCCTCCTGGGCGATGCGAAAGTCGATCAGCACCGGCCCGGGCTGCGCCATCGCCTCGGCGATCGCCGGCGCCACCTGGCCGGGCTCGCTCACCCTCAGGCCCATGATGCCATAGGCCTCGGCCACCTTGGAAAAGTCGGGGCCGAGGAGCGGCGTGCCCGAGTAGCGGCGGCCGAAAAAGATCTCCTGCCACTGCCGGACCATGCCCAGGAAGCCGTTGTTGAGGATGGCGATCTTGAGCGGCAGCCGCTCCTGCACGACGGTAGCCAGCTCCTGGATGTTCATCTGGAAGCCGCCATCGCCCACGGTCACCCACACGGTGGCCTCGGGCTGGGCCAGTTGGGCGCCGATGGCCGCCGGCAGGGCAAAGCCCATGGTGCCGAGCCCTCCCGACGAGATGAGGCCGCGCGGGCGCTCGTGCAGGTAGTACTGGGCCTCCCACATCTGGTTCTGCCCCACGTCGCTCACCACGAGGGCCTGGCCCCGGGTTGCCTCCCACAGCGACCGCACCACATACTGGGGCACCAGGCCGTCCTGTGGCTGGCGCAGGATGTCGCGCTCGGCCGACTGGGCGCGCCACTCGCCGATGCGCTGCAGCCAGGCGCCGTGGCTGGCCGGCTCGACCAGCGGCAGCAAGCTGCGCAGCACCTGCTCGGCATCGCCGACGATGGGCAGGTCGGCCGCCACATTCTTGCCGATCTCTGCCGGGTCGATGTCGATATGGATGACTTGGGCCTTGGGCGCAAAGCGCTCCACGGCGCCGGTGACCCGGTCGTCGAAGCGGGCGCCGATGGCCACCAAGAGGTCGGCCTCCTGGATGGCCAGGTTGGCGTAGGCCTCGCCGTGCATGCCGGCCATGCCCAGGCTCAAGGGGTGCGTCTCGGGCAGGGCGCCGATGCCCAGCAAGGTCGTCGCCACCGGGATGCCCGCCCGCTCGGCCAGCTCACGCAGGCTCTGCTCGGCGCCGGCCAGGATGACGCCCCGCCCCGCCAGGATCACGGGCTGCCGGGCGGCATTGATCAGCGCTGCCGCCTGGGCAATCTGGCGCGGGTTGCCGGCGAAAGTGGGCCGGTAGCCCGGCAGCGAGGGCTCGTCGGGGTAGGTGTACTCACCCCTTGCCGCCTGCACGTCTTTGGCGATATCCACCAGGACGGGCCCCGGCCGGCCGGTGCGGGCCAGGTAGAAGGCCTCGCGCAGCACCATGGGCAGCTCTGCCAGGTCGGTCACCAGGTAGTTGTGCTTGGTGATGGGCTGGGTGATGCCGGTGATATCCACTTCCTGGAAGGCGTCTTTGCCGATGAAGGGGGTGGCCACCTGGCCTGTGATGGCGACAATCGGTGAGGAGTCCATCATCGCGGTCGCGATGCCGGTCACCAGGTTGGTTGCGCCGGGTCCCGAGGTAGCCAGGCAAACGCCAACCTTACCGCTGGCCCGGGCGTAGCCGTCGGCGGCGTGGGCCGCAGCCTGCTCGTGGCGCATGAGGATGTGGCGGATGGGATAGTTGGGCAGTGCGTCATAGAGATGGATGACGGTGCCGCCGGAGATGCCGAACACCGTGTCGACGCCCTCACGCACCAGGCTCTCCCAGACCATCTGTGCTCCGGTCAGTTTCATGGTCCCTCCATCAGCGAAATCAGCGGTGGGGCTGTGGGGCCAGCGGCCTCACAGCCCAAAGAAACTGGGCTCCGATGCGGCGCTGCGCATGGCCAGGGTAAGGTCGCGGGCCAGGCAGCGACCAAGGCGGCGCAGGCCCTCGTCGATCTCTTCATCGGCCAGGTGGGCATAGTGGATCTCGATGGCGCGGTCGGGGGCAGCGGGGTCGTGGGCCGCAACCACCTCGACCCGGGCGCGGGCGGCCCGCTGCACCACTTCGCGGGCGCTGAGCACCTCGGGCAGCGTGAGCACGAGCGGCGCGCCCGGGCATGCGCAGCGCCAGGCCACCACATGGGGCAGGTAGCGCTGCATCGCTGCACAGGCAGCGCTGTGGCGCCGAGCGGCCTCGTCGGCACTGGCCTTCTCGGCAGTAAAGCGGATGGTCCCTTGCATCTTCTCCTCCTTTATGCCAAGTCGAACGGCGTGGGCTGGCATCGCTGGCCTCCAATTCGCTGAGCTCCCCAGCCCCTCCACTTCCGTCAGTCTCTTCCCTCTCTGAGCACGGCGCCGCTGCCCGCTGAGGTCACGGCCTCGGCGTAGCGGCGCAGATAGCCGGTGCGGATGCGGGGCTGCCAGGCCGGCAGTTGCGCCAGCCGCTCTGCCAGCTCGGCGGCGGAGAGGTCGACGTCGAGGCGGCGGTTGGGGATGTCGATGTGGATGATGTCGCCATCCCTCAACGCCGCGATGGGCCCCCGTTCGGCCGCCTCTGGTGAGATGTGGCCGATGGCTGCGCCGCGCGTGGCGCCCGAGAAACGGCCGTCGGTGATGAGAGCCACCTGCCCATCGGCCCCCATGCCCGAGAGCAGCGAGGTCGGCGTCAGCATCTCGCGCATGCCCGGCCCGCCCCGTGGCCCCTCGTAGCGGATCACCAGCACTTCGCCGGCCGTGAAGCGGCCCGCCAGGATGGCCTGGGTGGCCTCCTCCTCCGAGTCAAAGACCCGCGCCGGCCCCCGATGCTGCAGCATCGACGGCGCCACCGCCGCCGCCTTGACCACCGCCCCATCGGGCGCCAGGCTGCCCGACAGGATGGCCAGCCCCCCCGTGGGGGCGTAGGCATCGGCCAGAGGGTGGATCACGGCGGCGTCGGTCACCTGCGCCCTCTCGATGACCTGGCTCAACCGGCCCGACACCGTGAGCGCCGAAAGGTCGAGGTGCCCGCCGCGGGCCAGCTCGCCCATCAGCGCCGGGATGCCACCGGCGCGGTCCAAATCCTCCACATGGTGGCTGCCCGAGGGGCTGATCTTGCACAGTTGGGGGGTGCGGCGGCCGATGGCATCGATCTCTTGCAGCGAGAGGTCAACCCCCGCCTCGTTGGCGATGGCCATGAGGTGAAGGACGGTGTTGCTCGAGCCGCCCAGGGCCATGTCGACGGTGATGGCGTTGTGGAAAGCAGCGGGGGTCAACACCTGCCGCGCGGTGATGCCCTCGGCCAAGAGGTCCATCACCCGCGCGCCGGCTCGCTCGGCCAGGCTGAGCCGGGCGGCCGAAACGGCGGGCACCGTGCCGTTGCCCGGCAGGCCCATGCCCAGTGCCTCGGTGAGGCAGTTCATCGTGTTGGCGGTAAACATGCCGGCGCACGAGCCGCAGCCGGGGCAGCAGGCGCGCTCGATGGCATCCAGCTCGGCATCGGTGATCTGGCCGCGCGCGTGGGCGCCCACGGCCATGAAGGCCGAATTCAGGTCGAGGATGCGGTCGCCCAGGCGCCCGGCCAGCATGGGGCCTCCGGCCACCATCACCGTGGGGAGGTCGAGGCGCGCGGCTGCCATGAGCATGCCGGGGACAATCTTGTCGCAACTGGCGATGAGCACGAGCGCGTCAAAGGCGTGGGCGAGGGCGAGGGACTCCACCGAGTCGGCGATGAGTTCTCGGCTGGCCAGCGAGTAGCGCATGCCGGCGTGGTTCATGGCCAGGCCATCGCAGATGCTGATGGTCGAGGCCTCGAAGGGGGTGCCGCCGGCGGCCCTCACGCCGGCCTTCACCGCCTCGGCCACACGAGGCAGGTGCACGTGGCCCGGCAGGATCTCGTTGTACGAGTTGATGACGCCCACGAACGGCCGCGCCATCTCCTCGTCGCTGCAGCCGAGAGCGCGCAACAGGGAGCGGTGGGGCGCGCGTTCGGGCCCTCGTTTGATGACATCGCTTCTCACCTTCTCGCCTCCTAAAAGGCAAAGAGGCCTCGGCCCGCGCATTGTGCCCGGGCAAAGGCCTCTTTGCTGCTCGCACATCTCTACACGGATGCGCAACTATGCCGACACAACTGACGAAAAAAGGAGCCTCCCGGTCGGGAGGCTCCTTTGCTGGACTTGTTGGATTGCGCCTGAACCTACACAGCCGCCACCCTCCCAACCGGCATCTGCTCCTGGCTAAGGACCAGGAGCGAGCTAAGAATGATGATGGTGGCAAGCACGCCGGTTGGGAGCATCTGGCTGTTCATCGGAAAAGACCCTCGAGCCACTGTTCTGGCTGCATTTTCCCTATCCTAACACAAAGGACGAAGGCTGTCAAATCGGGCAAGGTTGCCGGAACCTTGACACGGCCCCCTCCATGTGCTATCATCGTGCAAGGTTCGCAACATGAGGCTCTGTCTCTTCCCCTCTTGCCAGCCGGCCTTTGTCGCAGCGCGCGCACAGCGCGGGAGGTCACTTTGCCATGACGAAACCTTTGCACCCTTCCCACATCGCCATCTTGCTGCTGGCCCTTGCCCTGGCGCTGACGGGCTGTGTGAAGCCGCGGCCCACCCCCACGCCGATGCCCACCAAGGTGGCCCTGCGTCCCTCGGCAACGGCCACCGTCTCCGCCGCTTCCTCCACGGCCACGCCGACCCCGACCCCGGCAACGACGGCCGAGCCCACGGTCGAGCCCACTCCCACGGCCACCGAGGCAGCCCAGGCGCCGACGGCCCCTGCGACGGGCGAAGTCACTTACCAGGTGCGCTGGGGCGATACGCTGAGCAGCATCGCGCGCGCGTACTCGACCACGGTCGAAGCGATTATGGCCCGCAACCCGCGCATCACCAACGCCTCGCAGCTCTACGCGGGCATGGTGCTGGTGATTCCGGCGGGCACGACCACGCCGCCCACAGGCGCGGCAACGCCGGCCGCCCCCTCGGGCACCTACGTCGTCCAGCGCGGCGACACGCTGTCGTCGATTGCGCGCCGCTTCGGCACCACCGTGCAGGCGCTCCTGGAAGCAAACCCCACGCTCACCGACCGCAACACGGTCTACGCCGGCCAGCGCCTGGTGATCCCTGCTGGCGCGACCTCGCCGGGTGGCGAACGCACCCACATCGTGCAGCCCGGAGAGACGCTGACCGCCATCGCCCGCCTCTACGGCACCACGGTCATGGCCATTGTGCAGCGCAACAACCTGCCCAACCAGAACGCCATCTTTGCGGGGCAGGTGCTCATCATCCCCTGAGTCACCCCGGTGGAGCACAGGCCCCTGACCCCAGCGCCTGCAGGCGTTGGAGCCAGGGGCCTCTTCGCTTTGCGGAGCCCAACCCCCCTTGTAGTGGCAGCTTTAGCCGCTGAGGCAGGGGCCAAGCAGGGCTTTCAAAGCCCCCCTTATGTCACCCCGAGTATCCCAGGGCTCGCGCCGTCCTGTGCCAGGCAAAGGAACTTGCTGCGACCATGGGTGGCAGCCGGGTGCCACGCTCCGCGCGCTCCCGGCCCAGCCAGGGGCTGGGGGTTTGGCGGGTTGGCTGGCGCCGGCCGCCCGCGGGCGGCCGGCGCCAGCCAACCCGCCAAACCCCCCAAACGGTTTCGCACCGGGTGCGGCGCGGAGCGTGTAGCCCGGTCCCTGACCAGGCGACCGCTGAAGCTCCTGAGCAGCAGGTTCTGCGGGTTTCCCAACGTGGCGGACGCTGGCCTGCGAAGCGTCCGGGCTACACATAGCGCCGACTTGAAAAGCCCTGGGGCCAGGTCCGCCTGTAAAACGACAGGGGGTTTGGTGCAGCGCGCTGCACCAAACCCCCTGGCATACAATCCCTGTGCCCCGGGCGCTAGCTCGTGCCCCGCATGCGCGGGTCGAGGGCATCGCGCAGGCCATCCCCCAAGAAGTTGAAGGCAAACATGGTGATGGAGAGGGCAAGGCCCGGGAAGAGCACCTGGTGCGGGTAGGTCCGCACCGACAGCGCCCCCTGCGCGATCATGGCCCCCCACGATGGCGTGGGCGCCATCACCCCCAGGCCGATAAAGCTCAGGAACGTCTCGGTGTTGATGTAGCCGGGGATGTTCAGCGTCTCGGCGACGATCAGGGGGCCGATGGCGTTGGGCAGCAAGTGCCGGAACATGATCCGCCAGTTGCTGGCCCCGATAGACCGGGCCGCCTCCACAAACTCTTTCTCACGCAGCGACAGGATCTGCCCACGGGTGAGGCGCGCCATGCCCTCCCAGGCCGTCATGCCGATGCCGATGAAGATGAAGAGCATGCCCCCCACCTTGGCATCGAGCGCCGACAGGAAGGCCCGCAGCGTCCCCGGTGCTGCCTGCTGCCCGCCAAAGGTCGACCGGAAGAAGGCCATCAAGAGGATGATGAACAGAATGCCCGGAAAGGCATACATCACATCGACAAGCCGCATCATAATGTTGTCGACGCGGCCACCAAAGAATCCCGAGATGGAACCGTAAGCGATGCCGATCAGCAGGGCAATCAGCGGGCCCACCAGCGCCACCGTGAGCGAGACCCGCGTGCCGTACACCAGCCGGCTGAAAAGGTCGCGGCCCAGGCTATCGGCGCCCAGGGGATAGGCGTTGTTCACCCGCGCGTACCCTCGGGTCATGGGAAAGAGCTTGACCAGCCACTCGGGCACGGCATTGTTGTCGGCATTGATCTGCACGTCGTAGGGCTTGATCGCAATGCGGTCCGCAAAGATGTAGGTCAGAAACAGGATGGCGATGATCACCATGCCGATCACCGCCGCCCGGTTCCGCACCAGGCGCCGCAGCGCACTCGCCCACAGGTTCTCGGGCTTGCGGATCAGTTGCGGCGACGCTGCCGCTCGCCCACTCGCTCGCACTGCCGCCATTCCTTACCTCTCCCCATCTACGCCAAGCGGATGCGCGGATCCAGGAACGCATACATGATGTCGACCACCACGTTGGCCAGCACCAACACCACCGCATACAAGAGAATGGTGCCCATGATCACCGGATAGTCGCGGTTGCCGATGCTCGTCACAAAGTACTTGCCCAGGCCGGGGATGCCAAAGATCTGCTCCGTCACAAACGTCCCCGTCACCAGCCCCGCAAACATCGGCCCCAACACCGTCGCCACCGGGATCATGGCGTTCTTGAGCGCATGCCGCGTGATCACCAACCGCTCGGCCAGCCCCTTCGCCCGCGCCGTGCGGATATAGTCCTCGCGGATCACCTGCAACAGGCTCGCCCGCGTCAGCCGCGCCAGGATGGCCGAACTCCCCAGCCCCAGGGCGATCGCCGGCATCAACGCGTACTTGAAATAGTCGAACGATAGCTCGCTCGGGAATATGCCCAACAAGAACGGAGGCTTCGCCCCCCAACCCGTCGGGGGCAGCCACTTGAGCGCCACCCCGAATATCCACACCAGAACCGGCCCCATCACCACCACCGGCACCGACACCCCGAAGATGGCGATCGCCATCCCCACATAGTCCCACAGGCTGTTCTGCTTCAGGGCGGCCACCACCCCGAGGGGAATGCCGATTACCATCGCCACCAGGAGTGCCATCACCCCGAGTTGCGCCGACACCGGCAGCTGGTCGCGGAAGATGTCGTTCACCGTCCGGCTCTTGCTGGTGTACGAGGGGCCGAAATTCATCCAACGGAAATACACCTTGCCCACTTTGAACTCGACCAGGTACGAGTCCAACAGCGACCCCGTGGGCGGCGCGGTTGTCACGCGCGGCACCATGACGTCGTACACCCACTGCGCGTACTGCTTCCACAGCGGCCAATCCAGATGATAGCGGGCATTCAGATTGTCGATGATCTCCTGCGGCAGCGGCTTGTCACGGTCAAAGGGACCGCCGGGCACCGCGTGCATGAGCACGAAGGTGATCAGCGATACCACGAACAGCACCACGAACATCCACAGGATGCGCCGAACGATGAATCGCGCCATACTCATCTCCCACTCCGGCCCGCACTACGCAAGCGTCGCGTTCTGGCGACGGCACCGTCGCCGCCGCGCAGGCATGAGGTTCTATCAGGTGTGCTTAAGGGGTGGCGCGCCCGGCCGGGCGCGCCACCCCGCTCCTCACGAGAGGCCGCAGGCTATTGGTCCTGCAGCACTTCCCAGTGCTCATAGCGCTCGTGGCCGCCCACCGAGAAGGTGCGCTTGATCCACGGCTGCGTCACGGTCACACGGGTGTACCAGTACAGCGGGATGATCACCGCATCGTCGTAGCAAAGGATCTGCTCGGCCTGCGCGTAGAGCTCCACACGCTTCTTCGGATCCTGCTCGCGCGCTGCGTCGATCACGAGCTTTTCGAACTTGTCGTCCTTCCACATCAGGCCGCCGGCGGGCTTGCCGTCCTTGTCCACCGGGTTGTTCGACCCGCCCGACGCCACCACTTCACGAGTAAAGTTGTTGGCATCGGGATAGTCGAGGCACCAGCCCATGCGGTAGATCTGCGGCGTGTCCTTGCCCTTGGTCGTCTTCAGGAAGGTCTTCCACTCCTGGTTCGTCAGCTTGACGTTGATGCCCAGGTTGGTCTTCCACTGCTGCTGCATGAACTCGGCGATCTGCTGATGGCCCGAGTCGGTGTTGTACATCAGCGTGATGTCGAGCTTGTCGGCGGTGGTGTTCTTCTCTTTCAGGTAGTCGTCGAGCAGCTTCTTGGCCTCGGTCGGGTTGAACTTGACGCCCAGGTCCGGATGGTCCTTCATCGTCGGCGCCGCTGCCAGGCCTGGCCGCGCGAGCCACTGGGCCGGCTCCTGGCCACCCTTGAGCACGTTGTCGACCAGCGCCTGCCGGTCGATGGCCATCGAGAGGGCGCGCCGCACGCGCACGTCGTTCACCACCGGGGCCTGCGTGTTGAAGCCATAGAAGTAGGTGCAGAGGTTGGGCGCAATGACGAGCAGCTTCGACAGCTTGGGGTCAGCCTTGACGCGGTCGATGTCGGTGCTCGGCACGGCGGCCGCATCCAGGTTGCCGGCCTCGAACTCGGCCATGGCGGGCGCCTGGTCGATCATGCTGAAGGTCACTTCGTCGACCTTGGGCTGCGGCGTCCACTGGTCGCCCGGCCAGAAGGGGTTCTTGACGATGGTCATCGTCGAGTCGTGGATCCATTCCTTCAGCGTGAAGGGGCCGAAGGTCTGGAAGAAACCGGGCTCGATCCAGCGGTCGCCACGCGCCTCGGTGCAGTCGTCGCCTTCGATGAGCCACTTGGGCACGGCCATGGCCGTCCACAGGCCGATGATGTTGGTGTTATAGGCCGCCGGCTCGACGAACTTGACTTCGAGGGTGCTGGCATCGAGGGCCTTCACGCCCACCGTGGCCGGGTCCTTGGTCTTGCCGTCGGTAAAGTCCTGGGCACCCTGGACGGCCATATCGAGCACGTAGGCATAGGGCGAAGCGGTCTCGGGCTTGAGGGCGCGCAGGATGCCGTACTCAAAGTCGTAGGCCGTCACCATGCGGTCCTTGCCCTTGCAGTCCTGCACCTTGACGACCTGCTTCTTGGCGCCGTCCCACTTGACCCACGGCACGTCGGTGCGCAGGTGGAAGGTGTAGGTCTTGCCATCGGCCGACACGTCCCACTTGGTGGCCATGCCTGGGTGCAGCTCGCTGGTCACTTCGTCCAGCCGCGTGAGGCCCACGAAGCACTCCTCGATCACGGTGATCGAGCTGGTGTCTTCGGCCAGGCCCGGGTCGAGCGTTGGCACGTCGCCCACGCCAAAGTTGGCCCGCACCACATTGGGCCGCTTGGGCTTGGCGG
>Ga0272448_1003442_pt1 | contig 18874 bp, 16 predicted proteins | sample YNPCB0191_FD_202220 | JGI IMG/M metagenome (GOLD analysis project Ga0272448, IMG submission 202220) | Hot spring sediment microbial communities from Yellowstone National Park, WY, United States - YNP-CB-019-1 | ecosystem: Environmental > Aquatic > Thermal springs > Hot (42-90C) > Sediment... | reverse complement strand
ATTATAATCACGGATTTAACGGATTTTAAACGGATTACCACGGATTGTCTTAGTTACCTTTGATTATTAGTATTGAGTATTGTGAATCCGTGTAAATCCGTGTGGCTTTTTAATCCGTTTAATCCGTGTCTTTTAAATCCGTGTTAATCCGTGATTAAATCACTGTAATCATTTTTTAGTTTTGCGTTTTGCGTTATCTATACGCTTCTTTTAAATATCATAACTTCTTAAGGAGAGCGACTTCTTCGCAATCTGGGAATTTAGGACAATTAATACACTCAGCCCAGATTTTATGCGGCAGGTTGGAAGTCTTGATTTTCTTAAACCCGAATTTCTTAAAAAATTCCGGCTTATAGGTAAGGACAAATATCTTTTTAGCCCCAATCTCAATGGCCTCGTTAATACAGGCCTCAACCAACCGTTTGCCTATGCCTTTTTTCTGATGCGACTTAAGAACCGCTACAGACTTAATCTCAGCCAACTCTTCCCAGCAAACATGCAGGGCAGCGCAACCCAAAACCCTGCCATTATCTTCAAATACCCAGAAGTCCCTTAGGTTTTCATACAATTCGTTTAAAGAACGCGGTAGCATCATATCCTGCCTGGCGAAAAAATTAATCAGCGCCTGTATTTGCTTTATATCTTCTATCCTTGCCTTACGAATCATATATTTATTTCCCGCTAATATTATTTTATCTCTGCCCCTTTAGGGACAACCACTACACCTGATTCGCTGACATAAAACCTCTTTTTATCTTCTTCTCTGTCATACCCTATAACTGTCCCTTGCGGTATATCTACATCTTTGTCAATTATCGCCTTTCTTATCTTTGAATATCTGCCGACATTAACCCCTTCCATAAGTATGGACTCGTAAACCTTGGAGTAACTGTTTATCCTTACATTTGGAGAAAGTATAGAACGTTCAACCCTTCCGCCGCTTATAATACAACCCCCTGAAACCAGTGAATCAAGCACCAATCCAACGCGGCCAGTAATCTCATCTCCTGAAAAAACTGTTTTAGCAGGCGGGTATTGCTCTTGATAAGTCCTCAGAGGCCATTCTCTATCGTATAAATTAAAAACAGGGTCAACCTGAACCAAATCCATATTCGCCTCGTAGTAAGCATCAATCGTCCCTATATCCCGCCAATACTTCGCCTCTTTTTTATTTTCGTCAATGAAATTATACGCCGCTATTTTTAAACCTTTCTTAAGCATCTGCGGGATAATATCCCTGCCAAAATCATGGCTGGAATTGTTCCTCCTGGCATCCTCCTGCAATTCGCTTTCTATAACCTCGCGCTTAAAAACATAAATACCCATAGAGGCGTATATCTTATCAGGATGCGCAGGGATGGTCTTTGGGTTGTTAGGTTTTTCCTGAAACCCCTTTACCCTGCCTAAGGCATCTACCTCCACTACGCCTAAATGGGATGCGTATGACTTATCTACCTCAACTACGCCTACTGTTAAATCCGCCTCAATCTGGCGATGAAAGTCTATCATTATATAATAATTCATTTTATATACGTGGTCTCCGGCTAAAATCAATATGTCATTGGGCCTGTCCAATTCAAGGGTATAAAGATTCTGGTAAATTGCGTCTGCAGTGCCAAGATACCAGGTATCTCCTACCCTTTGTTGCGCAGGCAAGAGTTCAATATATTCCCCCAGTTCAGAAGCCAGGATGTTCCAACCAAGACGTATGTGTCTTTGTAAAGACGCGGATTTATACTGCGTAAGGACATATATCTTGCGCAGTCCAGAATTTACCGCATTGCTTAGGGCGAAGTCTATAATCCTGTATATCCCGCCGAATGGCACCGCTGGCTTGGTGCGGTCCTTGGTTAAGGGCCATAGACGCTCCCCTTTGCCCCCTGCCATAATAAATGTTAAAACGCTTTGCCTCATCTTAAGATTATACCAAACATCCCGCGCCTGACCATCATTACGCCAATAGCCGCAAGCAGGATGTACATAATTTTTGAGAATGCCCTGGTTCCGCTTGAACCCATAAGAAGCATAATTCTATCCGCCTTTATAAGTGTAAGCCATACAATAAACATATTAAAAAGTAAAGACAAAAATGTAGGCCATATCCCAAATGTATCTAACATTATAATCGTGGTAGTCAGGACTGCCGGACCAGTAATCAAAGGTGTGCCTAAAGGAAATACGCCGACATCCTTATCGCGTCCATCTGCCACAAAGACCTTTGATGCCCCGGGCATTAAAAGTTTTAAAGAAATAACAAATAATAACACGCCGCCGGCAATTTGAAAATCTGAAACAGTAATTCCAATAAGCCTCAATATCCATTTACCCACAAACATAAATACTATAGCAACCGCTGTGGCAGTGCTGACTGAATCAACAACGACTTTATCTTTCTGCCTCTTGCTTAATCCCTCTACCAAAGAAATAAATAATGGTATGTTGCCGATTGCATCCACAGCCACAAAAATCGGTATGAAAGTCAAAATAAAGGGTTTTATTATCTTAAACATAGTAATTTATTATATATGAGAGTGCAAAAAAGGCAAGCGGAAAAGTAAACAAACAATAACTCAAGTTTATTTTCTGGCGGCATCCAAAAGCAGCCTCGTATAAGGGTTAACCGGATTCTTAAATATATCATCTTTAGCCGCCATTTCAACTATCCGGCCATTTTGCATTACTATTACAGAATCAGCAATGCGCCTTATAACTGCAAGGTTATGGCTGTTAAATATATAGGTAAGTTTTAGTTTATTCTTTAATTCTATGAATAAATCCAGCATCTGCGCCTGAACCGTTAAATCCAAAGAAGAAATAGGTTCATCCAATACTAAGAATTTTGGTTCGCTTGCTAATGCCCTGGCTATGCATATGCGCTGGCGCTGACCGCCGGAAAATTCTATTGGCAACCTGTTTAGCGCCCCTGTATCTAAACCAACCATCCGCAATAATCCTATTATCCTGTTTTTTAAGTCTATTTTCTTAATAAGTTTGTGCACAATTAATGGCTCTGAGATTATGTCTATGATGCGCATTTTAGGGTTTAGGCTGTTGTAAGGATTTTGAAAAATTATCTGAACATCTTTGCGGAAATTAACAATCTCGTTGCTATTAAAAATTATCTCACCTGATGTAGCCGGAATAAGACCGAGGATTATCTTAGCCAACGTCGTCTTACCTGAACCTGATTCTCCGATAATCCCTAATGTCTTAAATTTTTCCACAGAAAAGGTAACCCCATCCAATACCTTTACAAATCCAACCCGTCTTTTAAAAATCCCCCGCTCTATGGGAAAATATTTTGATATATTTTTTACTTCTAATATCATTTTTAAATTAAGGTTGACGCGTTTAGCGCGTTTTAATCACGGATTAACGCGGATTAAAAGACACGGATTAAACGGATCCTCACTACTCACTACTAATAATAACCAGGGACAACTAAGACAATCCGCGGCAATCCGCTTAAAAATCCTTGAAATCCGTGATTACCCATTAATCACTGTCATTATTTCTAAGGACCTCACGGCGATTAGATTTTGCCTATTTTTTCATATGCCTCAATCAGTTCCTTAGTATGAAAATGCTTAGGAGAATGATAAATATCCTCCCAGGCGCCTTCTTCTACAATTTTACCATTGTGCATTATGCAAACCCTATCAGCAATCTTTCTGGCTATAGACAAATTATGGGTTATAAAAAGCAAAGAGAATCCCAACTCATTCTTAAGTTGCAACAATAAATTTAGAATTTCTGCCTCAGTGGTAACATCCAATGACGTAGTCGGTTCATCAGCAATTAAAAGTCTTGGCTGTAAGGCTAACGCCATAGCAATAAATACCCTTTGATTCATACCCCCTGAGAGTTGATGCGGATAATCAAAAAGGACTTTTTCTGCATCCTTTATTTTTACCATTTCAAGCAACGCCTTTGCCTCAAGGATAGATTCTTTTTTAGTTTTATTTTTATGAAGCATTACTGCCTCAGCAATCTGCTCAGCCACTGTGTAGAGGGGATTTAAAAAACTTACTGGTTCCTGAAAAATATAGGCAATCCCCCTGCCACGTATGTCAATCAATCTTGATTCTTCCAAACCAAGCAAATTTTCATTGTTGAACTTAATACTTCCTGAAATTATCCTTGCATTCGGCGGGATAAGCCTTGTAATTGATAGGGCGGTGATGGTCTTGCCTGAGCCGGATTCCCCAGCCAAAACCACAATCTCGTCTTTTTTAATATCAAGGTTGACTTCTTCTACTGCTGTAATTGTCTGATGGGGTAAATAAAAATTAACCTTTAAATTTCTTATTTCTAAAATATTTGACATAGACCCTATCTTATCGCCTTCCTTAGGCCTTCGGCAATCATATTAAAACCTAAGATGACCAAAAATATGGCTAGGCCAGGAAAAAACACTATCCACCAGGCAATGCCTAATGTGGATTTGGATTCAATAAGGATACTGCCCCAACTCGGGATAGGCGGCTGCACCCCAAGCCCAAGAAAACTTAATCCTGATTCCAACAATATTGCCCCTGCAATACCTAAAATGGCATTTACCAAAACAGGCGCAATAGCGTTAGGAATAAGATGCCTGAAGATTATCCGAAAATCAGATGCGCCGATTGCCCTGGCTGCCTGGATAAATTCCCTTTCTTTAAGAGAAAGTATTTCACTACGAATAAGCCTTGCCGGACCCATCCAGCTTGTAAGCCCTATAATAATCATAATGTTAAAAATTGAGGGTTCTAAGATTGCCACTACAGCCAGAATGAGGAAAAATGTAGGAAAGCAAAGCAGGACATCTACGCTGCGCATAATTAATGCGTCAATCATTCCTCCGTAAAAGCCGGCGCAGGAACCTAAAGCCAAACCTATGCCCGTGGAAATACCAACTGCTATAAGCCCGATGCTTAATGATATCCTGGAGCCATAAAACATACGGCTCAAAAGGTCTCTGCCCAAACTATCTGTGCCTAAGATATGCTGTCTTGAAGGAGGCATTAACAAACTATTTTGGTCAATCGCAGACGGCTCATACGGGCTAATTATAGGTGCTAAAATAGCAATAAGGGCAAAAATACCTATAATCAAAATACCGCACATTAATTGCTTATTCATCATTATCGTTAAAATATTTAACTTTCTTTCCTGTATCTTATCCGCGGGTCAACATATGCATAACTTATATCAGCTATTAAATTGCCCAGCATAGTTAAAACCGCTCCAAGGACTACCTCTGCCATTATTAAAGGATAATCACGCATCATCACTGCTTCATAGAATAATCTACCTATCCCTGGCAAGGCGAATATAGACTCAAATATTACGCTGCCACCTAATAAACCTGGCAGGGAAAGCCCAAGGATTGTTACAATAGGCAGAATAGCATTGCGCAGGGCATGTTTATATAAAATTATTTTCTCAGGCAACCCCTTTGCCCTGGCTGTAATAATGTATGGTTGACCAAGGGCATCAATTACACTAAAACGCATATAACGCGAAATCCCTGCAAGGCCTCCGATAGAAGAAACAAAAACCGGCAGGATAAGATGTTTAACCAGGTCTATTATTTTTCCAAAGAAACTAAAATAGTCAAAGTCTAATGACTTAATCCCGGATATTGGCAGCCACCCTAACTTAATCCCTACGAGATTCATTAATAGTAAGGCCAGCCAAAAGGCAGGCGTGGCAAAACCGATAAATACTAAAATAGTTGCGATTTTATCAAAGATGCCTCCTGGTTTAGCGCCACTTTTTACGCCGATAGGAATAGCCAAAATGAGCATAAAAAACAAAGAAGCCAAATTAATGGTTAAGGTAAGCGGAACCCTTTCTAAAATTTTTTCCATAACTGGACGATTATCGCTAAAAGAGCGTCCAAAGTCAAACCTGATAATCTTAAGAAGCCAATTTGTATATTGCGCATAAAGAGGTTTATCTAGCCCATACAATCTTTCTAATTTCATCCTGACCTCAGGTGAAACCTTCGGATTAAGAGACTGCTCTAAAGTAACTGGCTTACCAGGGGCAAGATGTATAACGGCGAAACTGATTATGGTGATACCTAAGAGAAGTGGAATAATCCCTAATAATCTGCGCAGAATATAATTTAGCATAGTATCAATATCTCCAATGCGCCAACTCGTTAACTCGCCAACTCGCTAACTTTCTTTACTTTTGAGTTTTGCGTTATCTATCTGTCCTTGATTTCTTATATTTTTGCATTGCCTTAGGCACCCACCAATCAATAAAATTATACCCTATGCCAATAGGCGCTGGCTGAACCCCCTGAAAACGGCTATGCAAAACAGATAGGCTATCCGGGACGTACAAAAACATATACGGCTGCTCATCATAAATTATCTTATGAATCTTGTGGTAGCAGGCTTGTCTTTGAATCTGTGAAAAAGTCCGACGCGCCTCTTCAAGGAGCCTGTCAACCTCTTGATTTTTATAGGAGATAAAATTAAATTCCCCTTCTTTTGTCTTTGACGAATGCCATATATCGTAATTATCCGGCTCGCGCGGCAAGGCCCATCCCAAAAGCACAGTCTCAAAATTTCTATTATTGATAAACTCTGTAATAAACACGCTCCACTCAACCACTTTAATTTTTACCTTTATGCCTATACTACTGAGTTGTCTTTGGATAATCTGGGCGACCTTGATTCTTTCTTCATTACCTTGATTAGTAATAATTGTAAACTCAAAGCGCACGCCATTTTTATCAAGCCACCCATCTCCGTCAGAGTCTGACCAACCGGATTCCTTAAGGAGCGACATGGCTAATTCAGGGTCATAGGCAGCAGGCCTTACATCTTGATTATAAGCCCAGGACTGCGGGACAAATGGTCCTGTAGCCACAGCCCCTAAACCCAGGAGAATAATTTTAATAATCTCATCTTTATTGACTGCGTAATTTAACGCCTGTCTGACGCGTTTATCCTGGAATTTCGGATTATTTAAATTATACCCCAGATAAACATAACTAAAACTTGGCAATCTAAATTTGCGATAATTTTTTTTAAAAAATGCGTTGTCTGTCTGCCTTATAAATTGTAAAGGCGTCAGCCCTGCTGAATCAATGCCCTGGGTTTGTAATTCCAGAAAAATAGTGGATTCATCCGGTATCACCCTGTAGATATAACGGTCAATAAACGGCCTTTTCTCAAAATAATTGTGGTTGGATTCAAGTTCAATCTTTTCCTGGGTTTTCCAGGATTTAAATTTATAAGGCCCTGTGCCTATCGGATGCCTGGCAAATTCTGTATTGTTTAAATCTTCCTTCTCTAATAAATGCCTTGGCATTATTGACATCCCCCAGCTTGCCAGGGCAGGAGCAAAAGGCTCTTTATAGGTAACTTTAAGGGTATAATCATCAATAACCTCTAAGGACTGGATGCGCTCAAAGTCTCCGCTGTAAGGGGTTTTTACATTGGGGTCAATGAGCTTAAGATATGTAAATTCCACGTCTTTTGCTGTAAAAGGGTATCCGTCATGCCAGGTTACGCCTTTTCTTAAATGAAAGACAATTACTAAACCGTCATTCTGAATTTCCCAGCTCTGCGCAAGGTCAGGCACGATATTAATGTCTTTATCGTATTTAACCAGTCCGTTATAAATCATCCCGCAGATATCTGCTGAGGCAGAATCAGAGGCTAAGATAGGAATAAGTGTGCGGGCATCACTTATAGAACCAGTTACTAAGGCATCCCCGTAATCCTGGGCATATATTTGGCGGCAAGTACCCCCTAATAGTGTGTATAGAGAAAATAAAAAAAAGACTATCGTTAAAAACGATAGTCTGAATTTATAACCTAAGACCTTAGGCATCAGGTTTGTTTTATTGTGTCTTCTCCGGGCCTGATAATGGATGCGTTTCCTGCCCGGAATCCTTTTGAGCAGGTGCCTCCTCAGCAGGCGTGGTTTTTTCAGGCATAACTAAATCGCTGGATTGCGCCTTGGGACTTGCCTCTTGCCCTTTAGAAACTGTCTTTGGGGATTCCTCTTTAATTTTAATATTTGACATTAAAGACCTGCTCTGTCTGGCTGATAAAAAGGCTAAACTTAAACACGTTATTAAAAACAATGTGGATAAAATCCCTGTTGTGCGGCTAAGAAATGTATTTGTCTTTGGCCCAAACATAGATTCCACATTAGATAATCCCTCAACCAATCCGCCACCTCTACCCTGTTGAATCAAAATAACAATAATTAACAATACGCATATTATTATATGCACTGCAATTAATAAACCCATCATTTTTTTACCTCACTGGCTTTCTTAACTATCTGGACAAATGATTCCACATTAAGGCTTGCACCGCCGACTAATGCGCCGTCTATGTCCTGTTGTCTCATCAAATCAGTTATATTTTCCGGCTTTACGCTTCCGCCATATTGTATCCTGATAGAAATGGCTGTATCCTTATCATATAATTTAGAGAGTAAATCCCTTATGTATTTCTGCGCCTCCTGCGCCTGCTGGGGCGTGGCTGTCTTTCCTGTTCCAATAGCCCAGACAGGCTCATATGCAATTACCAGGTTTAAGGCATCCTGAGTCTTTATATCTTTTAAACCGCCTTGCACCTGTTTATTCAAGACATCCATTGTCAGTCCATTTTCCCTTTCTGACAATGTCTCGCCAACACAGACAATTGGGATTAAGCCGTGCCTTAAAGCCGCCTTCAACTTTCTATTTACTGCTTCATCTGTCTCGCCAAAATACTGCCTGCGTTCAGAATGTCCAATAATCACAAAACTGCACCCTGCGTCTTTAAGCATGCCTGCTGATACCTCTCCAGTAAAAGCGCCTTCATCCTCCCAGTAAATGTCCTGGCCGCCTAAACGGATATTGGAATCCATAATGACTTCTGAAATTTCACTTAATGCAGTGTAGGGTGGGCAAACCACTATATCAATATCTGTATCCATATCAAAAAACGCCCTTTTTAAGCCATTGACCAATTCAATGCCTTCGGGTATAGTCTTATACATCTTCCAGTTTCCAGCAATAATAGTCTTTCTCATTCCTAATTAATGTGATTATTTATGATTTGATTACTTGTTAGATAATGCTGCTATGCCTGGTAAATCCCTTCCCTCAAGAAACTCTAAACTTGCGCCTCCACCTGTAGAGATGTGAGTCATTTTATCTTCAACCTTGAATTTAGCCACTGCGGCTGCTGTATCCCCTCCGCCAATAATGGTAGTGGCTTTTAAGGTAGTCAGAAACTTGGCTATCTCTTCAGTGCCCTTGCTAAAAGGCGCCATCTCAAATATACCCAGAGGCCCGTTCCAGACAACTGTCTTTGCTGTTTTTAATCTTTCCTTAAACAGTGCTACTGTATTAGGACCTATATCCACTGCAATCTTGGCATCAGGGATATCCTCTCCCACAACCTGAGTTTTGACATTAGGGTCAATGACATCTACAACCACATTATCAACTGGCAAGATAATTTCCTTATTTAATTGCTTAGCCTTCTGAAGGATTTTTTTAGCCACTTCAATCTTATCCTTCTCTAATTTTGAATTGCCGATGGATTTTCCATCTGCCTTCAAAAATGTATAAGCCATACCTCCACCTATTAAGATAGCATCGCATTTAGATAGCAGATTCTCAATAACCCCTATCTTATCTGAAACCTTTGCCCCTCCCAAAATAGCCATAAATGGTCTCTGGGGATTATTAACTGCATTACCTAAATATTCAATCTCCTTCTCAAGAAGAAAACCAGCAACTGCCTTAAGATAATGCGTAACCCCTTCTGTAGAGGCATGGCTACGGTGGGCTGTGCCAAAGGCATCGTTAACAAATACATCTGCACCGATAGATAACTGTTTTGCGAAATTGGCGTCATTTTCCTCTTCTTCAGGATGAAATCGAAGATTCTCTAACAGGATAATTCTTTCCTTTGATGTCTCAATCCCTTTTTTGACATTATCCCCTATGCAATCAGGCAGAAAATTCACAGGTTCGCCTAATAATGCGCTTAGCCTAATCGCAACGGGCTTAAGGCTATATTTCTCTATAACCTTACCATCAGGCCTGCCTAAGTGACTCATTAATACTAATTTTTTAGCACCATTCTGCAATATGTATTTTATTGTAGGTAGTGTTGCCTTTATGCGCGTATCGTCTGTAATATTAAGATTGGCATCCTGAGGGACATTAAAATCAGCCCTCATCAAAACAACCTTATCTTTTAAATCAATGTCTTTTATAGTCATCTTGCTCATAATGTATCCCCCATATCTAATAAAGTTAACATTAAATTAATAAAAGTATTCCTTTTCTGGCCTCTTCATTATAGGGTATTAATATATATTAAATCCCGGCATTTGTCAAAGAAATTCTAATTCAGACCGTGATTAAACTCGCCAACTCGCTAACTCGTTAACTCGCTAACTTTCTTTAGTTTTGCGTTTTGCTCTTTACGTTTTGAGTTATCTAAGGTGCCTCTGGATTATAATCACGGATTTAACGGATTTTTAAACGGATTACCACGGATACCCTTATTAAACAATCCCTTGCCTTAATTAAACAATGCCTTTATCCGTGTAAATTCGTGTGGCTTTTTAATCCGTTTAATCCGTGTTTCTTTTAATCCGTGTTAATCCGTGATTAAATCACTGTAATTATTCTTTAGTTTTGCGTTTTGCTCTTTACGTTTTACGTTATCTAAGGTGCCTGTGTATTATAATCACGGATTGAACGGATTTTTAAACGGATTACCGCGGATTGTTTTATCTAAATCCGTTTAATCCGTGTATCTTTTAATCCGTTTAATCCGTGATTAAATCACTGTAATTATTCTTTAGTTTTGAGTTTTGCTCTTTGCGTTTTGCGTTTTACGTTATCTTAGGTGTTCCTAATAACGGCCTGCCTAACAGCAAAAAGTCGCTTATCTTAAACAAAGCAATCACAATACAACTATCCCTTAAGCCAAGAAGTGGTAGCAAAATAATACCCGCCGTCATTCCGGCAAGCCATCCACCAAGAAGGTCCGCTAAATAAAGGACCCCTGCGGTCTTACCTATTGTTTCATTTTCTGATAAACATAATTTAGCGGCTAAAGGAAATTCCATTCCAGCGAGAAACCCTGAAATAAAAAATAACGCCGCAAACAACAAATCTAAATGCTGCCCATAGCTGGATAATCTGCCCAATATCCACGCCAACGCAAACGCAAATAAAACTATACCGGCCTCAATTACAGTAAAGAATCTAAGGCCATCCCTGATTTTTTCTACACGATTAGTTGTAAAGATACCTCCAGATGCAATGCCAGCCATAAATATACTTATAAGTATCCCTATCTTATGATAAAGATAACCGTAGAATATTTGAAAACTAAAAATTAAAATAAGGTTGGCAAACATAGCAAAAAAACCAGTTGTTGCAATACTATAGGCAATACCTACCTTAAACAATGCTGTTTTGCGATAAAAAATAAAAAATATTATAATACCTGCCAAGAATACACCAATTCCGACGTATAAAAGATTTAAATATTTAAAAAATCTAAATAACCCTGCCAGGGCAGGAGAAAATTTCTTATTCCAAATCATAAGCATCTGAAATACCGCCACAGGCATTGTATCGCTATTAACCTTTGTAGTATGCCCTAACATTGCGTTATTAAACCATTTTACCCAGGACTTATCTAATCTATAATCTATATATTTAGGAACAAGGATATCTGTTTTAATATTGAGTGTTTCTATTCTCTTGTTGACTAAACCTGCTGAAACGCCAAGTATCCCTTCGGAATCCGAAGCCAAAATTGTATTGTAATCCCCCGGGATAACGCGCACAAACCCATAGGTATCTCTTAAGCCATTTAAAATGCAGGCATTTAAATCCCTTAAATCCTCGCTTATATATGTCAGGGACCCTGGCAGCCATAAAGCCAATATACCGTTTCTATTGAGCCTCTTTTTTGTTAAAGCAAAAAACTCGCGGCTGAATAGCCGGTTTGTAGTCAGGTCAGCGTGTATAGGCAGGCCAATCAAAATTAAGTCATATTTATTGGCAGTTGTCTTTAAGAAAAATCTGCCGTCAAGGTTAATTATTCTTACCCTCTTATCGCTTAATTCAGTATCTGTAATCTCAGAGGGGTGTTGTTTAAGCGCCTCTATAATAATAGGGTCAAGTTCAGCGTAATCCACCCTTTTAACCCTGTGCTTTAAAATCTCATTTATAATTCCGCCTGCCCCTGCGCTTACCACAAGCACATCCTTTGGGGCATAATGAAATAAAAGCGGTAGGTTCCCGAATTCCTGCACAAAGATTATATCTGGATAAGGGACAGTAATCGCCGGCACGCCATTATAAAAAAATGTGTCCTGTTCCCCCTTGCGGGTTACAGTAATATTGCCGTAAACAGAATTGCGGTAATCTATAACCTCCTGACCCATCCATTGCTCTTTTAAAGAAAGATTATGCAGTTTATCAGCCGCCTTAAAAGAAAAGCAACTTGTCACAACCAGAATTAGCAGGATTACCGAGAATTTCAAGTAACTAATTTCTTTTCTATACAAAAATAGACAGATTATAAAATTAGAAATGGATATTATTATGGCTATGCGAAATGAATTTAAATAGGGTATGAATAAATAGGTAAGTATGATGCCTCCTAAAACCGTCCCTATTGTTTCTAAGATATATACCCTGCCTATGGAAGAGGCTGTTTTTTTTAATGATGCGGAATAAAGCCTTGCACCTGAACTGAATAATGCGCCATGGCAGAAGGCAGTCGGCAAGATTATTAAAAAAGAGATGTAACATATTGTAACTAACCCCAGACCCTCGCCAAACGGAATGCCTAATAAGGATTTAAATACCCGGCACAGATAAATTGATACCGGCAGTGTTAACGCAAAAACCAAGAGCAAAATTATAAACACCTTTAATTTATTTTTTGCCGCATCAATAATCCTGCCTAATAGAAACGTCCCTATTGCCTCCAGCATCAGCCAGTTCGCCAGTATTACTCCTATGGTTAACTCATTTCCATAAAAATTAATCAATAACTCCCTTAATATGAGCACCTGCGCAGATATTCCGCTTAAACCTGTAATCAGTATTGCAAAAACAATAGCATAAGGCATCGTTTTTTAACCTTCTGTCATAAGATTTAATTCCTATTTTAATTTTATGAATAAGAAAAAATGGGGACTCGTATTTTTATGAACTCGTCCCCATTTTATTTTATAGAAAATTGGTTATAAACCCTTCCTTACAATATAAGATGCTAAATCAACCACCCTTAAGGAATATGCCCATTCATTGTCATACCAGCCCATAATCTTAACCAGCCGGCCGTCAATTACCCGTGTTAACTCCGCATCAAATATGCAGGAAAATTCAGAACCTGTAAAGTCTTTTGATACCAAAGGCTCTGTTAAATATTGCAGTATGCCCTTAAGGTTAGTCTGGGATGCTTTTTTAAAGACCTCGTTTACAGACTCCACTGTGGCATCCCTTTCAACAATACAGGTTAAATCCGTCAGGGAAACATCAGGTGTGGGAACGCGAATGGCTAAGCCATCCATTTTCCCTTTTAACTGTGGTATAACGCTGCCTATTGCCTTGGCTGCGCCTGTTGTGGTCGGTATCATTGAAAGGGCTGCAGCGCGAGCCCTGCGCAAATCCTTATGAGGCAAATCCAGGATGCGCTGGTCATTTGTGTAGGAATGGATTGTGGTCATCAAACCGCTTTTAATACCAAAATTATCCAGGAGAACCTTAGCCATAGGCGCAAGGCAATTGGTAGTGCAAGATGCGTTTGAGATGATATTATGTTTCTTTGGGTCATAGTTTGTTTCATTGACGCCCATAACTATGGTAATATCCTCGCCCTTAGCAGGGGCTGTAATAATAATCTTCTTTGCCCCGCCATTTGTAATATGGCCAATGCATTTTTCCTTTTCAGTAAATACCCCTGAGGATTCAATGACTACCTCAACGCCGTAATCCTTCCATGGAATCTCAGACGGAGATTTTGCGCTTAACACCTTTAGGGTCTTACCATTTACCACTAAGGCGTCCTCCTTTGCTTCTACACTTGCGTTTAGGGCGCCAAAAGTAGAATCGTATTTTAAAAGATGCGCCAAGGTCTTTGTCCCCACAGGCAGGTCATTTACTGCGACAAAATCCAGGTCTTTAACTCCTTTTTCAATAGCGCTACGATAAACCAACCTGCCAATTCTGCCAAACCCATTGATGCCAACTTTTACTGCCATTTCTCATACCTCCTTTTCTCTTTTCATACAGCCCTTCACGAAATTCACATAAGGGCTAAAGAATACTGACGGTTATTAATTAGTAATCACGGATTTAACGGATTTTTAAACGGATTACCACGGATTGTCTTAGTTGCCCCTGGCTATTTAGTAGTGAGTAGTGAGGAATCCGTTTAATCCGTGTGGCTTTTTAATCCGTTTAATCCGTGTGGCTTTTTAATCCGTTTAATCCGTGTCTTTTAATCCGCGTTAATCCGTGATTAAATCACTGTAATTATTTTTTAGTTTTGCGTTTTGCGTTATCTAATTTGTCCCTAATTTATTCCCTTTAAATACCTGGCGGCTAATTCAGGAGGAGTGGTAACTGCATAAAAGCCTGTTCCCCATTCAAAGCCTGCCACACGAGTCAACTTTGGCATAATCTCAATATGCCAATGATAACCTTCAAAACCATCAGTATCGCTATTTGCAGGTGATGTATGAATTATAAAATTATAAGAAAGATTTGGAAATACTTTTTTTAATCTGTGTATAGTCTCTTTTAAAATTGAAGCCAGGGCTGGAATCTCTTCCTGAGGCAAATGACAAAATAATCCATTGTGCTTTTTTGGAATTATCCAGACCTCAAATGGGAAACGCGACACAAATGGACAGAAAGAAACAAAGTATTTATTCTCAAAAACCATCCTTTCGCCTTCCTGAAGTTCCTGCCTTATCATATCGCAGAATATGCAACGCTCCCTGTACTGGAAGTAATTAAATGCGCCTCTTATCTCCTCCATAACATTCTTGGGCACCATAGGCAGGGCAATAATCTGGGTGTGCGCATGCTGTAAAGACGCCCCTGCCGCATATCCATGGTTTTTAAAAATCATAATGTATTTAAATCTTTTATCTTTAATAAGATCCTGGGCGCGACGGCAGCACATCATAATAACCTTTTCTATTTCCTCATTCAATAAGTCAGGTATATCCTTGTTATGATACGGCGTCTCAATCAAGACCTCATGCGCGCCTATCCCGTTAGACATATCATAAATCCCTATTCCCCTTCTATCCAAATCCCCCTCTATCTGCAGCGCTGGAAATTTATTAGGCACCACCCTAACCTGCCATCCAGGGGTATTTGGGGCTGTACTTGGGTCCCTAAAGGCATCAATCTCTAAAGGTGTCATTGGCTCATTGCCGTAACAAAAAGGGCATACACCTGCCTTGGATAGATGCTGTTCGTATTCGTAATCCTCGGGTTTATTGGGATGGTCAGTATCCACAATAACCCATCTACCTACTATAGGGTCTCTTCTTAAATCAGCCATAAGTTAAATTTCTACTTCGCGCAAAAATTTTGCCGCCTCTTCAGGTGGCAAAGGACAAATGTAAAAACCAGTCCCCCATTCAAAGCCGGCAACCCTGGTCAAACGAGGAATAATCTCAATATGCCAGTGGTAATCATTGTCTATTGTCTTCCAGTAACCCGGCTTCTGGCGTCTAAAAGGAGATGTGTGTATAACATAGTTATAGGCAGGGTCGTTCAACCCCTTTTTTAACTTAGAAAGCGTTAATTTTATTACCCGACCAAGGTCAATACGAATATTATCCTGCAGGCTTGTAAAATCGCAGGAATGCCTCTTTGGCAAAATCCAGACCTCAAAAGGAAATCTCGGCGCAAATGGAACAATAGCAATAAAGCCGTCAATATCAAGTATAAGCCTGTCCTTAGATGACAATTCCTGTTTTATTAAATCGCAGAAAACGCATCTTTCATGGTAGTCGTAATAGCGCCTTGCGCCCATTAGTTCTTCCTTGACGCGCTTCGGATTAACAGGCGTGGCAATCAGCTGAGACCTGGAGTGCCTTACCCTGCCTCCGCCTGCGGCCCACCCGTAATTTTTAAAAACAAGGACATATTTAAAACGCTGGTCCTTTTCTAAGTCTGTGATTCTATTTATATAACAGGTTATAACCTTGGATATTTGTTCTTCGCTTAAGTCAGCCATATTGCCTATGTGTTTGTTTGTCTCAATAATTACCTCATGCGCGCCAATGCCGTTCATCAAATCATATATGCCTTTGCCACGCCGCTCCAATTCTCCTTCTATCCTTAAAAATGGAGAGATACTTGGCACAACCCTTAATTCCCATCCAGGGGAATTAGGCGGTGTATTATTAGGTCTTAAGGCGTATATTTCCTTCGGGGTATGCGCCTCTTGTCCTTCGCAAAAAGGGCAGGGCTTTTCAGGAGGGTTTTGCCTTGACTCACTTAAAAACTGGTCAGGACGTCTTGCGCGTTCTGTGGCAATAATTACCCATCTGCCAATAACAGGGTCTTTTCTTAATTCAGGCATCAGTTATTAAATAAGATTAAACCGCTTAAATTAAAATCAAATAATACGGAGTTTAATTGTATCATACTTTACTTAAAATGCAATATTTTTTCTTCTTTAATTATCCAAGAATTTCTTTAATCCCTATCTTATGCCCAAGGATAAAATCCCCGGCTGTCATAACCCTGCCGCCTTCTAATTGTAACTGCCGTATTATTAAATTGTCTTTGCCGCAAGCCACGCTTATGCCTTCTAAGGAGACATCTATAACCTCACCTGGCTTATGAAGTGATTTTAAATCAAGGGGCGTTAAAACATTCGCCTCATAAATCTTAAGAAGTTTTCCGCGATAATATGTAAATGCGCCAGGCCAATTCAGGCATCCCCTGATAAGGTTATAGATTTCTAAGGCAGGCTTAGCCCAATTTATCCTGCCGTCTTCTTTTTTAAGTTTAGGGGCAAAACTTACATTGTCATTGCCCTGTGGCTTAAGGCAATAGGTTTTGTTCTCAATGCTATCTAAACAATCAGGCAATAAAGACGCGCCCAATCTGGATAATTTCTCTTCAAGGGTAACCGCTGTATCAGTCTGAGAAATCCCTATCTTTTCTTGTAGGATAATATCCCCGGCATCCATTCTTGAAGACATCCTGATAATGCTAACCCCTGTAACAGATTCGCCTTTGATAATAGCCCAGTTAACAGGGGCTGCCCCGCGATACGCCGGCAATATAGATGCATGCAGATTAATAGAGAATATTTTTGGAAGAGATAATACCTGCCCTGAAAATATCTGCCCGTAGGCGATAACCACGAATAAGTCTGGTTTTAGACTTTTTAAAAATTCTATAGACTCTATGGAGTTTATGTTTAACGGCTGATAAACCTTAAGTTTCTCCTTAATGGCTAAAGATTTAACTGGGGTGCCTACCATAGATAACCCCCTGCCTTTATGCCTGTCAGGTTGGGTAACAACACAGACAACCCGATGTCTGCTACCAAGTATACCTTCTAAACAGGGGACTGAAAAATCAGAACTACCGAAGAATACTATGTTCATAATATTTGCCTTGTAAGACCTGCGTATAGAATCCTTAAATAGGGTCTATGTCCACTGTTACTATTATACCCGAATGCGAAAAGTTTTTTAAGTTACTTTTTAAGAATCTAGATAACTTATCCACGGAATTTGCCCTTATTAATATCTGCCAATAAAAGTTGCCGCGCAGTTTAGCGGGTTGAGCCTCGTTTAGGGCAATAATCTTAATGCCCCGGCTTTTATTTTCTTTTTTTAATCTGGCGAATAAATCTGCGCTTATAACCTTAACCCTTTCTTCTTTAGGGCCCCTTATCTTTATTAAACCTAAGTGCTTAAAAGGAGGAAAACCCAATTGTCTTCTCTGGCGCAATTCCTCTTCATAAAAGGCGTTTATATCTTTGTTAACCAGGGATAGAAGACAATGGTGGTTGACAAACCTTGTCTGAATAATCATTTTTTTATCTGTCAATTTTAAAAGGTCGCACAATAAGGCAAAGGTCTTTTCGCTGGCGCGGAAATCCAGGCGATTTAAGGAATTATCAATTGCCAAAATCCCGATAAGGTCAAAACAGTATCTGTCGTTTTTTAATATTGCCTGCGTTGAGATAAAAATCTCGCCATCTAAAAAATCCACCACCTTATCCTTATCAAGCATCTTAATCTTTGCCTGAGGAAAAATCCTAAACAATTCGCTCTCTAATTTTTCAGTGCCTGCCCCTGAATATCTTATGTATCCAGAGTTACAGAAAGGACAAATCTGTGGTATAGGCATATTAAAACCACAATAATGGCAGGTTAATTTTTTATCTTTAAAGTGATAAACTAAATTTATACTGCATCTAGGGCATTTAAGCGCCATCCCGCAGGAAACGCAGGCAGCCAGGGTAGCAAATCCGCGTCTGTTTAAAAATAATAAAGACCTCCCCCTTGCCTGAATGGTAGTCCTGATTGCATCCTCTAAGTATAGAGAGATTATTGGCTGCCTTTTTTTAAAATTCCACGGGATATTTTTTGTATCCAGGATTTTTATTTCTGGGAAATCCCTGTCTCTTGGAAAAAAGACATATCTTGCCTTTGATTTTTTTGTTAAATAAAAACTTTCTAAAGACGGCGCAGTGCTACCTAAAATAATCCTTACCCTTTCTATCTTAGCCCTCATAAGGGCAATTTCTCTTAAATGATAATGCGGGACCTGGTCCTGCTTATATGCCTGGTCTGCCTCCTCATCTACAATTATCAGGCCTAAGTTTTTAAGCGG
>Ga0272448_1003439_pt1 | contig 18889 bp, 19 predicted proteins | sample YNPCB0191_FD_202220 | JGI IMG/M metagenome (GOLD analysis project Ga0272448, IMG submission 202220) | Hot spring sediment microbial communities from Yellowstone National Park, WY, United States - YNP-CB-019-1 | ecosystem: Environmental > Aquatic > Thermal springs > Hot (42-90C) > Sediment... | reverse complement strand
CTTAGGACCGAATAACATTCACAGATCGGTCCAAGTCTCCGAGGGTGGCTGGAGCATCGACTGAACATGGCAGAGGGCCGGCATCGCCATTCTTGATTGTTGGTCTGATACGGCCCGAATCGCCGGAATGGCAATGGAGCGGTTCGACGATCTACATCAAGACCGCTCGTAGACGAGCTCTAGCTCGGATCCCCTCCATGTGAACCTCGGCACTGAGTATCTCCTCGCCACACGCTCTCTCAGCGCGTGAACGACAAGGGGCACGGTGATCGTTGCATCTGAGAATACCTGCGCCATCCTCGCCTCCTTATCCACCTTCCCCCAGGATACAGCCTCGCTGAATGTGCATCCTGAGAGCCCTCCAAAGTGCGGCGTGTCTGTGGTGTACTGTATCGCATACGAGTGCCCGCCCCTGTAGGTTCCCATGAGCTCTGATATTACCTTCGTCTGCTGTATGAAGTTCTTGGGCACGCCGCCGCCTATGAAGACCACCCCGGTCTCTGCGGACTTCTCAGATATCTGAGTTATCTCATCCACGTCCCTTATCTGGTCCACGGTAACCCTGTGGCCGTTGCGCCAGGCTATGACCATACCTATCCCTATGGAGCTGTCAGAGAGAGCCGGTACAAATATCGGAACTCCAGCACGGTACGCAGCTCCCAGGATCGTCGTCTCCGGCAGTTCCCTCCCGAGAAGCTCCATCATCTCCCTGGATGAGTATGCGACATCGGTCCTGAGGCTCGTCACAAGATCCGAGATGTACTTATCCGCCCTGTGGAGCTCGACCTCGGAGACGAAGACATCGAAGATCCTGTCGATCCTGCATTCGTTCAGGTGAGCATCGTCAGCGCATGCACTCCCCCTGTAGTGCCTTATGCCAAGACCTTCACAGAGATCGTGAAACAGGTTCGCGCCTGTGCTCACAAGACAGTCCACGTATCTTCTGGATATGAGATACGCTATCATCTCCTGGAGCCCGGCGGGGACCATGGCTCCTGCAAGCCCCAGAAATATCGTCACATCTTTGCTCAACATGTTCTCCCAGACGCGCAGGGACTGGCCGAGCTGTCCTGCCTGGAACCCCATGCGGGCCATATCAGAAACCAGATCTCCTATGCTCCTGTCGACCACTGGAATCGTTGTTCTGTGCTGCATTTCTGACTCGGGATAGCTCATGGCATAATGGGAGGTAGCTTAACGTTTTTAAAGGTTGTCTCCTGGTCGATGCTCCGGAGTTACAGGAAATAATGCAGCGTTGAATATATTCACCCTCGGACTGAGTGGCAGCGCCTGTGGAGATGCTAGGTGACCGGATCTGTGAGACCTTCGACAACAAGTCGAAGCGCAGGAGGCCCTTCCCCGGAAGGGGGAGGATGTCACTAACCGATATGCTTGGCGATTTTGGGACGACTTCTACATCAATTTTGTTACACACCCTTAAAAGGCAGCACGGCAGCAATCCAAATGCTGAGGTATCAGGGGTCCGAGTTAAACTTTTTTGATACATAATCAAGTAATCTTTATATATCTGGTGCGCGGATCAGGGCTCATGCATATCATGGAAGGGTTCCTCCCGCACCCCTGGTGGGAGATCTGGTTTGCAGCATCGCTTCCCTTCGTAGCCTATGGAGTGAGCAGGATAGGCAGGATCGCGCGTGAGAGGCGCGAGACACTGCCTCTTCTCGCGGTGGCCGGAGCCTTCATATTCGTGCTATCCTCTCTGAAGCTTCCCTCTGTCACGGGGAGCTGCTCGCATCCCACAGGCACCGGGATAAGCGCCATACTCTTCGGGCCGTGGATAACATCCGTCCTTTCCACAATCGTTCTCCTGTACCAGGCGCTTTTTCTGGCGCATGGAGGGCTGAGCACACTAGGAGCAAACGTCTTCTCCATGGGGATAGCTGGGCCTATCGTGGGTTATCTGGTTTACAGAGCGACTCAGAGGTTCAATCTGTACCTCGCGGTATTCATGGCAGCTGCACTGGCAGATCTCGCGACATACATCGTGACATCGCTGCAGCTCGCGCTTGCGTTTCCAGCTGCTGATGGTGGTGTTCTTCTCTCACTGAAGGCGTTTGCTGCTGTGTTTGCGATCACGCAGGTGCCGCTGGCGGGCATAGAGGGCGTGATCTCTGCTCTGATGTTCAAGTACATACTCCAGGCGAGGAGCGAGGTTCTGCTGAGGCTCAATGTGATCTCAAAAATGGATCTCGTGAGGCTGCAGGAGGGATGATATGAAAGGAGAGCTCATAGCACTCGCATCGATACTGATATTCTTCATGGCATTCATCTGGACCAGCCATAGCGGCCCGCACGAATGGGAAGGTGCTGACTCGAAGGCTGAGAGTGTAATAGAGGAGATAACAGGCGGAAGCTATGCCCCATGGCTCAATCCCATCTGGGAGCCGCCAAGCGGCGAGATCGAGAGCCTCTTCTTCAGCCTTCAGGCTGCGATCGGTGGCCTGGTCATAGGATACTTCCTGGGATACTACAGAAGGAATGCTGGAGACGGAAACTAGGGTATGCACAGACTCCTGGACGACTATGCGCATGAGAACGGATTGAGGGGGGTAAGCCCGAAGCTCAAGCTCGCGATAGGCGCGTTCTCCATAATAGCATGCATCGCATCCCCGACGCCTGCCGTGCCCCTCGCAGTATCGGCATGCCTGAGCGCCGCTGTGATCGCGCTGGCCAGGATACCCTGGAAGCTGTACATCGGCCTCACCGCAATGCCCCTTTCATTCGCGCTCCTGAGCGCCTCGGTCGTCGCGCTCCTGAGCCCAGGGGAGGCGCTGGTGAGCACCGGCGCTCTCAGGCTCAGCCAGGAGGGCGTGGCTCTTGGCTTGCTTCTTGTATCGAGAACGATCGGCGGCACATCATCTCTCTTCTTCATGGCCCTCACGACACCGATGACTGAGATCTTCGCCATTCTCGGTTCCATGGGACTGCCAGAGTCGCTCGTGGAGCTATCGATGCTCATATACCGATATATCTTCGTCCTTCTTGACGAGGCGATGATGGTGCGCAGCGCTCAGGAGATGAGGATGGGTTACTCAGGCATCAGGAGCTCGATCGGATCCTTTGCGATGCTCGCCAGCGTTCTCTTCATAAGGGCCTGGGAGAGGGGAGAGCGGCTGATGCTGGCCATGGACTCTAGGTGCTACAGCGGAAGGATGCCTCTGGTGGAGAGCCATTCTGTGAGGCCAGATCATCTTGTGGTCTCTGTTATCTACATCCTCTCAATCACAGCTCTTCTGCTTGCGTTTATCAGAGGTGGACCTGCTTGAGCGAGATACTCGGGCTCAGGGATGTGTGCTACATCTACGGAGATGGGCATGCTGCTCTCAGGAACGTCACGCTATCCATAGAGAAGGGCAGCAAGGTCGCCCTCGTAGGGCCCAACGGCGCTGGAAAATCCACACTGCTGCTGATGCTTAACGGTACCCTACGACCATCATCTGGAGTGGTCCTTTTCAGGGGCGAGCCGATGAGGTACGACTCTCGCTCTCTTATGGATATCAGGAAGAGTGTGGGCATGGTCTTTCAGAACTCCGATGACCAGCTCTTCGCCCCCACGGTTGAGCAGGATATCGCATTCGGCCCTCTCAACCTGGGGTATCCGGGAGATAAGATCGAGAGATATGTTGGATACGCTCTGAGCTATGTGGGTCTGGAGGAGCACAGGAACCGACCTCCACATCATCTTAGCGGTGGGGAGAAGAAGCGGGTCGCCATAGCGGGGGTGCTGGTGATGGAGCCCGAGGTTCTGGTTCTGGATGAGCCGACGAGCAACCTGGATCCCGCGACGTCTGAGGAGATCATGGAGATGCTCGATGAGCTGAACCTCTATGGAAAGACGGTGGTGATCTCCACCCATGATGTGGAGCTCGCGTACCGCTGGGCAGATGAGATTGTGCTGATGGATGGTGGGAGGGTTGTGCGCACCGGCGCGCCGGAGAGGGTGTTCGCGGATCCAGATACGCTCAGGAAGGCGCGCCTGAAGCTCCCTGCAGTGCTTGAGATCTACAGGGAGATGCTGGGGAGGGGGCTCCTGGCGCCCGTGGACGAGATGCCCAGAAACATTGTGGATCTGATGCATCTGATAGAATCTGCTGCTGGAAGCTCGGGGAGAAAACCCGGCAGGATATACATATGCGATATATCAGGCACCCCCCCTGCAAGGATTCGCGATATCCTCTCATCGGGCGCTGTGAGCTACATCGGCGCGATGGGAACAAAGGCCAAGATGATCGCAAATGAGGAGCTTCTGGAGCTCGATTTCTCCTATGGGGTCGTGGACAAGTGCGTGCTCAAGGCGATCGCAGGCAAGAGCTCTCTCATCATGACATCCGGCGGCATGGTGGAGCATGCTGAGCGCAGGATCAGGTCCTACGCTGAGGAGTTCGGCATCGAGATAGAGGTGATCATACTGCCGAGGGCGCACGCATCCACACCAGTAGATAATATTAATTTATATTGATATTATGTAATCTTTCACTTTGTGCGCATGCAGAGCAAAAATCAAAAATTATGATTATGGTTTATTGCATCAAAATATTATCATCAATGGAAAGTTATTAATACTCTTATTACAACCATGTGTATATGAAACAGATGAAGTGCACTAAATGTGGATACCAGTGGGTGGCGAGGGTGAGCAAGCCGAAGGCATGTCCGAGATGCAAGGCACGCCTCGACATCAAGAGAAGGAGGAGACGCGGCTGAGGGCAGGCTGTGCCCTCCGGGTCTCTCCATGGACGTATCGCAGCCGCTTCCGGCTCGCCTTCGGCATGAGTTGCCGGAAACAGTTCCAGAAATGTAACCGCTCTTGTCTCATCGGCAGACTGGCTTCATCCCCTGAAGGGGGCTTCCCGATTCGACGCACTTCGAGGCCCAGAAGAGAGCAGTCGAAGGTTTCACAGAGTCTGCCTCCTGATCTCGCTATCCCTCAGCCCAGGGTTAATGTTCAGCGTGCTTCTCCAATCCAGAGTGGCTGCTATAAAGTAGCTGCTCTGCATTGTGATCTCGGTCCAGCTTCAGTCCATAAATCGGGCTGGATAACAGTTACGTAACTGAGTTTAGTATGCGTATTTTAATGGTCGCCATCCAACTGTATGCAGATGAGAAAAACAGCCTGCGGCATATCCAAGAACGCTCTTCGCACACTATCAACGAATGGGGTCGATGGTGCGGTGCTGCTCATCGATTGTATGCTCAATAGCGATCCTGAGAGCTCTGATGCACTGGCAGCAAGGTCTGAGATTCTCTACATGAGGAAGAGGTATCAAGAGGCGCTTGAGTGCAGCGAGCGGTCGCTTTTGATAGATCCGGAGAATGCTGCCGCTTGGAATACCAAGGGAAACGCGCTTTACATGCTGGGAAGGTACAGGGAAGCGATAGAGTGCTACGATCGGGCGATAGAGCTCGAGCCGCTGTTCGTAAAGGCATGGCACAACAAGAAGCTGGCGTTGGAGCATGTCGTTAGCCAGCTCAGGGTACATGCCACAAGGCCTCGCAGCCGTAGCCGCAGCAGGCGGGCATGATATCGGACCGCATCTTCAGGAGCAATCCGACTGGGATCCCGATTAAGCTCGATCTCATCAATGGTTAAGGGACAGGACCTTCAAGTCCTCGCCCTTTGAAATGCTATGGCTGGAGCTTTCATCCTTCGCTCTATCCATATGACAACTTGTCAATGGGTGCGTTGGTTCTTCTGTGCGCTCCTGGCTGATGAATGAGTGGTACTAGCGACCGGCTTTTATGACTCCAAGTTGCTGAATACATAAAGGCGAGGCGTTATATCGAAGAGTGGTAAAGATTTACTGCCAGCCGTGGGGGCAGATCGCCGTGGATGTCAATGGAACAAAGATATCCTCCGGCAGCGGAATCGCCCCGGAGATACAGGTCGAGCTCGCCCAGCATCTGGATTGATGCTTGGAGCCGAACTTCACGCTATCCAGGTGACCCCTGAATATGATTCAAAATCATCCAGGGATCTTTTTACGTCTCCACCTCCATGCAGCTTAAAATACCAGATCCGTCCATCTCTCTGTTGATGAGAGAGCTGACGTCTTTAATGCTCGTGGCTGCGATCCTCGCAGCATTTGCATGCGTGGTTATTCTTAGCGACAGGGCAGAATCGACATCAGTAGATGAGTACATAAGCGCCTCAAGGGGTGAGGTCAAGCCTGTATTCGACCCGAGGTTCCCAGCCGACCCCAGGAGCTCCAGAAAGCTCTGGGAGGCGAGGAAGGAATCCAGCACAGATTCTGAAATTGAAGAGCCCCCTGAGAACATATCCGAAGCCTCCGCGGCTCCTGTGGTTGAGGAGAGGGTGCCGGAGATCTCCGGCAGGCTGAGCTTCGTGCTGAAGGACCTGACATCGAAGAGACTGGAGCTGATCCTCTATCGCCTCGATGATACCGTCTTCGGCCATGGCACCGTATCTGAGAACAGCTCGACCCAGCAGGTATCCGCAATAGGAGACATCATGGGTAACGCGCTCGAGCTCGATGTCATCTCCGAATACACGATCTACAGGCTCAAGATCGATTCGAGCAAAAGCCCCATGACAGGCACCTTCACAGCATACAGAGCTGATGCGTCATCATGGCCTGGTGTGGTGTACCAGGAGGGCGCAGCCTGAGGATCCGGTATCGCATATGAAACACATGTTTTGTGAGATCCCGCATCCTCTGCCTGCACCGCTCCTGGCGCACTGATGCCGGTGGACCGGATCTCAGAGGGCGGCCAGGTTCAGCGACTCACAGGAGGATCTGCACGCAAAAACCGCGCCCCCGTCATCCGTGGCTCGCAGCAGGGATGAAAGAGGGATCGTCTGCCAGAGATGGCAGGCCGATCCTCAGATGCGACCGGTCTCAATAACCCTGAGAGCTGCCCTGCTCTGTGAGCCCTGCTTTCTACCCTCCTTGGCCTCGGAGGCCAGGCACGGGGAGTTGAAGTAAGTGGTAGTCCTGAGCGCACTCCTGATCTCCTCAAGCACCGCCTCAAGCCGTGGGTCTGTAGCACACCTCTCGCTGAGCCGCTTGATGTATGCATCTGTGTCGTAGTTGAAGAACCTCAGGAGCTTCTCGCATGTATCTCCCGGTATGCGTCTGCATATCCTCCAGCTACTTCCCTCGACAAGCACATGGATCTCTGTAACGCAGCCGAGGAGGTTGTGGAAGTCCCCGAGCGTATCCTGGTAGGCCCCCAGAAGGAATATGCCCATGTAGTAGTCCTCGCCCCTGCTGAGCTTGTGGAGCTCTATGGCCTCCTTTCCTCCTGCGAAGCTCTTTATCTCGCCATCTGAATCGCATGTTATGTCTGCAATCGTCCCGGATTCCGATGGCACCTCCCTGAGCCTGTGGAGGGGCATGATCGGGAAGATCTGGCCAACGCCCCACATGTCCGGCACCGACTGGAAGAGCGAGAAGTTCCCTATGTACTTCTGCCCCACGAGCTTCTTCAGCTCCCTGAACTCCTCGGAGTTGTCACCCGCCTGTCTTGCCAGGCTCACGGCCTTCTGGCAGACCATCCAGAAGAGCATCTCCCCCTTCGCGCGCTCCTCAAGCCCGATGTTGCCCAGGTTGAACGAGTCTAGCAGCTCATCCCTGTAGTGCAGGGCGTCGTGGTAGTACTCCTTGTAGTTCTTGAGGTTGATGTTCTTGAAGGCGAAGTAGAGATCCTCTATCTGTATGGGATCCCCCTCAAGCGGAAACGCCACGAAACCATCCTTGGAGTTCTTCTTGCCGATTATCTTGAATACCAGGAAGGAGTGGTATGCGGCTATCGCCCTGCCGCTCTCCGAGACTATTGTTGGACACGGCACGCCCTCCTCCTCGCATATCTTCTGGAGCGTGTAAACGATATCGTTGCTGTACTCCCGCAGCGTGTAGTTCGCGCTTGAGGGCCCGGAGCTCTTCGAGCCATCATAATCAACACTCAGGCCGCCTCCCACGTTGAAGTACTCTATCTCAGCGACCTTTCTCACCTTCGCGTAGATCCTGGCGGCCTCGTTCATAGCGTGCTTTATTCTGTGTATATCGGTGATCTGAGATCCTATATGGAAGTGTATCATCCTGAGGCGGTCGAGCAGGCCGTTCTCCTCCAGGATCTTCAGCAGCTCCAGGCACTCGATGGTCGATAGGCCGAACTTGGCCGACTCGCCGCCGGACTCGGCCCACCTGCCGCTACCCTTAGAGAAGAGCTTGACCCGCATGCCGAGGAGAGGCCTCACCCCCATGCTCCTGGCCAGCCTCAGTATGTTGAAGATCTCCTCGAAGAGGTCCACGACTATTATTATCCTCTGCCTGTCCGATAGCATCAGGGCCAGGCGGAGGAAATCATCATCCTTGTATCCATTGCAGATAAGCAGCGAGTCCTCAGGAAGATCGAGCGTGAGTGCGGCGAGCAGCTCCGCCTTGGTGCCTATCTCCAGTCCGATGTTGATCTCCCTGCCGTAATTCAGGATGTACTCTATGACCTCCTTCCTCTGGTTCACCTTCATGGGAAATACCGGCTGGTACCTTCCCTGGTAGCCGAACTCAGATATAGATCCGGCAAATGCTCTGTATATCTCCCGGATCCTGTAATCGATTATCTGGGGGAATCTGAGAAGCACCGGCAGGTTCTCTCCGGATGCCTCCAGGCTCCTGATGATGTCCATCACATCGACACAGCATTCGCTGTCCTTGTTCGGCATCACGGCGACGTTGCCCTTCTCGTTGACCGAGAAGTAGCCGTCGCCCCAGCCATGAACCCCGTAGAGGGCGATGGAGTCGTCAACCTTCCACATCTGTGGAGCCCCCATCGCATCTGAACCTCTTGAACCAGCTGCCTGTTCTGCACCTTCCCCTCAGCCAGCCCTCAGGTGGACTGCCACGACTGATATTGGTAATCATCTCATATCACTCCCACGACCGATACATGGAAATGCGAATGTCCATTTGAGCGTCGATGTTGAGGGCGTTCTGGTATATAAAGATGTGACCTCGAAATGAGGAGGGGCTGCATGCTTCTGGTCGGGTTGCATTCTGGCTGCAGTCAGAACTGTCTAAATGTGCTTCAAGTTATGTGCCTGATCTTGAGATTGGGATTGTGTGCTCGCATCATTGATCTCGACAGCATGCAGCCTTGCAGTAGTTGTGAGACATTGTTTTGCTGGACATCGATTTCGTGGCAGATTGTTCGGCGATGCGAGCCCAAGATCTGATCGTAATATATCCAGGGTGCTGGTTTTCGTCAACGTGTGATGCGATACGACCTCCAAAGAAATAAATATCGAGAGCACCCATATCACCACGTGGAAGACGTATACAGCCAGATACCGGTGGAGCAGATACTCAGCAACCTCTGGTTGATCCTCTTTCTGCTTCTCTTCCTGGTGCCGATGGTCCAGAGGAACGCACTTCAGATCGCCAGGAAGCGGCTCCTCGTGAAGCTCGGAAAGAAGAGAGGATCGCTTGTGATAACCCTGATACACAGGCAGGAGGTCATAAGCTTTCTCGGGCTGCCTCTAGCAAGGTACATAGACATCGATGACAGCGAGGAGGTACTGAGAGCGATACGCAGCGCGCCGAAGGACATGCCAATCGATATCATACTCCACACTCCAGGAGGGCTCGCGCTTGCTGCGACGCAGATCGCCCTGGCGCTGAAGAACCACCCTGCAAGGACGAGCGTGATAATACCACACTATGCGATGTCCGGCGGAACCCTGATCGCCCTGGCGGTGGATGAGATAATCATGGACCCGAACGCTGCTCTCGGCCCCGTGGACCCGCAGCTTGGCGACCAGACCGGGGCATATCCTGCGACGTCGATACTGAAGGTCGTCGAGAGGAAGAAGATCGACGAGATCGATGACAAGACGCTGATACTGGCCGAGGAGGCGAGGAAGGCGGTGGAGCAGATGAAGGCGCTGCTCCGCAGGATAGTATGCTCTGACTGTGATGAGGATACAGTTAACAGAATCATCGAGGAGATGGTCTCGGGGAAGTACACCCACGACCATCCCTTTCTTGCGGAGGACGTGAAAGCTCTCCTGGGAGATCGCGTCAGGACCGATGTTCCACAGGAGGTCTATGAACTCATGGCACTCTACAGGATGGACATAAGCAGGAGACGTCCCGGAGTCGAGTACGTGCCGATGTCCAAGGGTTAGGATGGTACCAAACACCTCGGCCCATCGCCGATCAGATCGGCTCTGCCCGCAGAGATCAACCCCTCCCTTACGAGTTTGCGGTTCTCTGGAAGCCAGTACTGGAGCAGGGCCCTCTGGATCCTCTTCTCCCTGCCTCTGGGAACATGAACCCGCTCCATTGTAAATGGATCGAGCCCTGTGTAATACATCGCTGTGGAGACGGTCATCGGTGTGGGCGTGAAGTCCTGGACCTGCTCAACTCTTATGTGATGATCGCGCATGTACTCCGCCATCTCGATCATATCCCTCACAGTGCATCCTGGATGGCCTGACATCAGGTAAGGCAGCACGTACTCCTCCTTTCCGGATCTCCTCGCTGCCTGACGGAAGCGATTCATGAATGCCTCCAGGACCTCGACAGGGGGCTTGCGCATGCATCTCGTCACGCTCTCCGAGATGTGCTCAGGCGCTATCTTAAGATGCCCTGATATGTGCTCCCGGCAGAGCTCCTCGAGGAACAGATCCCCAAATTTCTCATCTCTCACAACAAGATCGTGGCGTATTCCAGAGCTGACAAAGACATGCCTGACGCCCGGTATCTCTCTCAGCCTTCGGAGCAGCTCCAGGTATCTTCTGTGGGAGATCTCGATCCTCTCGCACTCCGGCGTGCATATCCTTCCGCAGCCTCCCCGCTCCCATAGAGGGCAGACCATGCCGTACATGTCAGCTGTCGGCCCTCCGACATCCTGTATCACCCCCTTGAATCCGGGCATCTCCACTAGCCTCCGCGCCTCCCTGAGGATCGAGTCGATGCTCCTGGACTGCACAATGCGCCCCTGGTGGTGTGTCAGCGCGCAGAAGCTGCAGGATCCGAAACACCCCCTGTGACTTGTTATGGAAAACCTGACGCTCTCCAGCGCTGGCACGGGTTTTCTGTAGGACGGATGCTCCCTTCTGCTGTATGGCAGCTCGTAGATCCTGTCGAGCTCCTCTGTTTTCAACGGCCTCGCGGGCGGGTTCTGGACTGTGACCGTCTTTGGATGGGGCTGGACAACAGCTCTGCCCATGAACGGGTCCTGCTCCATGTAGTGGAGCCTGAACGCCTCTGCGTACTTTCTTCTGTCCGAGGAGACCTCATCGAAAGACGGTATGACCGTGTACTCCTCATGGCTGGAGCCCTTCCACTCCTTAACGCTCATCCTGAAGACGGTGCCCCTGACATCCCTGATCTCGTCGATCTTCTCCCCATTATCAAGCCTGGATGCAACCTCCGCCACGGCCAGCTCCCCCATGCCGAAGATGAGGAGATCAGCGGGAGCGTCTGCGAGGATGGATCGCCTCACAGAATCCGACCAGTAGTCGTAGTGCGCAAACCTCCGGAGGCTGGCCTCGATGCCGCCTAGCACTATCGGTTTCCCCGGAAATATTGAGTGGAGCCTGTCAGCGTAAACCAGAGTCGCTCGATCCGGCCTCCTGATCTCTCCCCCAGGAGAGTAAACGTCGCTGCTTCTCCTCTTCAGATTTGGAGTGAAGGCATTGACCATCGAGTCGACGTTTCCAGCGGTCACTCCGAAGAAGAGCCTCGGCTCTCCGAGGCGCTTGAAATCATCCGTCCTCCTCCAGTCGGGCTGAGGGATGATGCCCACCGTGAAACCGTAATCCCACAGAACCCTGCCGATGAGAGCTGCCCCGAAAGATGGGTGATCCACATACGCATCGCCCGTGACCAAGATCACATCGAGCTGATCTATACCAAGCTCCTTCATCTCTCTCCTGGAAATCGGCAGGTAGATTGGCTGCTCCAGCATCACACACCAGAGCGTCAGCCGGGTTTAAAAAGATGGGCCATACAACAGCATGCGATCTCCCCTCAGGATCTGTTATGCCACTCAATGTCGATTTCTGAGATGCCGTTCAGCGGTTCTGGCCCAAGACCGCAGTTTCTTTCGACGATATATGCACACATGAATCGCTGCATCATCTGGTGCGGGCACACCGCCATATTTAGATCATTCATACGCAAATCTTATATATGATGTACTAATTTAGTCATCAAAGTACATTAATCTACATAAAGGTGATCTCGTTGAACTATCTGGCGAGGCTGATTGAGGGGCAGAATCTCACCATGGCGGAGGCCGAGTCTCTCCTGGGCGCTTTCTTCGACGGCGCCACTGACGCACAGATCGCCTCGGCTCTCACCGCTCTCAGGATGAAGGGCGAGACTGCCGAGGAGCTCGCGGGCATGGCGAAGAGGATGCGCGAGTCCGCGATCCGGATAAGGCCGAGGGTCTCCGGGACACTGGTTGATACATGCGGGACAGGTGGGGACAGCATGAACACGATAAATGTGAGCACTGCGGCCGCGATAGTTGCAGCTGCGTGCGGCGTGCCGGTCGCGAAGCACGGGAACTACGCTGTGAGCTCACGGTGCGGAAGCGCCAACGTCCTCGAGGCGCTGGGTGTCAACATCTCCTCTCCGCCGGAGAGGGTTGAGAGCATCATAGAGTCTCTCGGCATCGGGTTCATGCTCGCCCCTCTCTTCCATCCGGCGATGAAGCGTGTCGCGCATGTAAGAAGGGAGATGGGGATCAGGACCGTGTTCAACGTTCTTGGCCCCCTCACAAACCCGGCAGGAGCGGAGGCGCAGGTCGTGGGGGTGTACTCTCCAGCACTCTGCGAGAAGATCGCAAACGTCCTGAAGCTCCTCGGAACGAGACGGGCGATGGTCGTGCACGGCAGCGGTCTCGATGAGATATCCAACACTGGCACCACCATCGTCTCAGAGCTCTGCGATGGGGCGGTGAGAAGCTACGCTATAGATCCCAGGGATCTCGGATACCCGCTTGCCGATCTGAAAGAGATCGCCGGAGGGACACCTGAGGAGAACGCGGAGCGCCTTGTGAGGATACTCAAGGGCGAGAAGAGCAGGGCGAGGGATCTGGTGGCGATGAATGCAGGCGCAGCCGTGTACATCTCGGGGATGGCATCCACCCTCAGAGAGGGATGTGCGATCGCAGAGGGCGCCATAAGCTCCGGAAGCGCGCTTGAGGCCCTGAAGGCCCTGGTCGAGGAGAACGGGGATCCTGCCAGGCTCAGGAGATTCCTGTGAGCCATCCGAAATCCCTCGGTGATCTTCAATGACCAGGGTCAAGATCTGCGGGCTCACGGATGAGGATGAGTTGAGATGCGCGCTGAATGCAGGCGCAGATGCTGTTGGATTCATAGTGGAGATAGAGCGGTCAAGGCATCGCCTCTCTGTGGATGAGGCCAGAGATCTGATAGGAATGGTCCCGCCGTTCACAGCAAGTGTCGCTGTCGTGGAACCGGATTGCGTGGAGGATGCTGTCTGTCTTGCAGGCTATCTTGAGAGCGACGCGCTTCAGATCCATGGTGGTCTCTCGGTGGGAGAGATCGAGGAGATCAAGAGACGTGTTTCTCAGAGGATCATCGTCGCAGTGCCTCCCGGATCCGAGAGAGCAGCGGAGATGAGCAGGGTCGCCGATGCAATTCTCGTCGACACGCCGGTCTCCGGCGGCGTAGGAGGATCCGGCAGAACGCACGACTGGTCTTTGACAGCGAGAATGAGACCGATGCTCCAAGCCCCTCTGATACTTGCAGGTGGACTGAGGCCAGAGAACATCGTTGACGCGATCGATGCGGTGAAACCGTATGCTGTCGATGTCTCCAGCGGCGTCGAGACTGATGGAAGAAAGGATCCTGTGAAGATCGAGGAGTTCGTCAGGAGGGTGAGATCCTGCCCGTAATCTATCCAGTTCTCATCGACGTAACAGACAAGATCAGCGTGGATGCGCCGCTCTCACTCTACCTCTCCCTGAGAGATCGACGGTATCCATACCTCCTGGAATCTGTTGAGAAATCGGGACAGAGGGCCAGGTTCTCGTTCGTCGGCGCAGATCCATCCGCTGTCGTGCGATTGAAGAACCGCGAGATAGAGATAGAGGTATTCAACGGCGGCGAGGAGTTCCTGAGCCGGAGGCTATCAGGATGCGCGGAGATCGAGGAGCTCAACGGGGGGATGAGAGGACGGCTGCTTCCAGAGTTCGATATGTTCGACGCTCTCAGAGCTGCAATACCGTGCCCGAGATCGGATGAGAGGAACTTCTTCGGCAGGCAGGTCTTCCTCGGGGGCGGCATCGGATACATCGCCTATGATATGGTCAATGAGCGGCTTGGGAAGGTCTCGAGATCGGAGACTCCTGATGCGCAGTTCGCAATAGTCGAGAGCACCTTCATCTTCGATCATCTCATGAGAAGGGTCTACTTCGCGGTCGTTCCAATGCTTCCCGGGGCGAAGACAGATCTGATCGAGAGGATCGATGGCGTGGATGAGTATCCCGAGGATTCTGAGCTCCGCGGGAGGGTTATACGCTCCGGTGATCCCGAGGAATACATGGAGTCGGTTCTGGCCGCAAAGAGGCACATAATCGATGGCGACATATTCCAGGTGGTGCTCGCCCGATCCACGGATGTCGAATGCAGGGACACCATAGCGCTCTACAGAAACCTCCGGAGGATCAATCCCAGCCCGTACACCTACCTCTTCGAGTTCGGGGATCTCGCAATAGTCGGCGCATCTCCTGAGACCCTCTTCAACACATACGCAGGAACCCTCAGGGTCAATCCGATCGCCGGGACGTGTCCCAGGGGGAGAACTCCCGAGGAGGACGAGGCCCTGGCGAGGGCGATGCTGAATGATGAGAAGGAGAGGTCTGAGCATGTGATGCTCGTGGATCTCGGAAGAAACGACGTGAGGAGCGTCTGCAGGGCGGGAAGTGTGAGGGTCGAGGACTTCATGTCTGTTTTGAGATACTCTCATGTACAGCACATAGAGACCACGGTCTCGGGCGTGCTGAGAGAGGAGTGCGACCAGTTCGATGCGGCACGTGCAGTATTTCCGGCAGGAACCCTCTCAGGTGCACCGAAGATGAGAGCCATGGAGATCATCGATGATCTCGAGAGAGAGTCGAGGGGAATATACGGAGGAGGCATAGGATACTTCTCAGCTGACGGCAGCGCAGACTTCGCAATAGCCATCAGGAGTGTCATCCTGAAGAATGGCACCGCGAGGATACAGGCAGGCGCTGGAATAGTCGCAGACTCAGAGCCGGAGAGGGAGCTGGCAGAGACCGAGAGGAAGATGGGCGCGATGAAGCGGGCTCTGGGGGTGATCGATTGAGCCGGACGATTCTCTTCGTGGACAACCAGGACTCGTTCGTATGGAATCTTGTGGATTACGTATCGCAGCTCCACCCTGAGACGCTGGTCGTCCCGAACCGGATATCACTGAGGGAGGTGAGGGATATAGACCCTGCGGGCATCGTGATATCCCCAGGCCCCGGGCATCCGGCTAACCCCAGGGACACGGGGAACTGCATCGAGATAATAAGATCTTTTGGATCATCAGGTGTGCCGGTACTTGGCGTCTGTTTGGGCCACCAGGCGATCAACATCGCGTTTGGAGGGAGCGTATCCCATACAAAGCCTTTACATGGGAAGGTATCCAGGATAATGCATGATGGTCGGGGCGTGTTCAGGGGCATAGAGTCCCCCATGATCGGGGGGCGATACCACTCCCTGGCGGTGAAGACCCTGGCGCCTGATCTTGAGGTATCTGCGGTGAGCGATGACGGCGTGGTGATGGGGATAAGGCACAGGCTTTTCAGAATAGAGGGGCTTCAGTTCCATCCCGAATCGGTTCTCACACCGTGCGGGATGAAGATCATATCTAACTGGGTGGAGGTGGTGGAGGGTGCATCCGCTCATAGAAGGAATACTGAGCGCGACAGAGCTGCGAATGGCTGGAGTGAAACAGTCGTTTGATAGCCTGGAATCCAGAGATCTCATAGGCTCCGCCATCTCTGCAAGAGAGAAGGGCCTGATACCGGTGATAGCCGAGATAAAGCCGCGGGCGATATCCAGGCCAATGAGAGCTGGCGAGGCTGGAGAGATGGCGAGGTTCTATGAGAGCATGGGGGCATGCGGCATCTCAGTTCTCACAGAGCCCACGTACTTCCTCGGCTCGATATCATCCCTGGAGGAGGCAAGAACCTCCACAACCATCCCGGTTCTCAGGAAGGACTTCATCATAAACAGAAAACAGATCCGCGAGGCTGAGGCGGATCTGGTGCTCCTGATCGCATCAATAGCAGATATCGAGGACCTCATAGAGGATGTAAGGGCAGCTGGAATGGAGCCTCTGGTTGAGGTTCATGATGAGGATGAGCTTGATAGAGCAGCAGACTCCGGCGCCCTGATAGTTGGAATAAACAACAGGGATCTCAGAACTCTCGAGGTGGATCTGAGAAGGTTCGAGGCTCTCGGCCCGATCGCGAGAGATCTGGGCCTCTTCACGGTCGCCGAGAGCGGGGTGGGTTCGAGAGAGGATGCTATGAGAATGATGAGGGCAGGCGCTGATGCTATACTCATCGGGACATCGATAATGAAAAATCCCGCTCTGCTGGGAGAGATAACAGGAATCGATATGCTCGCAGGGAGGAGGTGATGCCTGACGCATCCCTGGCGATTCAGTGGAGCGATGGCTCTGAAAGAGCAAAGTCGATTGCATCTGGCCCACTATTCGAGATTCGAACTCATGAGTTGATTATTTTAGGCCGAGCGTTTCTGCCATCAAAAGAGGGAGCATGGCCAAAGGATTTTTAAGCGCAGCTGGTGCGTAGTGAGAGGCCATGCGGAGCTCCCCCAGACTTGTGATCGTTGGAGGCGGAATAGCTGGAGCGGAGCTGATCAGGCTGCTGGCAAATACGGACTTTGAGATATCGCTCATAGAGCCGAAGCACCAGATAGAGTGCCAGGCCCTCTACCCTGACTACCTCGCAGGTCTGGTCTGCATCGACGATATGATCGCCCCTCTGGACGATTTCTGCGAGCGCTCCGGCGCCCTGCACATCAGCGAGCGTGCGGTTGAGCTCGAGGATGGTGTTGCAGTATGCCAGAGATCGCGGGTCGAATACGATATTCTGGTTATAGCTGTGGGGGCTGAGCAGAACTTCTACGGCGTGAAGGGCGCGGAGAATGCGTTTTCTGTGAACACATTTGAGGGGACGCTCCACGCCAGGGAGTTCATAGAGCGCGAGAGTCCGGACAGGATAATGGTCGTCGGCTCCGGCCTCACCGGCGTGGAGGTCGCATCAGTCCTCGCCGATTCCCTGGAGTCCAGCATATACATAGTGGAGATGCAGGACCGGATACTCCCACAGTTCCCTGAGAGGATCTCCAGGATGGTGGAGAGGATGCTCTTTGAGAGGGGCGTGAGCATACTAACAGCCACTCAGGTCTCTGAGATACAGAGGGACAGCATAACATTCGCGGATGGCACAACTCTGGACTGCGATATGACCATATGGACGACAGGCATAAAGCCGACACAGTTCGCTGAGAATCTCAGGCTTCCTAAGAAGAGGGGCTGGCTGCTGACAGACCCGTATCTGCGCGTCCAGGACGATATCTTCGCGATCGGGGATTGCGCCTGGGTCGAGATCGACCAGAAGCTCGCGACCAAGACAGGCATCGAGGCTGAGCGGCAGGCGAAGCACATGGCGGAGAACCTGAAAAGGATGATCAGGAGGAGACCCCCTGCACGATACTCGATACTCGCATGCACCGAGAACCCGATCGCTTTGATCTCAACAGGCTGCGGCAGGGCGGTCGGAGTCTACGGGAGAACATGCATAACAATCCCCGCAAGGCTTCTGAGAGCCGTGAAGATATGGATAGACAAATCAATAGTCAGCAGATACAGGTGAAAAAGCTCGGGGCTTAATGGCCATTCTCTTAAATCGACGGCCACGAAAGAGATACTGCAGGAGTCCGGACAGATTGTGCGCTGCGGCTCTCAATGATACAAGACCTACAAATGGAGTCCATGGGAACCCCTGGAGTCGCGCGCATTCTTGTGCACATCCGGCAAATCATTAGCATATCCAGAAATGCTTTTAAATGATTCCGCCATTCCCACTAAATCTGGGGAACCATGGGGTGAATCCTGAATGAAAATTGGTTTTGTGATCGCGCTGATGGCGTTCGTGGCTGCTGCCAGCGCTGCAGATGAGAACAGGTCGTGGCTTGCGGATGATATGCTCGAGACGTACCATGAGGGTACACTGAACTTCCTCGAGGATCCAACGGGCGCAGGCCTCTCAGTATACGATAACTATGTCTTCTACGTCAAGGGCTCCACCTACTTCAGATCGAAGTGGAAGACCCCGCCGAACCTGCCGCCAGACAAGAGCTGGGCATGGGGCTCGGGAAATGTCGGTGGATGGGCGTACACTCCGGAGGGGACGTTTATAAGGTTCGAGATGGTATCGCCGCCCTCCTACGTCTACATCGGCGGTACGCCGGTGCCATACACAACATATGTATCAGCGCCTCTCTACACGGAGAGCAACCATCTCTACATCCACGGCGCGGATAGCCTGACGCGATACGTGAAGGCGCCTGCCGGCTCGAGCGTGTGGCTTCTCGCCTACACAAAGACAGCAGGCATGGCTGATGTGTACAAGGTATCTCCTGATTCGAAGGTCTCTGTGAACCGTGTAGTCATGCCGGCCGGATACAGCCACATGTCACTGAACATAACCGATCCCGGAAGGTACCTGGTCAGCTTTGTTAAGGACAACATACCCAGCGAGACTGTCGTCATAGACGCCATCCCCGTCGGGGTGTCCCTGAGCTGATCGCCTATCTTTCCCTCTATCTTTC
>Ga0272448_1003436_pt1 | contig 18899 bp, 18 predicted proteins | sample YNPCB0191_FD_202220 | JGI IMG/M metagenome (GOLD analysis project Ga0272448, IMG submission 202220) | Hot spring sediment microbial communities from Yellowstone National Park, WY, United States - YNP-CB-019-1 | ecosystem: Environmental > Aquatic > Thermal springs > Hot (42-90C) > Sediment... | reverse complement strand
CGCATCCGGGAGGTCGGGATCCGAAACGTTAAAATCCCTCCACCCGCAATTTTTCTGTTGACGAGTTACGGGTCTGAAATGCAATAATGAAATCAAACATAAGTCGTCATCGACTTAATTGCATCCCCGCGAGGAGGCCCAGCTCCTCGCAAGCCCCTCTGACAGGAGGCCGTGCGGTGCCCAGCCACACGGCCTCTACGCTTTTTGGGACCTGATTCTCCCGATCCACAGACCTCCCGGGTGGGGATTGTCACCCAGTGGTAACACGGCAGGGCGCAATGTCACCCAACCGGGGGTGGGTGTGCCTGATCCCGGCACCCGCAAGCCCTTGAAAAATCGTTGAACCACTTTGGCACGCAGGTTGCTGTTGTAAGGGCAACAAGCAGTCGTCATCGACTCAAACATCCCTCGAGGTGACCCAGCACCTCGTGAAGCCCCTCTACTGACGAAGGCCCTGCGGCTCCCCGCCACAGGGCCTTCCTTCCGTTCAGGCGCGGTTTTTTCAGCAACCCGCCCGGCCCGAGCGCCGTCGCCCCCAAAGGAGCCATGCCCGGATCCACCCGCCGAACCATCCTCTGCCTGGCCGGACTCGCTTCGGCAGCCCAAACTGCTCCGGCCCCGGGGCGTCTGGAGCTGCGCGATGCCAACGGCCGCCTTCTTGGCTGGACTGCGTCCCGCACCGGCGGCCTGCGGGAAGCGCGCAGCGCCTCGGGGCGCCTGCTGGGGACCTACGACCCGGCTGCCAACACGACCCGAGACGCCGCCGGGCGGCTGCTGTACCGCGGCGATGCGCTCGCGGCACTCATCATCTGCCGCGGATGACCGGCCCCGGGGATCAAGCCGGCCGCACCTCGTACACGCCGTTGGCCACGGTCGCGAACACGGCCAGCCCGCCTTCGCGCCGCACGGAGACCGGTTTGCCCTGCCGCCGGACATCCACCTCGCCCGCCCAGCGCAGCCGCACCGGATTGCCGCGGATGGAGCGGATGCGCGCCACAGCCAGCCTGCCGCCGGTCCACTCCATGGACACCTCGAAGCCGCCGCGGGCGCGCAAGCCTTCCGCGCGGCCCGCGTGCCAGGCCCGCGGCAGGGCCGGCAGGAGCCGCAACTCGCCCAGGTGGCTCTGCAACAGCATCTCGGCGATGCCGGCCGCGCCCCCGAAATTGCCGTCGATCTGAAACGGCGGGTGCGTGTCGAACAGGTTTTTCAGCGTGCAGGTCTCAAGCAGAATCCGCCACAACCGGTAGGCCCGCTCGCCGTCCCCGAGCCGCGCCCAGAAGTTCATCTTCCATGCCGTGGACCAGCCGGTGGAGCGGTCTCCGCGCGCCTCCAGCGTCTTCCGCGCCGCGGCTGCCAGCTCCGGCGTGCGGTGGATGTCGATCAGCTCGGCCGGATGCAGCGTGTAGAGGTGGGAGACGTGGCGGTGCTGCGGTTCGGGCTCGTCGTAGTCCTCGATCCATTCCATCAGCCGGCCGGTGCGCGGGCTGACGCGCAGCTCCGGAAGCCGCGCGGCCGCCTCCAGGCACCGCTTGCGGAACTCCGCGTCGCGGCCCAGCGCCTCGGCCGCGCGGGCCGTGTTGGAAAGCAGGTCGCGGCAGATGGCGATGTCCATGGTGGCCGCGTAAGTGAACATCGCCTCGGTGCCGTCCGGTTTGCGGAAGCGGTTTTCCGGCGAGTGGGAAGGTGCGGTGACGAGCTTGCCCGGCGCCGCAGTGCCCGGCGGCGCCTCCACCAGGAAATCGAGCACGAATTCCGCCGCACCTTTCATCAGCGGGTAGCCGCGCTTGTCCAGGAACGCGCGGTCGCCCGTGAACAGAAAGTGTTCCCACGCGTGGCGCGCCAGCCAGGCCGCGCCCATCGGCCAGACGCCCCAGATGCCGTCGGCCGGCGCCGTGTAGCCGAAGGCGTCCGTCAGATGATGCACCACCCAGCCCCGCGCTCCGTACATGGCCTTGGCCGTTCTTGACCCCGGCCCGGCAAGCATTTCCATGAAGTCGAACAGCGGCTGCTCGCACTCGGCCAGATTGGTCACGCAGGCGGGCCAGTAGTTCATTTGCAGGTTGATGTTCGTGTGGAAGTCCGAATTCCAGGGCGCCTGGAAATGCTCGTTCCAGATGCCCTGCAAATTGGCGGGCAGGCAGCCCGGCCTCGAGCTGGAAAGCAGCAGATAGCGGCCGTACTGGAAATAAAGTGCCGCCAGGCCCTCGTCGGCCGCGCCTTTTTTCGCGCGTTCCAGCCGCTCGTCCGTCGGCAGCGCCTCCGCATCGGCATCCGCTGGCAGCTCGAGTTTCACGCGGGCGAAGTAGACGCGATGGTCGGCCTCGTGGCGCCGGCGCAACTCGTCGAAGGGCCGCCGCGCGGCTGTCAATGTCCGGGCGACTAGCGCGGCCGGCGCCCGCCCGCGGTAGTCCGTGGCCGCCGCCAGGCGCAACACCACCTCATGGGCGCCGGCGATCTTCAGTTGCGAATCGCCGGCTGACACCGAGCCGCCGCGGGCTTCCGCCTCGAGGCGGGCCTCGAAGGCCACGCCCTCTCCTTTCACGCGGCCCCGCAGCACCAGCGTGTCCGTGCGCGCGGGGTCGGGCGCGGTCATCCCGTGCTCGGCGCGCGTCAAACGGAGGCGCGCCGAAAACGGGCGTTCGCAGCTCAACCGCACCACCAGCACGTCATCCGGCGCCGAGGCGAACACCTCGCGGCGGAACCGCGCCCCGCCAAGCTCGAACTCTGTGATCGCGGCGGCTGCCTCCAGATCCAGCCAGCGCCGGTAATTCTGCGCCTCTTCGACCCCGTCGAGTTCGATCCACAGGTCGCCCAGCGGCTGATAGGAGTCCACGTGCGGCGGGATGCCGAGCATCGCCTTTTCCGCCAGCTTCGTCGCTTCGAGTTCCTTGCCCTCGAACAGCAGCCGCCGCACCTCGGGCAAGGCCTGCAACGCGGCCGGATTGTCCGGATTCAGCCGCTTGCCCGCCCAAACGGTTTCTTCATTGAGCTGGAGCCGTTCGAGCTCCACGCCGCCGAACACCATCGCTCCCAGCCGCCCGTTGCCCACGGGCAGGGCTTCGTCCCAGGCGGCCGCCGGCTGCCGGTACCAGAGTTTGAGCTTCGCCTCCGGCGCGGGCGCGCGCCCGGCGAGCCGCGCTTTCCATTCAAACCGGGAAGGCCGGTTCCGCTGCCACGCGAATGCTGTTGCGCTGATCCACTGCGCCAGCCACACACGGCGGTTGATCGTCATGCCCGTGATGCTCCCTGCTTCGCGGGCATTCTATCAGCCCCGATGCATGCCGGCGCCGCTGCCGTTCGTTCGCAGCCTCGGCCCGGCGGAAAAACGAAGCCGCTACAATTCCGCGCCGTTTTGTTACACAATACGGCGAGAGCGCCAATGGAATCCCTGACTCCCGCCTGGGTGGTGATGGGCGAATCGCTGCTCATCGGCCTGATTGTCGGCATCGAGCGCGAATCGGACAAGGAGGAGCGCCACGCGGGCCTGCGCGACTTTGTCAGCATCGGGCTGGCCGGCGGCCTGTGCGGCATCCTCGAGCAGCCGTGGCTGACCGCCGCGGCGCTGGCCGCGCTCACGGCGATGCTCGTGATCTTCCGCATGCAGAACCCGCAGCGCACGGGCATCACCACCGAGCTTGCGGCCGTGGTCACCTTCCTGCTGTGCGTGCTCGCCGCCTCGCGCGGCCTCGCCTTCGGCGCCCCGCTCGCCATCGCCATCACGGTGGTGCTGGCCCTGTTTCTCGACGCCCGCGAACCGCTGCGTCGGCTGGCGCGGGAAACTCTCAGCGACCAGGAATACTGGGACACGCTCCGCTTCCTCGCCGTCATTTTCGTGATCCTGCCGATTCTGCCCGACCGGGATTTCGGCCCGTATCGCGGCTTCAACCCTTACCGCACCTGGATTTTCGTCATCCTGGTGTGCGGCATCAATTTCCTCGGCTACTTTTTCCAGAAATTTCTCGGCCCGCGCCGGAGCCTGGCGCTGACGGCCGTCGTCGGGGGCATCGGCTCGTCGACGGCGTCGACGCTGGCCTTCGCGCGGCTTGCCGCCGCGCAGCCCGAGTCGGAAAAGCAATGGATCTGCGCCGCCGTGCTCGCCAACGTGGTGCTCAACGCCCGCGTTGCGGCCATCCTGTGGCTGGCGGGCGGCTCCCTTCTGGCGAACGTCTGGCCGTTGCTCGCCCTCATGACGGCGGCCGGCCTTCTGTGGACGTGGCGCCTCCGCCCGGCGGCTTCAGGCGGGTCCCGGCCGGAGCCGGTGTTGCGGCTCGGCAACCCGCTGCGGCTGGTGGCCGCCATCAAGTTCGGGCTGTTGTTTGCGGCGGTCCGCTTTCTGGCGCGCGCGGCGGATGCGGTTTATGGCAGCTCCGGCGTGCTGGCCAGCAGCGCCGCCGGCGGCTCTATCGACGTGGACGCCATCATCTTTTCGGTCGCCGGGCTGTTCCGCGAGAACCGCCTTCCCGCCGGGCCGGCCGTGGCGGCGATCCTGCTGGCCTTGGCGGCCAACGCTCTGGTGAAGACCGCGCTTGCCTGGCATGCGGCCGGGGCGCGCTTCGCCCGCCACGTCGGCGCCGGCTTCGCGCTGATGTTCAGCGCGGCGCTCGCCTGGCTAGCAGCGCAGGCCTGAACCGCTCCAGCCGCCGGAAAAACACTCTCGCCGCCTCCACGTCGGCGGCGATTTGCGCCCGCAATGCTTCGGCCGATGCGAATTTCTTTTCCGCCCGCAGGCGGCGGAGAAATTCCAGGCGGATCCGCCTGGGCGAGGGCGGCTCGAACGGATCCAACAGATACGTCTCGATCGTCAAATGCCGTCCGTCAAACGTCGGGCGGTAGCCGATATTGGTGATCGAATTCCATCTCCGGTCGGCGTCCAGGTCCTCCGTGCGCGTCACGTAAACCCCGCTCTGCGGCAGCGCGGAGGCGGAATCCTCGAGCGAGGACGTCTCCAGGTTCAGCGTCGGCACCACCTCGCGCGCGCCGCGCCCGGCGCCCGGCACCACGCTGCCCGCGATCGAATACGGGCGCTCGAGCAGCCGGTTGGCCCGCGACACATTCCCTTCCGCCAGCAAACGCCGGATTTCCGAAGACGACACCCGGACGCCGCGGCACTCGAGCAGCGGCACGATTTCCGCCCGCACGCCGTACTGTTCGGCCAGCCGGCGCAGGTCTTCGGTCGAGCCGGACTGCTGATGGCCGAAACGGAAGTTTTCCCCCACGATCACCGCCCGCGCCCCCAGCGTGTCCAGCAGCACCTGGCGGAAGAACTGTTCCGGGGACAGGTGCGAGATGGTCTCGTCGAAGGGCATGATCAGCACCTGCTCGATGCCTTCGGCGGCCATCAGCGCGCAGCGCTCGTCCGGCGTGGAAAGCAGCAGCGGGGTGCGCTCCGGCGCCACCACCGTGGCCGGATGCGGGTGGAAGGTGAGCGCCGAGGGCTTCACCCCGAGTTCGTGCGCCAGCCGCACGGTGCGGCGCATCAGCTCGCGGTGGCCGGCGTGAACGCCATCGAAGTTTCCGATGGTCACCGCCGACGGGGCGAATCCCTGCCGCGCCTCTTCGAGCGACCGGAAAATCCTCAGGCGCGACATCGCCCCGTCACACCTCCAGCTCCAGCTCGAGCCCGTCCCAGGCCAGGTGCACGCCCGGCGGCAGCAGGCTCTCCGCACGGGCGTGGTCGAGGTCGTGCGAGATGTGCGTGAAATACGCCTCGCGCGGCTTCAGCCGCTCCACCGTGCGCAGGCTCGCCTCGACGGTCGAGTGGGTGGGATGCGGCTTGTAGCGCAGCGCATCCAGGAAAAGGACCTCGACCCCTTCGAGCAGCCGCAGCGACTCCTCGGGAATTTCGCTGTGATCGGTCAGATATGCGTGGTTTCCAAAGCGGAATCCGTGGCATTCCCCGCTGCCGTGTTTCACCGGAACCGGCACGAATTCGATGCCGTGAACGACAATTTTTTCCGCGGGAAAGACATGCGTTTCAATTTTCGGCCGCGACGATTCCGTCGGCCCGTCGTGAAAAATGTAGCTGAAAATGCGCCGGATCACTTCCAGCGTTTGCGCCGAGGCGTAGACGGGGATCGGCCCGCGCTGGCGGAAATTGAAGGGCCGCAGGTCGTCGAGGCCGAGCACGTGGTCGGCGTGCGCGTGGGTGAACAGCACGGCATCCACCCTGTCGATGCCGTACAGCAGCGCCTGCTGGCGGAAGTCCGGCCCGGTGTCGATGACCACGGTGCGCCCGTCCCACCGCAGGCAGACCGAGGGGCGCAGCCGGCGGTTGCGCGGGTCGTCTGAACGGCACACCTTGCAGGTGCAGCCGATGGTCGGCACGCCCACGCTCGTGCCGGAGCCGAGCACGGTCAGCCGGACCTTGCGGCGCTCATCCATGGGATGCGCCCGTCTCGGCCGCTTTCTTCTGGACCAGCTCGTAGACGTGCAGGTAACGGAAGCGCAGCTCGGTGACGGTGTTGTCCAGCAGGCGCTGCTCTTCCAGGCTCAGGTTGCCCCGGGTTTTTTCCTGGAGCATCGCCAGCAGGTCGATGAAATGCCGGGCCAGCCGCAGGTCAGGCGCGCTTTCCGAGTCGCCTTCCTTCGGCTCGCGCAACTGCGCTTCCGCCTGCATCCGCAGGCTCAGCACCAGAAAATCGAACGAGGGAGGAGGCAGGGGAATGTCACGCTCGCTCATCAATTCCTATTGTATTCGGCTCTCTGCCGGCGCCGCCTCGCGCGCCCGGGAGCCGCCGGGGCCGCCCGCTCTCGGCCGGCGCGCTCAGTAGCGCGTGGGGGGGAAATCGGTTTTGAGGAACGCCGGCGCGGCCGGCAGCTCGGGGAGCAGCTCTTCCAGCGAGCCGATCGCCTCCGGAGAGTCCGGAGAAATCTTCTGCCCCTTGCGCTGCTGCTTCCGCGCTTCTTTTTCCTGCCGCCGCTCGAGGCGTTGCGCCTCGCGCTGCCTCTTGCTGAATGTCGATTTGGATCGGTGCGCCACAGTCACTCCTTTCAGCAGGGGCCGGCGGCGCGCGCCGGCCCCCCTGTGCACGTCCTGCTTACCAGCGGCTTTGGCGCCGCTGGCGGAAGGAGCCGGAATTGCCGCCCGCTCCGCGTCCGTTTTCGCGCGGGCGCGCCTCGTTCACGTTCAGCGAACGGCCGTTCACCGAAGCGCCGTTGAGCGATTCGATCGCCCGGTCCGCCTCCGCCGCATCGGCCATTTCCACGAAAGCGAAGCCGCGGCTGCGCCCCGTGTCCCTGTCCGTGATGATCTGCACACGGTCAACCGTGCCATATTCCTCAAACCAGGAACGCACGGCTGCCTCCGTGGCCCCGAAATCCAGGTTGCCAACAAAAATGTTTTTCAAGTGTCTGTCTTCTTTCTGAATTTGACGGCAGGCTCAACTCGGCGGGAAAACTCTCGGACCGGTCTGGCGCGACGATCAAATACTTCCTCAGCATAGCACAGGTCCGGCGGGAGCGCACGTTTTTTCTCCCTCCCCCTCTTTTCCCCCTCCTTGCAACCCTGCGCGCCGATCTGCTAGGTAAGATAAGAAGCCGGCCCGCCCTCGCGGTTCGGCCTCACCCAAGCCGGTTCGCGGCCTGCCTATGAAGAAACAAGCGAAAACCGCCAAAGAGACCCGTCAGAACACGGCTGCAAAAGAGCCGGCAGCCGCCCCCAGGCCTCAGCAGGAGGTTTTTGCCGAAGCCATGCGGGCCTTCTGGGCCGGCCAGTACGAGAAAGCGATCCCGCTGTTCGAGCAGGCAAGGAAGGGCCGCGACCTCTCCATTTCCGAGTCGGCGCAGATGCACATCCGGATGTGCCAGCGCCGCCTGGACGCCGCCCGCAACGCGCCGAAGACGCCGGAAGAGCACTACGTTTACGCCGTCAGCCTGATGAACGCCCAGCAATACGGCGAAGCGCGGCCGCATCTGGAGAAGGCCATCGCCGCCGACCCCCGGGCGGACTACCACTACGCGCTCGCCATCGCCCACGGCATGCTCGGCAACATCGCGGATGCGGCGGCCTCGCTGCGCACCGCCATCGAAGCCGACGGCAACATCCGCATCACGGCCAGGAACGATCCTGATTTTGCTCCGCTGCTGGAGCACGCGCTCATTCGCGACACCCTCGCCGGCGCAGACGCCGGAAGGCAGGAGCCCTGATTTGCCCGAAGGGAAGAGTTTCACCGCGCCTGTCAAGGCGCCGCCCGTCGACTGGGTTCACGACCCCCTGCGCATTTTCGCCATCGGCGGCGGCACCGGGCTTTCCACTCTCCTGAAGGGCCTCAAGCGCTACGCGCACCAGGTGGGAGCCGCCGCCTGCGAGCCATACGTCGACATCACCGCCATGGTCACCGTCACCGACGACGGCGGCTCGAGCGGACGCCTCCGCCGGGAGTTTGAAATGCTGCCGCCCGGCGATGTCCGCAACTGCATGGTCGCCCTGTCGGAAGACGAGGCGTTGCTGGCGAAGCTCTTTCAGTACCGGTTCTCGAGCGGGCGCGGCCTCAAGGGCCACAGTTTCGGCAACCTGTTTCTCACCGCCCTCACCCAGATCACCGGCGACTTCGCGCGCGCCGTCGAGCTCAGCTCGGGCGTGCTCGCCATCGCCGGCCGCATCTTCCCTTCCACCCGCCAGAACGTCTCGCTCCGCGCCGTGCTCGCCGACGGGCGCACCGTCGACGGAGAGAGCCGCATCAGCCGCAGCGACTCTCCCATCGCCCGCATCGAACTGGTCCCCCCCGATGCCCGGCCCACGCCCGGAATCCTGGAAGCGATCGCCCGCGCCGATCTCATCACCCTCGGCCCGGGCAGCCTGTTTACCAGCGTGATTCCCAATCTGCTGGTTCGCGGCGTGGCTTCCGCCATCCGCCGCTCCCCGGCGTGGAAGGCGTGCATCGTGAACCTGATGTGGCAGCCCGGCGAGACCATCGGGATGTCGGCCGCCGATCACATCGAGGCCATTTATGCCCACGCCGGGGCGCGGTTCCTCCAGTTCGCCATCGTCAATACGCAGCCGGTGGCGAAGGCGACGCTGGCCCGTTACGCCCTGGCGCGCGCGCGCCAGGTCGTGATCGACCAGGACCGGCTGGAGGCGCTGGGGCTGCGAGTCCTCGGCCTGCCGCTGCTGGCGCGGGGCGAGAAGATCCGCCATGACCCGGACCGCACGGCCGCCGCCGTCATCGACCTCGCCCTCCACAGCCGCCGCCAGCGGCTCCTGCTGGCCCGGCCCGCCCGCCGGCGCGCCTGAGCGTCCCGCTAAACTGCCAAGAGAGGCCGCCTGCTCGCCATGGAAGCTGAAATCTCTGCCGTGATTCTTGCCGCGGGGCTCGGCACCCGCATGAAATCGTCGCTTGCCAAGGTGCTGCACCGCGCCGGCGGCGCGCCCCTCGTCGAGCACGTGGTCCGCGCCGCGCTCGCCGTGGCGCCGCCCGAACGCGTCGTGGTCGTCACCGGCCACCAGGCGGACCAGGTGGCGTCCGCGGTTGCCCGCTTCGGCGTCCGCACGCAGCTCCAGGCCGAGCAGAAAGGCACCGGACACGCCCTGTGGGTCTGCCGCGGCCAGGCGGGGCTCGGCTCCGGCCTGCTTCTCGTGCTCTGCGGCGACTGCCCGCTGCTTTCCCCCGACACCCTGCGCCGCCTTGTCGAGGCGCACCTCGGATCGGGCGCAGCCGCCACGGTGCTGACGGCCCGCCTTCCCGACCCGCGCGGTTACGGCCGCATCCTGCGGGACGCCGCCGGGCGCATCGAGGCCATCGTCGAGGAGAAAGACGCCACGCCGGAGCAGCGGGCCGTCGATGAAATCAATTCCGGCATTTATTGTTTTGACGCAGCCGCGCTCTGGCCGCGCCTCGAGCGCCTCCGCCCGAGCCCTGTCACCGGCGAGCTGTACCTGACCGACGTCATCGGCCTGCTTCGCGAAGACGGGCTGGCGGCCGTCCCCTTCCCCGTCGCCGACCCGTCCGAAGTGCTCGGCATCAACACCCGCGCCGACCTCGCCGAGGCCGACCGCATCCTTCGCGGCCGCAAAGCCCGCGCGCTCATGCTGGCCGGCGTCACCATCGAGCGGCCGGAAACCGTGCTCATCGACCCCGAAGTGGAGGCCGCGCCGGACGCGCACATCGGGCCGTTCGCGCAACTGCTCGGCAACACGCGCCTGGCCGCCGGCGCGCGCGTGGGCGCGTGCTCGATTCTCGCCAATACCGTGCTGGAGGAAGGCGCCGAAGTCCTGCCCTTCTGCCACATCGAGGACTCGCGCCTCGCCGCAGGCGCCCGCGTCGGCCCCTTCGCGCGGCTCCGCATGCGGTCGACGGTGGCCGCCAGCGCGCACGTCGGCAACTTCGTCGAGATGAAGAATTCAACCCTCGGCGAAGGGGCCAAGGCCATGCACCTCGCCTATCTGGGCGACGCGACCATCGGCGCCCGCGCCAACATCGGCGCCGGGACCATCACCTGCAACTACGACGGCTTCCGCAAGCACCCCACCACGATCGGCGCGGGCGCCTTCATCGGCAGCAATGCAACGCTGGTCGCCCCGGTGGTCATCGGCGAAGGCAGCTTCGTGGCCGCGGCCAGCATCATCACCAAGGACGTGCCCCCGGACGCCCTGGCCATCGGCCGCGCCCATCAGGTGAACCGCGAAGGCTGGGCCAAGGCCCGCCGGGAAAAGGAACAAAAGAGCTGACGCGAGAGCGCCGCGGCCGGAAACACCCGCGGCCAGCCGGCGCGAGCGGCGGGCCGGCAGCCCGTGGGGCAACGCCGCAGCGCCACCGGAAACCGCGGCTTGAAACACTCTGGCCGGGCGCGGCAGCGCGGCCAGCCTTCGGACTGGGGCCGTAGCAGAGCCGCTGCAAGGGCGCTTTGCAGGAAGGCCGTTTTCATTGGCGGTTCACTTGCGGGCCATGGGCGATTTTTGCCGCCCGCCGTCTTCAAAAAAGCGTGGTTGGCGCGCGTTGCGCCGAAGGAGAGGCGGCCCGGGGTTAAGATGGAAGCAGAGGAGGCGGGCCGTGTTCTTTACCATCACCGAACTGGAACATCACCCCATCCTGTTCGATGTTCTCTACCAGCCCGGCGAAATCTCCTTCCCCGACGACCTGCATCAGATCGGCGCCCTCTCGGCGCAGGGGCGAACGGAGCTGCTGCGCAACACGCTGGGCGAGATCCGCATCCGCGGCCATGTGAAAGCGCTGATGGAGGGCGTCTGCGACCGGTGCCTGGAGCCGGCGCGGCTGGAGATCGACTCCGACTTCGATCTTTTCTACCGCCCCGCCGTGCGAACGGTCAACCACGCCGAAATCCAGCTGGAGGAAGGCGAAATCGACCTCGCCTTTTACGAAGGGGAAGGCGTGGAGCTGGCCGAGGCGTTGCGCGAGCACATCCTGCTGAGCCTGCCGATGCAGCTGTTCTGCCGCCCGGACTGCAAGGGGCTGTGCCCGTACTGCGGCGCCAACCGCAACGCCGGCGATTGCGGCTGCCGCAATCCCTTCATCGACCCGCGCTGGGCCTCGCTCAGAGACCTGGGATGATCTTCTTGCGCACGGCGTAAAGCACGAGCTCGGCCGTGTTGTGCAGGTTCAGCTTCTGCATGATGCGCGTGCGGTGCGTCTCCACCGTGTACACGCTGAGATTGAGCAGCTGCGCCACTTCCTTGTTCGAACGCCCCTCGGCCAGCAGCTGGAGGACCTCCTTTTCCCGCTCGGTCAGCAGGCTGTAGCTGTCCTGCTGGTTGCGCTGCTGGAGGTTGCGCATGTAGTCCTCGAGCAGCGCCTGCGCGATGGCCGGGCTGAAGAACGGCTTGCCTTGCGCCGCCACGCGCACGGCCCGCACGAGGTCTTCCTCGGCCGTGTCCTTCAGCAGGAAGCCGCGCGCCCCGGCCTCGAGCGCCCGCAGCAGGTAGGTTTCGTCGTTGTGCATGGAAAGGATCAGCACGTTGATGCGCGGGTTCTGCTTCACGATCTGGCTGGTGGCGTCGATGCCGTTCAGCTGCGGCATGGCGATGTCCATGACGACCACCTCGGGCGACAGCTCGCGGGCCAGCCGCACGGCCTCGCGGCCGTCAGCCGCCTCTCCCGCCACCTCCATGTCGGTCTCCTGCTCAAGGATGAAACGCAGCCCCTTGCGGACCACGCCATGATCGTCGGCGAGCAAAACGCGGATCATCCTTTCACCTCCGCCTTGGGGATCTCGGCCCGCACCGCAGCGCCCGCGCCGGGCGCCGAGACAATCGTGAAGACGCCGCCGAGGTCGCGGATGCGCTCTTCCATGCCGAGCAGCCCGAGGCCGCGGCGGCCCTTGCCGTTTTCGAGGCCCCGCCCGTCGTCCCGGACCACGAGCACCACGCGGTCCTCGGTTTCCTCGAGCGACACCTCCACATGGCGCGCGCGGGCGTGGCGCATGACGTTGGTCAGAGACTCCTGCACCACGCGGAACAGGCCGGTCTTTTGCGCATCGCTCAGCCCGTCGAGCGAGCCATGCACCCGCACATCGACGGGAATGCCGCTCACGCGGGAAAACTCGCGGCTCAGCCATTCGACGGCGGGCGCAAGGCCGAGGTCGTCCAGCATGGAGGGGCGCAACCCCATGGCCAGGTCGCGGACCGTTTTCATCGCCCCCTCGGCCATTTCCTTGGCCTGCTTCAGGTGCTCGCGGAAGCGCTCCGGGTCCCTGGGGCCGATGCGGCCGAGATTGGAAATCTCCATCCGCAAGGCGGTCAGCATCTGGCCCACCTGGTCGTGCAGTTCGAGCGACAGCCGTTTCCGCTCGGCCTCCTGGGCCTGCACGAGCTTCTGCGACAGCTCGCGCATCTCCTGCTCGGCGGCGCGGGCGCGCTGCTCCAGGCGGAAGATCCACCAGATGCTGGCGGCGGCGACGGCGGCGCTCAGCAACAGGATGCCGTAGGTGAGCCGGTTGAGGCGCCTGCGGAAGTCCTGTTGCGCCTCCAGCAGACGCTGCTGCGCGCGCTTCAGGTTGTCGTAGTTCAACGCCTGCAACTGCTCGGCGATCAGGCTGATCTCCGCGCGGCGGCCGAGCAGCACGCGCCGCACATAGCTGCCGCCGAGCGCCAGCTTGACTTCCGGCTTCCACTCGAGCGGCGGGCCGAGCAGCGTGAAAAACGTTTCCACCCGCTCGCGCAGCCGCGCCATCTCCTTCGGATCGGCCGTATCGCCGAGCGCCTTTTCCAGCTCGGCGAGCGAATTCAGGATCCGCTGGCGGGCCTCGAGGATTTCCTCGCGCACCTGCTGCGAGTCGGACACGTCGCGGTCCAGGAGAAAATCGCGCAGGTCGAGGCTGATCCGGTACAGGTCCGCGCGCAGGTCGGTGACCAGCTTCTCGGTGGCGGCATATTTCTCCTGCGCCTCGATCAGCTCGCGCTGCAAGGCGGCCGAGCGGCGGATCTGCGAGAAGCCGAGCATCGAGGCCAGCAGCATCATGCTGCCGAAGCCGGCAAGCAGGACGAACTCCAGCCGCGGTTTCATTGCCTGCCTCCTGCCACAATGGAGGCATGCTGGCCGTTTTCACCGACCTCGACAACTGCCTGCTGGACCATGACACCTACGACTTCGCGCCCGCGCTGCCGGCCCTCGGGCGCCTGCGCGCCGCCGGCGCCGCGGTGGTCTGCACGACCAGCAAGACGCAGGCCGAGGTGGAATACTGGCTTGAGCGAATCGGCCTCTCCCATCCCAGTATCGTGGAAAACGGCGGCGCCGTCGTGCTCGAGGACGGCCGCCTGGAGACGCTGGGCAGGCCGCGCGAGCAGATCACGCCCGCGCTGCGCGAGGCGGCGGCCGAGGCCGGCGCCCGCATCCGCTGCTTCGCCGACATGAGCGTCGAGGAAATCGCCGCCCGCTGCAACATGGAGCCGGAACGGGCGCGCCTGGCGGCGCAGCGCCGGTTCAGCGAGCCGTTCGTGCTGGAGACGCCCGGCCGCGAAGACGCGCTGCGGACAATGCTCGAGCGGCGCGGCCTGCGGCTCGTGCGCGGCGGGCGCTTCTGTCATGCCTTGGCGCACGAGGGCAAGCAGACGGGCGTCGCATGGCTGTGCCGGCGGTGGCGCGAGTCGGGCGCGCCGCTGCTCACCATCGGCCTTGGCGACGCGCCCAATGACGAAGGCTTCCTGGCGCTGGTCGATCATCCCGTCCGCCTGCGGCCGCCCGACGTGGGGCCTCGCGCCTGGAACCGGCGGGTGCTGGAGCTGCTGGACAGGCTCGCAGCGTGCTGAGCCTCGCCTCAGGCGGTGGCCTGTTCGCGCCACGCGGCTTCTTCCAGACCGGCCGCCGCGCCGAAGCGGCCGACAACGCCTGGCAGGGCTGCCTCGACGCGCTGCCACGCGGGCAGCGGCGCGCGGCCCGCCGGGTCGGCCAGGAACTCTTCGGCGGCTTCTTCAAGGCCCCGCGCGAAGACCTCGACCGATTCGGTTTCGGCGTGCAGATCGTACTCAAGGCCGTTGAGCACGGCGTCGGCGCGGCAGCGCAAGGTCATGTCCAGCGCCTCTCTCCGGTAAGCCAGCGGCAGCGCAGCGGCGAGCAGCTCGCGCGTCAGCACGGCGCCGTCGGCGCTGGCGGCGCGGAAAATCGCCTCGGCCACCTCGCGCGCCATGCGGTGCAGCCCCTTGCCGGGGTCGCCGGCCGAAAGGGTTTGGTGCTTGTGGTCGTAGCACTCGCTGACGTCCACCTGGCAGATTCGCGAAGCGGGAACACGCCGGTAGACCTCGGCCAGCGTGGAAATCTCGAGGCCCCAGTCCGGGCTGACCTCGATGTTCCGCGCCAGCCGCGCGTCCATGGCGATTTCCCCCGACAGCGGGTAGCGGAACCAGCCGAGATAGTCGAGGAAGCCGCAGGAGACGCCGCAACGGCGCAACGCCTGCAACAGCGGCCCCACCATCAGGCGGGTGAGCCGCCCGTTCAGCTTCCGGTTGAACCGCGCGTAGTAGGCCTTGGAAAACTCGAAATCGAGGTCCGGCGCCATCAGCGGCGCGGCCAGCCGGGCCAGCATCTTGCGGTGGTAGGTCTTGATGTCGCAGTCCTGGAACGCGATCACCTCGCAGTCGCCCTTCGCCAGCAGATAGCCCACGCCCATCCAGCAGGCGCGCCCCTTGCCCGGGATGGCAGCGGCGAAGCCGGCCTCGTTGATCTCCGCCAGCAGCTCCTGAATCTCCGGACTCTCGCGCCACAGGACGGCGGCGCGGCCGCCAAATCGGGCAAACAGACGGCAAACGCTTTCGTATTGCCCGGCGTCGGCCTGCGACAGAACCAGCACCAGGCGCTCGATCCAGTCCACTCTCTCCAGCTCCGCGAGGATATTGTGAATGGCCGGGTTTTCAAATTCCGAGTGAAGCGCGGGCAGAACCAGCCCGAGCGGCCTGCGGCGCGCCCACCGGCGCAGCTCGGCATCCAGTTGCTGCCACGCCTCGGGTCTGAGAGCGTGCAGGGTAGTGATCGCGCCTGTCTGCTGGAAATCGGCCATGCGGATGCTCCTTCCCTTCACCCAGTGTCCCGGGCGCCCGGCTCAGGCGAAATCCCGACGGGGCTGTATCCGGTTGCCGGAATCCCTGTAGCGGCATTGCGGCGCAGGCGGGGTGACAGGCGGCCGCCGGCTGTTTTACAATGGGAAAGTCTTGCCTGTCATCTGCTTCTGGCTGATGGCCGGAAGGGTATTTTTCCAGGAAGAGTCCAATGCCAAATCCGAAACGCCGTCACTCGAAGCGTCGTACGTCCACGCGCCGGGCGCATGACCACTTGCAGCGGGCCGGGCTGAGCGAATGCCCGAAGTGCCACGAGATGAAGCTGCCTCACCGCGCTTGCCCCCATTGCGGGTGGTACAAGTCGCGCGAGGTCATCGAAGTCGTCCAGGAATAACCGCACCCCCGCGGAGCCAGTCCGCCACCGGACCCCATGCTCACCATTGCCGTGGACGCCATGGGGGGCGATCACGCCCCCATCCCTGAGGTCCAGGGCGCCGTCGCCGCCGCCCGCACGCAGGATGTCAACATCCTGCTGGTGGGCAGACAGGACGTGCTGCTGGCCGAGCTCGACCGGCACGAAGGCTGGAAGAAGCTGCCGATCGAGATCGTCCACGCCAGCGAAGTGGTCACCATGGAGGACAACCCCGCAAAGGTGCTGCGCACCAAGCGCGACTCGAGCATCCGCGTGGCCGCGCGGCTGGTGCGCGACGGGCAGGCCGACGGGCTGGTGTCGGCCGGCAACACGGGCGCCGTCATGGCCATCGCCAAGACCGTGCTCGGCATGATCCCGGGGGTGGACCGCCCGGCGCTGGCCAGCCCGTTTCCCACCATCCAGGGCAAGCCGGCGGTGATGATCGACGTCGGCGCCAACGTCGACTCGACGCCGAAGATGCTGTCGCAATTCGCCGTGATGGGCGACGTCTATTCGCGGCTCGTCTTCCATACCGAGTCGCCGCGCGTGGGCATCCTGTCCATCGGCGAGGAGGAGCACAAGGGCAACGAGCTGACGCGGGCCGCCTACGCGCTGATCCGCACCATGCCGCTGAACTTCATCGGCAACGTCGAAGGGCGGGACCTGTACACCGGCAACGCCGACGTCATCGTTTGCGACGGCTTCGTGGGCAACGTCGCGCTCAAGGTGAGCGAGGGGCTGGTCGAGATCATCAAGCACATGCTGCGGGAGTCGTTCGAATCCACGGTGGCGAGCAAGATCGGCTACGTCCTGAGCCGGCAGGCGCTGAAGGACTTCCGCAAGCGGATGGATTATTCCGAGTACGGCGGCGCGCCGCTGCTGGGCGTGAAGGGTGTGGTCATCATCTGTCATGGGAGATCGAACGACAATGCCATCCGCAACGCGATCCGCGTCGCCATCGAAAGCGCTGCCGAGCGCGTCAACGCGCGCATCGAAAGCGAGCTGGCGCGGTGGCAGGCCGAAAACGGCCATCTGGCTGCCAGCTAGCCTCGCCGCTGCGCTCCTTCTTTCCGCCCTCCCCCTTGCGGCGCAGCTCCCGCATCCGGCGCACTGGACGTTGAAGCCCTCGGCCGAGCGCGTTCCTCCCGGCGCGGAATTCACCGCCGCGCTGGAGCTGAAGCTCGACGAGCCCTGGCACATGTACTCGATGACGACGCCCAAAGGCGGCCCCATTATCACCACCCTCGACCTCGAGGACAACCCGGCGGTGGAGTCCTGGCAGATCTGGTATCCGGCGCCCGAGCGCAAGTTCGACCCCAATTTCGGCATCGAGGCGGAGACTTACGAGAAAAGCGCCACTTTCCAGTTCGTCATCCGCCTCAAGGCTGACGCGCCCGCCGGCCCGCAGGAGCTGGTGGCGCGGATGCGCTACCAGCTGTGCACGGACAAGGAATGCCTGCCGCCGAAGCGGGTGACGGCGTCCGCCCGCATCACGGTGGATCCGGCGGCGCCCGCCCCGCCGCGCGCGCCGCTGGACGGGTTGCGCCTGTTCTCTCGCGCGGCTGATGCCGTGCCCGCCGCCCCGCCGCAGTCCCGGGCGGCGCAGCCCTCGCAGCCGCTCGGGCCATTCCTGTTGCTGGCGTTCGGGTTCGGGCTGGCCGCGGTCCTCACGCCGTGCGTGTTCCCGATGATCCCCATTACCATGACGTTCTTTCTGAGCCAGGCAGGATCGTCGCGCTGGAACGTGCTGCGGCAGGCGCTGGTGTTTTGCCTCGGCATCATCGTTCTGTTCACGGGGATCGGGCTCGGGCTGAGCGCCGCGCTGGGCCCCTTCGCCGTCGTGCAGCTCGGCTCCAATCCGTGGGTGAACGGCTTTATCAGCCTCGTGTTTTTCGTCTTCGGGCTGAGCCTGCTTGGCGCCTTCGAGCTGGCGATCCCCGCCAGCGTGCTCACCAGGCTCAACATGGCCAGCGCGCGCGGCGGAATGCTGGGCACGCTGCTGATGGGGCTGACGTTCACGCTGGCGGCGTTCGCCTGCGTCGGCCCGTTCATGGGCACGCTGCTGGCGGCCTCGGTGACGGGCGACCGCCTTCAGCCCGCGCTGGGGATGCTCGCGTTCTCGGCGGCGCTGTCATCGCCGTTCTTCCTGCTGGCGCTGTTTCCTTCGTATCTGAAGAGACTGCCGAAGAGCGGCGGCTGGATGTCGCGGCTGAAAATCGTGCTCGGGTTCCTGATTCTGGCGGCGATGCTCAAGTACCTGGCCAACGTCGACCAGGTGCTCCAGTGGAACCTGCTCACGCGGGAGCGCTTCCTGGCCTTGTGGGTGGTGCTGTTCTCGCTGCCCGGCCTTTATCTGCTCGGCTGGGTGCCGATGGAGGGCGTGCGGCGCGACGAGGAGCTCGGGCCCGGCCGGCTTCTGGTGGCGGCGCTGTTCCTTGGCTTCGCCCTGAGCCTGCTGCCGGGCATGTTCGGCATGCGTCTGGGCGAGCTGGAGGCTTACGTCCCGGCGCCCGCGGAAGGCTACGCCATGCAGGCGGGCGCTGCGGCGGGCGGGCCGGCGTGGCTCAAGAACGACTGGCAGGGCGCGGTGGAGCGCGCCCGCGCCGAAAACAAGCGGATTTTCGTCGCTTTCACCGGGTATGCGTGCACGAATTGCCACTGGATGAAGGCCAATATGTTCCCTCGCCCGGAAATTTCGGCCGAACTCGGCAAATTCGTGCTCGTCGAGCTTTACACCGACGGCACGGACCCGGCCAGCGAAGCCAACCAGCGCCGGCAGCAGGAATGGTTCCAGACGGTGGCGATCCCGTTTTACGCCATCCTTGACGCGGACGGAAAAGTGCTGGCGAAATTTCCCGGCCTGACGCGAAATCCGCAGGAATTCCTCGAATTTCTCCGCAAGGCGTCCTGATCCGAACCGCCGTTGCGCCGGCACGAGCTGATCCTCTCTGCACTGCCCCGCCGGCGCTGCGCGTGGCGGGCTGTTTCTTCCCGCCCGTTTTTGCCGCGTTCGCCCGGCGCGCGAACCGCTTTCGGAGCCGCGAG